>Ga0209125_1001093_pt1 | contig 27931 bp, 26 predicted proteins | sample BarGraIncub1131A_FD_184503 | JGI IMG/M metagenome (GOLD analysis project Ga0209125, IMG submission 184503) | Arctic peat soil microbial communities from Barrow, Alaska - Barrow Graham LP Incubations 11-31A (SPAdes) (version 2) | ecosystem: Environmental > Terrestrial > Soil > Wetlands > Peat... | reverse complement strand
GATTATGATCGCAAAAGGCAACTCCTAATTTATAAGCTAAAGGTCTTTCCTTAACTCCTCCAACTAAAATATCTGCTTTTTTCTCAAGAATAAATTTTTCAAGTTCTGCTGGGTTAGTATCATCTAAAATTACTGTTCCCTCACGTGTTATTTCTTTTATAATATCGTAGTCCTCTTCTTTTCCTGTTTGAGTACCTACCATAACAGTTTCCATTCCAAGTTCTCTAAATTGTTTTATAAGCGAAATGGCTTTAAACCCACCACCTACATATATAGCAACTTTCTTACCTTCAAGCCTTTTTTTATGATAATTTAGTATATCTTCAATTTGTTTCTCCTCAGCAGCTATTAGCTCTTTTGTTTTTCTTATTATTTCATCATTTTTTGTAAATTCTGCAATATTAGTTAAAGATGCTTTAATATCCTCAAGTCCTAAAAAACTAACATTAATATATGGAATTCCAAATTTTTCGGTCATCTGATTGGCAAGATAATGCATAGAACCTGCACACTGTACAATATTTAAACTAGCTGTAGGGGCCTTTTTTATCTCATCACTCGTGCTATCACCAGTAATTCTTGCAACTACTTTAATACCTATTCTCTTAAAATAGTTTTTAATTATCCACATTTCTCCGGCTAAATTAAAATCGCCTAAGATGTTTATACCCAAAACCTTTGGATCATTATTTTCGCCCATAAGATTTAATATTGCATTACAAGCTGCTCTATAACCTACTGCTTTATTCCCTGAAAAACCTGGTGCCTTAACTGGAATTACTCGAATATTATATTTATTTTCGGCTGCTCTACATACAGCATCAATGTCATCTCCAATTACTCCCACAATACAGGTTGAATATATAAAAATAACTTTAGGAAAATGTGCCGCTACTATCTCATCGATAGCAGCAGCAAGTTTTTTCTCCCCTCCAAATATAACATCTTTTTCTCTTATATCCGTGGAGTAACTATTTCTGTAATTTTCAGAATCACTACTTAAACTTCCTCTTATATCCCAAGTATATGCAGCGCATCCAATAGGCCCATGAACCAAGTGAAATGCATCTGTTATTGGATTTAATACGACTCTTGCTCCAGCGTAAACACAAGCTCTCTGACTTACAGACCCAGATACACTATCACCATCACATTTCATCTTTTTATTTTTATTTTTAGAGTTATAACAAACTGAGTCTTCTCTTCCTTTAAGAAGTTTTGATTCCATATAATCACCTCCACGAATATTTAATTACATTACTAGTTCAAAATCTTCCTCAGGGCATGTTCTATCTATTTTATCTAAAATTGCATTTAACATCATTTCAATTAATCTAACTGATCCTTTATATCCCACTATGGAGAAATACTGATGTGCATATCTGTCTAAGATTGGGAAACCTACTCGTACAAAAGGCACATCCTCTGCTCTTGCAATAAATTTACCGTGGGTATTTCCCATTAATAAATCCACAGGCTCATTTTTCATCCATTGGTGAAGTTCAAATAAGTCAGATGCTGCCTTAACTTCTGATCCCTCTATGTCATTTTTAGCTAGTATTGCATCAACTTCTCTTTTAAAAGCATCTCCTGGCGTTCCTGTAATTACATATTTAGGAATCATGCCTAAACTTATTACAAATTCAGTTAATCCTATAACTGTGTCTGGATCACCATAAATAGCTACTTTCTTACCATTAAAATACCCTTGGCTATCTAGCATTAAATCAACTAGCTGTCCTCTTTCTTCTTCTATAGAATACGGAACTGCTTTATGAGTTAGTAATGCAAGTTCTGTAATTAATCTATCTGTAGCTTCAATTCCAATTGGTGTGCTTAAAGTTTTCATAGGAACTTTACATTTCTTCTCTAGTTCTATTGCAGCAGCCTGCGCAGAATATGAGCCAAGTGCTAATGATAAGTTAGAGTTTCCTGCATCTATAATGTCCTCGACTTTAGTTCCACCTAATGGATACATTTCAAAAGAACCTGTCATGGGTGAATCTAGAACTCCGCTAGTATCAGGGAATAGAATATTGTCAATTTCCATAACACTAAGGATTCTTTTTATCTCTCTCATGTCGCCTGGTTGTACAAAACCGGGAAGCATATTAATTTTTCCATTTTTAACGCCACTATTAACAGATAAGTAAGTAATAAATGCTGTTACCATATTAGAGAATCCTGTTACATGTGAACCTACATAACTCGGAGTACTAGCATGGATTACATGTTTACCCTCTGGTACATCAGCTTCAACTTGAAAAATCATTGTTTTACAATCATCACCGATGGTTTCTGATAAACAAGTGGTATGAACTGCAATTATATCTGGTTTATAAAGTTCAAATATATTTTTTACAGCAGTTTTTAAGTTTGCTCCTCCTCCAAAGACTGAAGCTCCTTCAGTAAATGCACTGGTTGATGCCATTATTGGCTCTTTAAAATGTCTTGTTAGTTGCATTCTATGATAAGAACAACATCCTTGAGAACCGTGACTATGAGGTAAACATGCATGAACACCAAGTGCTGCATACATAGCCCCAATAGGTTGACAAGTTTTTGCGGGATTAATTTTCAAAGCTTTTCTTTCTACTATTTTTTTTGTAGTTAAATCTAACATTACTCATCACCTCCAACAACTTTTCCTTCTAATAATGGTTCTACCTTCCATGGCGGGGTAACATATTGCCAAGCAGGAGTGTATACCCCTGATGTAAGGTCTTTAGCGAAAACTACCGCTCCTCTAAATCCAGCGTAAGGACCTGAATAATCATAAGAATGTAATTGCTTAGAAGTTACTCCCATTTTTTGCACTACATATTTATCTTTTATGCCTGAGAAGAACATATCAGGTTTTAACTGTTTAATTAGCTGATCAGTCTCGTAATGGTTTAAATCATCAATTACTACGGCATCTTTATGCATATCACTGATAAGACCGTCATATTTAGCTAAAGGAATTTCTTTTTCAAGCTTTTTATATCTCTCAGGAGATATAATAGTCCGATATTTATTTTCATCTTTTTCAACCGTCATATGCTCAATGTTTTTACTATCTGCATCCAGTTTTATATCTGGAATAACTTGGCGACCCTCGTAATCATCTCTGTGAGCAAATTCATAACCCGAGATTATAGTTTCAATCCCTAAATCCTTAAGCAAGGTTTGATAATGATGAGACCTTGAACCTCCAACATATAAAAATGCAGTTTTACCTTCAAGTCTTGTTTTATAATATTCCATTTCTCCTTCAATCTCAGCTATTTCCTCAGCAATTACCTTTTCAGTTTTTTCTATTAACTCAACATCATCGAAATATAATGCTACATCTCTTAAAGTTTTTGCAATACCACTGACTCCTATAAAATTAACCTTTAACCAAGGTATACCATACTTATTCTCCATCATTTCAGCTATATAATTTATAGATCTATGACATTGAACAAGATTAAGCTCAGCAGTATGAGCATTTTTTATATCATCATAAGTTCCATCTCCGGTCATTACACATACTACCTCATAACCTATTTTCTTGAATACTCTTTCGATTTCCCAACCGTCTCCACCAATATTATACTCACCTAACAAATTTATTGATCGTTTTTTAGTAGGTAATCTCTCTCCTGTACCAATTACACTTCTCATTAAATTATTGTTCGCGATATGATGTCCTGCTGACTGGCTTACTCCTTTATATCCTTCACAATTAAATGCTAAAACTTGAATTCCATAAAGTTCTTCTGCGTCCTTCGCTACTGCATTTATATCATCACCAATTAATCCAACTGGGCAGGTAGCTGAGATTGTTATAGCACTAGGATTGAATATCTCCACAGCTTCTTTGATGGCTTGCTTCAACTTCTTCTCACCACCAAAAATAATATCACTTTCTTGCATATCTGTTGAGAAACAATATTCTATATAGTTTTGACCACCTGGCTTCGTTTTAGCCTTATTACGCCTTGTACCCCATGCATAATAAGAGCAACCGATAGGCCCATGAACTATGTGTACCATGTCCTTTATAGGGCCAAGTATAACTCCTTTACAACCAGCATAACAACATCCACGACTTGTTATCATACCCGGAATTGTTCTTGTATTAGCTGTTATTTGAAGTGAATCATCTTCCGCTTTTTTAATGACTATATGCTGTTTTCTGTTTTTAAATGTTTTTGCAGGATATTTCTCCAAAACTCTATCCATAAAATCTTTCATACACTTCACCTCTTTTTATTTAATTAGACAGCTTCATTTCCAGTTTCACCAGTTCTAATTCTAATGGCATCACTTATTGTAGCCACAAAAATCTTTCCATTTCCTGGATTTCCATTTTGATTTACTTCTATTATTGTTTTCACTATAGCCTCTACCTCATCATCATGTACAACTAGTATTAGCATTCTCTTTGGCAGTAATCTGTGTGACTCTGACAATTGCTCTGCAATTACTGGAGGCAGTTCCTCATTATCATTAAATGCATTTTGAAATAATTCAAATGTTATTTTTTTCTTTCCTCTTCCCATAACCTTTATTGCAGTCATGGAAGGAAGAGATAGCTTAAGAAGAGCTTCTTTTGTCTTATTAACCATATCCATACGAATAATAGCTGTTATTTCCTTCATATTATTAACCCTCCTTATAATCCAGAATTTCCAGAGCTTATGGTATACACTTCATCTACATCACTTACAAAAATCTTACCATCACCAAAAGCACCTTTTTCTCCAGTTTTTGAACTTCTCATTATGATTTTTACAACATCTTCTTTATCATTATCACTAACTACGAGCATTAACATTTCCTTTGGGAGTTCATCATATTGAACATCTCCAACCTTTACTCCTCTTTGTTTACCACGTCCAACTACACTTATCTTTGTAACCGCCGGAAAACCTGCGTCACATAACTCCGAAAGAACTATACCTACTTTTTCTGGTCTAATTATAGCTTTAATCATTATCATTGCTTTATTCCTCCTATCTATTTGTTATATTAAACGTATAAACTTCTAATTAGATATCCATTAATCCGTGTTCCATTAATATTGCTTCAAGTCTTTCTTGTGCCATTGGTTTTGGAATTACAAACATTTTATTATCATCAATTGCTTTTGCAAGCGCTCTGTATTCTGCAGCCTGTCCTGCTTCAGGATCAAATTCTATTACAGTTTGTTTGTGTATTTCAGCTCTTTGAACCATATTGTCTCTTGGTACAAAATATATTAACTGACTTCCAAGCTCCTCTGCAAATGCTTTTAAAAGATCTATTTCCTTATCAACATTTCTACTGTTACAAATAATACCGCCAAGTCTTATTCCACTGCTGTTTGCATATTTAAGTACACCCTTTGCAATATTATTTGCTGCGTACAATGCCATCATTTCACCACTTGCAACTATATATATTTCTTGAGCTTTTCCCTCACGCATCGGCATTGCGAATCCTCCACAAACAACATCACCTAAAACATCATAAAATACATAGTCTAAATCTGGAGTATAAGCGCCTAGACTTTCAAGCATATTAATTGAAGTAATAATTCCTCTTCCTGCGCAACCAACACCAGGTTCAGGTCCACCTGATTCAACGCATCTTATATCTCTATAACCATCTTTTAATATTGATTCAAGATCAACATCCTCGCCTTCTTCTCTTAAAGTATCAAGAACACTTTTCTGTGCAAGTCCACCCAAGAGAAGTCTAGTTGAATCTGCTTTTGGATCACATCCAACCACCATAATCTTTTTTCCCATTTCTGCAAGACCTGCTGTTAAATTTTGAGTTGTGGTAGATTTACCAATACCACCTTTTCCATAAATTGCTACTTGTCTCATATAAACTCCTCCTCATATATATAATTCTTTACCAATGTTTATTTTGATAAAGTATTTACCAAATTAATCGAAAATGAAATTTAATAATATAATTGATTCATTTAACTCAAAAATGATATTTTATAATTATATTCTTCACTTTAGCCAAAAATGACTTTTTAAAAATAAAAACATTCATTTTTTCTATAAATTTAAATTTACAGCCCAGTTGATTTATTAAATTTATATCTTGAAGCATTAACATTTGCCAGTAAAAAACTTAATATATACTCTCTTTTTTTAGAAAATTCTGAACTTTTTCAACATATTCCTTAAAATTAAAGCATTTTTTTTAGAATAGCATGCATTTTTTCACTTTGATACCTAAATAGATAGTAAAAGAACCAAATAATTGTTATGAAGTTAATTTTTCTGTAATTGTTTTAAAAATGAATTTTAGTTTAAATTAATTAGTCAAAATTGTTTATTTATATTTGATTAATTGTTACTTATATTACTGTGTTTTTATCATTAAGTCAAGTGTTTATGACGTATTTTTTTAAATAAACTTACATTTTTCTCACTTCTTTACCATGAAATCGTTGCCATGCTTTGCCAATTTTATTAAAAGTCATTTCATTCCTTTATACTTACATTTTGAAAGTTTTCTATGGAGTCAATTCATTAGTTCGAATATATGGTTTTAATGGCTTTAGTATTTTACATAATAAATAAACTTTGGATTACATAATAATGTTTGCTTGTATAACTTTTAACATTAGAAAAGGAGCAAAATAACTAAATAGTTATTTTGCTCCTTTTACTTAAAAATACATTTTGTAAGCTATATTATGTTTCTGCAGTTATTTTTCCTAAATCTTTTAAATCATATCCTCCAATTCCCTCAAGTTCAAGCTTAAACTCCTCTGACCTAAGAATTTGAAGTACGGCCTTAAATTGTGGCTTATCAATGTCCTCTTTTTTGATAACAAGCTCATAGCTTTCTGTTTGTAATGGTATAAAATCAATTCCGTTTACCTGTTGGCTTGCCTTTTCATTTCCGATAGCAACATCTACTCCACCTCTTGCAACAGCACTTGCTACCGCAAGGTGCGAAAAACACACTCTATCATATCCAGCTATAGTATTTCCACGTGCCCCAAGTTTTTTTAGATGCTCATCCAGTAATATTCTTGTCCCACTGCCTATTTCGCGATTTATTATAGTAATTTCAGGACGTAATAAATCTTCCCATCCTTTTATCCCTTTAGGATTACCCTTTTGAACATAAATTCCTTGCATTCTATTAGCAACATGCACTATAACCGCAGGTATTCCAGGAAGCATTCTCTTTACATAAGGGATATTATACTGCCCTGTTTCACCATCCCATAAATGAGCTGTAGCAATTTGCACATTACCATGATAAAGAGCATATAGCCCATTATAACTTCCAACATATGATCTGAGTGCCTCAGCCCCTTCAGTGTGTTGTTGTAAATATCTTGATAGTATATCTAGCATAATGTCTTGACCACAAATGACGAAACCATAACTCTTTTGAATTCTTTCCGGTTCATATGGACTTATAAGTGATGTATAAGAATTAATTGATTCAGTATTACCTTGTTTAATATTTTGGAGTTTTTTAGATTTGTTCTTATACTCTTCTATATCATTCATCTCTATTCTTAACTTGTTACCAACTCTGTAAGAATTAAGCTCTCCTCGTTTCACCAACTCATAAACAGTATTTTTTGAAATTTTAAGCATTTTTGCTACTTCTACTGGCGTTAATGCAGAATCTTTCTCCACTTTTTTTGCCCCCTATTATGATCTTTTTATACGTTTTCTACTAATAAAAGCTTGCAAATTTTTAATTTACAAGCTTTTATTTTACCCTACTACTGCTTCTAATACATTGATCACTCCAGTTTCTGCATTCATTTGAACCCTTGAGCCAATGGGAAGTGTTAGTTTTGGATAGTCATGTCCTGAGCAAAATCCTGAAAACATAGGAATGTCTAAATTATATAACCTATCTTGAAAAACTTCTTCTAATGTAAGGCTTCTTTCATAATGAGGTAAATCACAACCTTTGAATTGTCCTAAAATAATTCCCGCACATTGTTGAAGTTTTTTAGCTAATAAGAGTTGTGTTAGTAATCTATCAACACGATAAGGTGCCTCGCTAACCTCTTCTATAAATAGTATTTTATCTTTCATATTAATTTCATATGGTGTTCCAAGTGAGCTGCATATTAAGCTAAGGTTACCGCCTATAAGATTACCGCAAGCAATACCTGAAGCAATACACCTTGTTGCAAATTCAGATGGGTTTTTAATAGTATAGGGTTTATACCCTTGCATAAAAGTGAACATAAAACTTTTAAAAGTTTCAATATCTTCTAAATTAGAAGTACCCATTGGGCTATGAAATGTAGTAAGATCACATTTTTCATAAAATGAATTTAGAAAAACTGTTATATCACTAAAACCAGCAAATATCTTCGGATTTTCTTTTATTACATCATAATCTAAATAAGGAAGTATTCTGCTTGAGCCATATCCCCCTCTTATACAGAGTATCATATCTACCGCTTGATTTTTAAACATTTCCATAATATCTGTTGCTCTATCTTTATCAGTGCCAGCAAGATAACCCCACTTATCATATAGATGTCTTCCTTCTATTACATTAAAGCCTTGAATTTTCAGAAATAAAATTGCCTTTTGTATTGCCTTGATATCTTCTGGGCTGGCAGGAGAAATAAGACCAATAGTTGACCCTAAACGTAATCTTTTACCTAGCATTATTAACACTTCCTTGAATTAATTAAGATATTGTTTTTATAAAATAACTCACAAAAATAGTTTATCCTAAATGCCACGTGTTTGTATTGAAATATCTACAAGTCTTCCCAGTAAAGTTTCTCTTCTTTATCATCTATTACAGCGACTTTATCAAACCATTTGATTACTACAATTGATAACCCAAAAGCAATTATCCCTCCAAAAATTCGAGAAACTTGAATAGGTGCTCCAATTAATTTCCCTATATATTGTCCTAAAATCACGCCAATAACCACAAGAAGTATTGGAAAAACAAAAAGCATAAAGGATGCCAATAACATATTAGTCTTCTTTTGTTTCAATGTTGTTTTTTGTTTATTTTTCTTAATTTGATCTATATTCATACTAATCCCCTTTCAAACCGAATAAATAAAATATTGTATAAAAAAGAACGATTATAATTGAGCAAAGTATATTAAACAATTTCACTACACTACATAAAAAGTATATATTATTTATCTAAAATAATCAACAAGCTATAAAACTAAAGATCAACTTCTAAAATATATATTAACTAAAAGTGTAAACACATAATTTTGCATAAGGCTTCAATTTGCAACTAATCATCTAATGTACTAAAATAAGGTAGAAAGTAAAATTAAAATAAGAGAAAAATAGTTTTTACACTATCTACTCTAATACGGAGGGGTCTAAATGAAAATAGTAATACTTACTTCTAGTCCTAACAATGATGGTTTAACAGCGGCATGTAGTAACGAAGCAAAAGCAGGAGTAGAAATGGGCTCAGCTAACGCTTTAACAATAAACCTAAACAAATTAAATATTTCTTCCTGCCATGCTTGCGAAAATGGTTGGGGTACATGCCACGTTAATCATACTTGTCAAGTCGAAGATGATTTTCAAGAGCTACACGCGCAAGTGGCAGCTGCAGATGGTTACATAATTATAACACCTGTTTACTGGCACGATATGAGCGAATCACTTAAGGTATTTATTGATAGACTACGACGATGCGAAGCAACAAATGGTAAGAAAAATAATTTATTTGGCAAACCTTTTATATGCGTTGCTGCCCCTGGAGGAACTGGTAATGGGTGCATTTCCACTCTTGCGACATTTGAAAGGTTTGTAGACCACATCAAAGGTGTAAAATATGATTTCATTGGGATAACCCAAAGAAATAGAGATTACAAATTAACTACCATTAGAGATGCTGCAAAAAGTATGTCTAAAAGCTTAAACATATAAAATAGAACATAGGAGAATTAAACAATGATAGATGTAAGGATAAGTGATAAAGTTTTTAATAAAATACAGGAAAAAATCATTAGCGGTGAATGGAAACCAGGAATGAAGATTATGTCGGAGCTCAAACTAGCTGAAGAATTCCATGTTAGTAGAGTATCTGTAAGAGAAGCTATAGAAAAAATGGCAGCTGTAAATATTGTAAGTAAGAAACAAGGCGGAGGTACTTTTGTTAATGATTTAAAACCATCTCTTTATTTAAATAGTTTAATACCTATGATTACCCTAGATAAAGATAATTATAGTGATATATTAGAATTTAGATTAATTATAGAATCTGAAGCCTCAAAACTTTGCGCGCAAAGATGCACAGATGATTTAATAAAGGAAATTGAAGATTGTTATAATAATATGATTCAATATCAAAATGACTTTGAAAAATTTACTGAGGAAGATTTAAATTTTCATATGAAAATTGTAGAAGGAAGTAATAGCCCTTTGATTATAAAGGTAAACGAAATATTAAAGAATCTTTTATCTTACCATCAAAAGCTGTTATATAAAAATTTAGGCCCTTCTGGAGGTATTAGTGAGCATAAGCTTATATTGGAAGCCATAAAAAACAGAGATTCAGAACTTGCAAAGTTATTTGCTAAGAGACATATAGAAAGAACTATAAAAGACTTGGAATATAAATAGCTATATAAAATATCCTAAGATATATAATATATACCCTGTAAAGTAGACAAATGAGAAAAATCTACTCTACAGGGTATTTTCTTTAAAAAATACATTGACTAAAAACCATTTACTGAGTACTATGTACTTATAAGTTGTAGGACAACTATTAATAAGTTATTAATAAAATAGTATTATACTGCTTTTTGTTATAGTTAAAGGGTTACATTTACTAATTTATGTCATACAACTCCAAAATAAATATGAGGTGATTATACATGTTAAAGAGTCAAGAATTAAGAGACATAGCACCAGAAATAGATTCATTAAGGTTAGGATCAGGTTGGTCCGTGGATGAGCTTTCCAAACCACAAATAATTGTAGAAAGTAGCTACGGTCATAGTCATCCAGGAAGTGCACATTTAGATATATTAGTTGAGGAAGCTTGCAAAGGCGTTTATAACAAAGGTGGAAGACCTGCTAAATATTTTGTAACAGATATATGTGACGGAGAATCCCAGGGACATGATGGGATTAATTACTCCCTTCCATCTAGAGAAATTATGGCCGATATGATAGAAATACATGTACAAGCTACCCCTTATGATGCTGGAATATTTATTACAAGTTGTGATAAATCTGTACCAGCACATCTAATGGCTATAGCAAGGCTTGATATGGCAGCAATTTTAGTACCAGGTGGAATTATGAATGCTGGTCCTAATATGCTTACTTTAGAACAAATAGGAACATATAGTGCGCAATATGAAAGAGGAGAAATAACAAAAGAAAAATTTACTTATTATAAACACAATGCATGTCCGAGTTGTGGTGCCTGCTCATTTATGGGTACTGCCTCGACAATGCAAGTAATGGCAGAAGCACTAGGAATCGCACTGCCTGGAACTGCATTAGTTCCAGCTACATTAGAGCAATTAAAAACTAATGCAAATATTGCAGGGGAGCATGTTCTTAAGCTAATAGACATGAATATTAAACCATCTGAGATAATGACAAAAAAAGCTTTTGAAAATGCTATTATGGTGCACGCAGCAATAGCAGGTTCAAGTAATGCATTAATTCATATCCCAGCTATTGCTCATGAACTTGGAATAGATATCGAGCCTGAATTATTTGATGAAATTCACAAAAAAATCCCTTTTATATTAAATATAAGACCAAGTGGGTTTTATCCAGGATCATATTTTTGGTATGCAGGAGGGCTTCCAGCAATAATGGAAGAAATTAAAGAATTTTTACATTTGGATGTACTTACTGTAACTGGAAAAACCTTAGGTGATAATTTAGAAGACTTAAAGAAAAATGGATATTATGAGAATTGTAATAAGTATCTTAAAGCCTTAGGCGTAAAAAAAGAAGATATTATAAAAACCAAAGAAAATCCAATTCAATCTCAGGGCGCAATAGCTATATTAAAAGGCAATTTGGCACCGGGAGGCGCTGTAGTGAAACATTCAGCTATATCTAAGAAGCTAATGAATGTTACTTTAAAAGCTAGAGTCTTTAATTGCGAGGAAAATGCTATTAAAGCGGTACTAACAAAAAAAATTAAACCAGGAGATGCTGTATTTATAAGGTATGAAGGTCCAAGAGGATCTGGAATGCCAGAAATGTTTTATACAACAGAAGCCATCGCATCAGATCCTGAATTAGTTGAATCTATAGCTTTAATTACGGATGGTAGATTCTCTGGAGCAACTAGAGGACCAGCCATTGGTCATGTTTCACCTGAGGCTAGTGAAGGTGGTCCTATCGCACTCGTTGAGGAAGATGATCTTATAAAGGTTGATATAATTGGACGTGAACTTAGTATCATTGGAGTAAAAGGCCAAGAAAAAACTGAAAAAGAAATACAAGAAATCTTAGAAATAAGAAAAAAAAGTTGGATAAAGCCAACAAGAAAGTATACAAAAGGAATACTTGGTATTTACACTAAATGTGCAGTAGCTGCAATGAAGGGTGGATATATGGAATAGTTTTATATTCTTACTGTATAATATGTAAAAATTATTTACGGCAATTAAATACATCTCATCTAATGAAGTCAAACTTAATTGTGGTAATTTAAGTTAAAACATTCACTTTAAAATAGATTCTTAGGAGGTAAGCAATATGCCATTATTAATTGTTGCAATTGGGGTTTTGTTATTATTAGTACTTATGATTGGGTTCAAAGTAAACGGTTTTTTATCCTTAATATTTGTATCATTAGTTGTGGGAATAGCTGAAGGAATGCCCGCAGTTAAAGTAGTAACTTCCATACAAAACGGTGTTGGCGGAACACTTGGCTATTTGGCCTTGGTATTAGGGTTTGGTGCAATGCTAGGAAAACTTATTGCAGATACGGGCGCAGCTCAGAGAATAGCTAGCACGCTTATAACCAAATTTGGAAAGAAAAATATTCAATGGGCAGTTGTAATTACAGGGTTTCTAGTTGGAATTGCTATGTTTTATGAAGTTGGTTTTGTTCTTTTGATACCACTTGTATTTACTATTGCAGCAGAAACTGAGTTACCTCTTTTGTACATAGGTGTACCTATGGCAGCAGCGTTATCAGTTACTCATGGATTTCTGCCACCTCATCCTGGTCCAACAGCTATAGCTGTTATATACGGTGCAAATATTAGCATGACTTTAATTTATGGTCTTATTATTGCAATACCTACTGTTATTGTAGCTGGACCTTTGTTTTCAAAATGTCTAAAGCGGTTTGAACATCAACCGCCAAAGGGATTATATAACCCTATAATTTTCAAAGAAGAAGAATTGCCTAGCTTTGGAATAAGCGTTCTTACAGCAGTTGTTCCAGTTGTGTTAATGGCTTTTGCGGCTGTTTGTGAAATGTCACTTCCTAAAATCTCAGGTGTAAGGCAGTTATCTGAATTTGTAGGAAACCCAGTTATTGCTATGTTTATTTCTGTAATCTTTGCAATATTTATGTTGGGAATTAACAGAGGAAAGAAAATGGTCGATATAATGAAAATAGTGGCAGAATCTATAAGTGGTATAGCTATGATATTACTTATAATAGGTGGAGGCGGTGCATTAAAACAAGTATTAATTGATAGTGGGGTAGGTAATTATATATCAAGCATGATGAGCGGAAGTAATATATCGCCCCTTGTACTAGCATGGCTTATTGCAGCAATACTCCGTTTATCTTTAGGATCAGCAACTGTTGCGGCAATGACTACTGCTGGAATTGTACTTCCAATTATAGCTTCTACGCATGCTAATCCCGCATTAATGGTACTAGCTACTGGAGCCGGAAGTCTCATTTTTTCTCATGTAAATGATCCAGGATTTTGGATATTTAAAGAGTATTTCAACCTAAGTATAAAAGAAACCCTTTGCTCCTGGTCTGTTATGGAAACAATTATATCTGTAATGGGGTTAATAGGAGTACTCGTGATAAATATATTTCTTTAGGTTTCACAAAATGGTATAGCTCATCTTATAACTAAAAATTAACATATGAAAAGCACTTCTAGAATAGTATATTATAATTGAATAATTTTATTCTATATAAAAAATATTTTAGGAGATGGTTTTTTTGAATCCCACTATTATTTTATTGCTTATTCTTGCTGCTTCTATATTGGGCAAAGCCAATTCAGTTGCTATCGCTACATGTATTTTGCTTATGCTAAAACTTTTAGATATAGACAGATATGTGTATCCTACTATAGAAAAAAACGGAATGACATGTGGGCTTATACTTCTTATCGCAGCTATTATGATACCTATTGCAAATGGCCGTATTTCGTCTGAAAATATAACAAACGTATTTACATCCTGGATAGGAATAACGGCTTTGCTTCTTTCATTTTTAACAACATATTTAAGCGGACAAGGCTTGAACTATCTTACTGTTCAGGGTCATAGTGATATTATGCCAGCAATGATAATAGGAGCGGTTGCTGCTGCATCATTCTTAGGCGGAGTTCCTGTGGGTCCACTTATTACATCCGGTATGCTGGCTGTATTTGCAAAGATGATTCATAAATAATCTAAACATTTTAGCATTTTCTACTCTTTCTATCAAAATTAGTTTACATTATATTTAATTAATTTCAAGCATATAAAAAGACTGCACCAGTTTAATTAGGTACAGTCTTTTTATATGCTCAAACTATATATCTTCAATGTAAATTATGTAAATGTGTCAATTAGTTTTTTATTAATATCTTCTAAATACTTTACAGTTCATCAATTTGTATAAACACCAATTAATTTGGTAGTTTAATTCCTAATGATTTACTAAACCATTATTTTTATCTTCATCAATAAAAATACGATACAAAACCCTGTCATTAATTAAAGTCTGTACACATACACCATCAGAACAAACCTCATACTGGTTTCCTTCAAATTGAAACTCATCTTCTTTTGCATTTATAGTGTTAACCATGAGTTTATTAAATGTATTAATTTTTTCAATACCATAATTTTTTCTGGAATCAAATAGCACAATATCACTCCTCATCTTAATTAATAAAATATTTCAAATTATCTATAAACATTATATCACAATACACATAATATTCTATAATATACTTTAATATAATATGATTTAAAAAATAAAGCTAACTTACTATCACTGTTCCTGCCACTTCACTTATTGCCTCCTTAGCCTTCTCAAGAGATGTTATAATCGCTTTTCTACCTTCTTTTGATTCAACGAAAGTAAGCGCCGCTTTTATTTTGGGAAGCATAGATCCGGGTGCAAAGTGTCCTTCTTCAATATAAATTTTAGCTTCTTCCACAGTTATCCTCGAAAGGTTTTTTTGATCTTTAGTTCCAAAGTTAATAGCAACTTGTTCAACCGCTGTAAGTACAATCAAAACATCAGCATTTAGTAATTCTGCTATTTTCGACGAAGCAAAATCTTTATCTATTACTGCTGGCACTCCTTCAAGATTTCCATTTCCATGATCAATAACAGGTATACCTCCACCACCAACAGTTATAACTACATGTCCAGCATCAACTAATGTTTTAATAATAGGTTCTTCAACTATATCCTTAGGAAGGGGTGACGCCACAACGCGTCTCCACCCTCTATTTGAATCTTCCCTCATTATATAACCTTTTTCAGTCATTAATTTCTTGGCCTGTTCTTCCGAAAAGAAAGAACCTACTGGTTTAGTTGGATTTTTAAATCCTGAATCATTCGCGTCAACTATTACTTGTGTAACGACTGTTGCAACTTCCTTATTTATCCCTCTTCTTCTCATCTCAGTTCTAATGCTTTGTTGAAGATGATATCCTATATACCCTTGACTCATAGCGCCACATTCAGGAAAAGGCATTATTGGACTATTCTCATTTATAGAAGCAGCTGTTTCATAAGTAGCTACAATTTGACCTACTTGTGGGCCATTGCCATGGGCAACGATTACCTCATTCCCCTCTTGAATTAAATCTACAATGGCTTCAGAAGTTTGTCTTGCCGTCACTAACTGTGCTTCTGCTGTTGTATCCTTTGGATTTGCTTGAAGAGCATTTCCACCCAGCGCAATTACTATTCTTGCCATATTCAAATCTCCTTTTGTCTTTATAAGTATATATTATTTTAGGTTAAATTATTCATCATAGATTTCCAATCTCAGAAGTTACATTTATAAATGATTCCACTTAATTTCATCCCCTATTCATTTTTGTTGTTACTCTTATTATAAAGAGTATACTCAAATAAATAAAACGTTTTTTTGTAAGTATATTCACAATCTTATAATTTATTATACACAACAATAAAAATAAGACATAAACATCCGTAAAAAATTTTTCGGTTGTTTATACCTATAAATTTATAATATTATTCGGTTAATTGCTATATATCTAATATATCATTAATTACTATGGCAATAATTATGCATATAAATATAATTATTACCATAGTATGGGTCCAAAATACTTAATATTATTCTTTTATTAACATAATGTCCATATTTTAAAGTTCAAAATGAGAGCTATCCTAAAAGTAATTTTCTATTGTTGAAATCTATACCCAACACCCCATATTGTTTCAATATATCTAGGGTTAGATGGATCGATTTCAATTTTTTCTCTCAATTTTCTAATGTGGACGGTAACAGTTCCAACATCTCCAAATGAATCCATACCCCAAACTTTGTCAAAAATATCATTCTTTGAGAAGACTTTGTTTGGACTTATAGCTAAGATTGTTAAAATGTCAAATTCTTTTGCAGTCAATATTGCTTCAATACCATTAACATATACACGCCTAGACGTACGGTAAATGCCAAGTCCTCTTATCTCAATTATTTCACTTTGGTTTTTATTTTCTCCTATTAACCTTTCATATCTTGATATATGAGCCTTAACTCTTGCGACAAGTTCTCCCGGACTGAATGGTTTTGTTATATAGTCATCGGCTCCCAGCCCTAGGCCTCTAATTTTATCTATGTCTTCCTTTTTAGCAGAAACCATAAGTATAGGAACATCCTTTAAATTTCTTATTTGCCTGCAAATTTCAAAACCATCAACCTTAGGAAGCATAACATCAAGTATAATAAGGTTATAGTTCTTGTTAAGTGCAGCTTTAAGCCCTGCTTCCCCGTCAACTTCTATATCAACATAAAAACCATTTATTTCAAGATAATCCCTTTCAAGCTCTGCAATACTTAGTTCATCCTCTACTATCAACACTCTCTTCACTTTAACACCGACCTTTCTATGCTGCATTTCTTAATCATAAAAAATATGCTAGTGCCTATTCCAACTGTACTCTCAGACCATATCTTTCCTTCATGACCAATAATTATTCTTTTTGCAATTGCGAGTCCAAGGCCACTTCCTCCAGTTCGTGAATTTCTTGATGGGTCAGCTCTATAGAATCTATCGAATATAAATGGAAGAGCATCCTTCGATATCCCAGGTCCGTTATCTTTAATTTCAAATTGTACAAAACTCCCTAAGTCTTTCAGTATTATTTGTATTTGTCCATTTCCTTTATCCATATATTTCACAGAATTTTCGACGATATTTATTATTACTCTTCTGAGTTTTTCGCGATCAGCAAGTATTGATATTCCGTCTCCAATTTCATCAATTAAGTGAATTTCAACATTACTTTTTTCCAAGTCAAACTTAAGCTCTTCCATACTGTCACTTAAGTAACTTTTTATTTCAACCCTTTCAAAAACGAAAGGCAGTTTATTCAAATCAAGTTTTGAAAATAGAAATAATTCATCTATCAATTTATCAATATCACTTGCTTTTTTGTATATTATATCTGTATATCTTTCCATTTTTTCAGGGGTATCTGCTACACCATCCCTAATTCCCTCAACATATCCTTTAATAGCAGTTACCGGAGTTTTTAAGTCATGTGAGATATTTGAAATAAGTTCCTTTCTGTCATTTTCATATTGGAGCTGCATTTTGACTGATTCCTTTAGTCTGCATCTCATCCCTTCGAATTCTTTACATAGCTCACCAATTTCATCATTTGTATTAGCTTTAACTTCAAAATCTAGATAACCTTCTTTTATTTTAGTAGAGGCATCTTTTAAAGCTATTAGTGGGTTTACAATTTTTTTGGAAACCCAATAAATAAGTATTGCATTGATTAAGATCATTAATAAAATAACAATAATAATGTATACTAATAGAAAACTTTTAGTAATTGTAACCATTGCCTCAGCATCTGTCATTAGAAAAACACTTCCTTCTACTTTATCTTTAAAGTAGAAGTCATGTTGTTTAAAAAGTATAAACTTATTTATCATAAGGTTATGATTCATTGAGTCTTTATAATTATATCCGAATTTTGGAAGGTTCTTTTTAATAGCATCCTTATTTATAAAATCAGTGGAATAGGTTATGTCTCCATTTTTCCTTACTACTATTCCACTGTGTGTTAATTTCAATTTGTTATCAAGATTTAATAAATAGCTCTTATTTTGAAGTATGTTGGGATTCAGTTCTATATCTTTCTCTATGTCCATAAGTATTAGTGAATTCTTGTCAACCAAGTCTTTCAATGGATTACTTTTAAATATAGTACTTTGAAATGGGTGACCATTGTATTTTATGTCATATGCCTTATCAATACTTTTCACATAAAAGCTTGCAACAACTAGCAGCGCTATCAAAGACAAAATAATTGGAACTATAAGCATAGCAATATATGAGATTATCAATCTAAATTTTATGGACATAAAAATTCCTCCCTAAATTCTATTCATATCGGAGCGCATCTATAGGATTTAATTTTGCAGCTTTCTTTGCGGGATAAATTCCAAAGAATATTCCAACTGCTGACGAAAACAATATTACCTCCAGAACAACAAGTATTGAAACACTTGGAACAATACTTGCAAAAGATCCTATTATTTGAGCCGAGATTAAACCAATCGCCATACCTATAAGTCCACCTATAAGCGATAATATAACAGATTCAGTTAAAAATTGAAATAATATAGCATTAGTCGTAGCCCCTATTGCTTTTCTAATACCGATTTCTTTTGTCCTCTCTGTTACAGAAACTAACATTATATTCATAACTCCAATTCCTCCAACTAAAAGGGATATAGCTGCAACTGCACTAAGAAATGTTGTAAAAATTCCTAATACTTGATTAATTGACTCAAGCATACTAGCTGAATTTGCAGCCTTATAAAGATCTAAAGTTTTATTATCATGTTTAGTCTGAACAATTTTTAAAGCATCATCTCCAGTTTGTATTGTGTTTGCTTGAGAGGTTGATGTTATGCTAAGAGTGGAAATGTTAAAATCAATTGGATATAGTGTTTGCAGAAATGTAACTGGTACAGTCACAAGTGCTGGCGTACTATCCCCACTCCTGCTACGACCACCACCACCACCCCCAAACATGCTACTTGCTTTGGAAACGCCAATAACAGTGGCACTCTTACTAGAGGCTGTCGGTCCTAATTTAAATGATTTTCCTACAACATCATCAGTTCCAAATAATGCTTTTGCAGAGGTTTGATCAATTACTGCAACTGATTTACCTTCTTCAACTTCACGATCATTTAGAAACCTTCCATAAACAATCTCTACATTGCTTATCAATGAATAATCTGCGTTTACTCCTGTAATATTTGCTGTATTAGTTTTAGTATCTGTTCTTGCTGTTCCTTTTTCAGATACATTTGGAGAAATATACTTAGCAGTATCTACTCTATTTTTTATTTGCTTTACATCATCAAGCGTAAAATAATCACTTGTCTGCTCTACTTTTGATGAATCTACAGATAGCGTAACTGTATTAGAACCCATTTTAGCAAATTGATCTGCAATGTAATTTTTTCCTCCATTACCAAGAGAAACAATAGTAATTACTGAGCTTATACCTATTATAATTCCTAGCATTGTTAGAAAAGACCTCATTTTATTTGATAGGATACTGGAAATAGCCATTTTAAAACTTTCTAAAATATTCATAACTGTCCTCCATTTTATCGTGAAAAGATTTTATGCATTATTTATATTATCGTTCTTTCTTTAACTGGGTAATCATCAACTATATCACCATCAAGAAATCTTACAATCCTTTTTGCACATTTTGCTATATCATCTTCATGTGTAACCATCAAAATAGTAGAACCTTCAGTATTTAACTTTTGAAATATTTTCATAATTTCAATTGATGATTTTGTATCTAGGTTACCTGTTGGCTCATCTGCCATTATAACTGCTGGATTGTTAACCATCGCTCTTGCAATTGCGACTCTTTGTTTTTGTCCACCAGATATTTCATTAGGTCTGTGTTTTACTCGGTCAGTAAGACCGACCTTATCAAGTGCCGACAGAGCTCGTATTCTTCTTTCTTTTGCTGATATTCCTGCGTAAAGCATTGGAAGTTCTACGTTCTCAAGGACAGATATTCTTGGAAGCAGATTAAATGCTTGAAACACAAATCCTATCTCTTTATTTCTTATAAGTGCAAGTTGATTATCGTAAAGATTGGAAACATCCTTCCCATTTAGAAAATATGTCCCACCATCCATTTTATCTAAGCATCCTAGGATATTCATAAAAGTTGATTTTCCTGAACCTGAAGGACCCATAATCGCTGTGAATTCACCCTTTTTGACTTTAAGGCTTACGGATTTAAGTGCAGTAAAATCAATATCTCCAGTTACGTACCTTTTAAATATATCCTTTACTTCTATCATTATTTCCCTCCTATAGCAGCAGAATCTTTAACCATTACACCATTTGTAATTGTGCCACCTGGATTTAATATTACACTATCCCCAACTTTTACACCGCTTACAATTTGTGCATCTGCATCTGATTGCACTCCTAATTTTACATTCTTTTGAACTGCCTTGCCATTTTCAATAACAAACAAGTAAGTAGATCCATCTTTATTAGTTAAAATTGCTTCAGCAGGAACTTTAACAACTTTAATTGCTTGGTCAAGCAATATATCAACGTCTGCATCAAAGTTTACTTTTAACTGTGGAGCTGCTTCTAGTACATCTAGTTCCACCGTTAAAGTTGTATCTCCCCCTGCAGCTGTTGTGTTAACTGTTGCAGTTGGGTAAATATCTGAAACCTTAGCTTTATAAACCTTGCCATTACTCATAATTGTTGATTCTTGTCCAATGGCTACCTTAGCCGCATCATATTTTCCAACTTTAACAACTGCCTTTAAGTTTGATATATCTTGAACAACTATAGCCGTTGTCTGGCTTCCAGTTTGTCCGCTCACAACATTAACTGCAGTTACTACTCCATCTATATTAGATGTTATGTATGAGTTTTGGTATAGCTTGGTCTTTGCTGAATTAAGAGTTATTCTTGCTGACTCAACCGCATAGTCAAGCTGTTTTGTTTTTTCATCTGATAATAAATCTTGTTTTGCTGAACTAATAGTACTAGCATTTGCTTGAGTATCGGCTGTATCTGCAATTGTAGTTTTTGCATCACTATTTTTATTAACCGCATCTTGTTTTTGAGATAAAGCATTATTATAAGCTATTTGAGCAGAAGATACTTGACTACTAAGGTCAGCTGTATCATAAGTTAAAAGAGTATCACCCTTTTTAACTTTATCTCCAACACTAACATTAACATTTGAAATCTTAGACGTTGCTGATACAGTATAATCTTTTTCATTTTTAGATTCTATTGTAGCAGTGGTTGATAAATACATTTTCACATCACCCATTACCACCTTTGAAGTTTTCACAGCTGTAACTTGTTTCTTATTCCTTTTAGTACTTTGAATACCAGCAATAATACCTATCAATGCTACTATTACTACCCCTATAATAATTTTCTTTTTCATGACTGCCTCCTATTAATTTGTAATTATGAATATAAATCTAATAACTTATATTTTACACTTTAACTATTAAAAATTTCTTATGTAAATATTAAGTTTTTATTAAGTTAATCGACTGATACTCTTTCTTCTACATTAGGTATTAAGAATGTCTTCCTTCTATATCTTGGGCAAAATTTAAAATGATAATTCATCAAAACACCATTGGACCACAGGGCCTCTAAAAATTATACTGCAAAAAAATTCCCCATACAATGATAGTATGGGGAATTTTTCTTATTTATATTGTTTAGATTTTTAAATTGTTTATAGAATATTATTCACTACCTTGTAAGTTCATCCCAATTCTCAATAATTTCATTTAATTCTATAATTGTACTTGCCTTATCTTGACTGGTTATAGACCCTTTCAGTCTAGCAACGTTTAAACTTATATTGTACAATTCATCTCTTTCAACACTAAATTGAATTCGAGGAATAATTTTTTTCCAGGCAAAATCAATATTAGCCACATCCTGCTGGAGCATATCCCATTTTTCAACTTTCGCATGTTCTATAGATACCTTTGCATAAGCAACTACATTTTCTGAAGGATTCATTGGCCTTTTTAAATAATTACCTCCTAACATTAATAATATAAAGGCAGTTAAGGTAACTATTGGTATAGCGTATGATATAAATTTTTTCATAAGTTTGAGTTACTCCTTTATATTTTTTTTGTTCTTTTGCTTTATATGATCTTTATAAAGATCTATATGTAAGCCACTTGCTGCATTATAAATAGCTAAAAAGACTTCAGAAACATCATTAATACCTCTCTTTTTTAAGTTATTCATTATCCACCTTTCATTTCTATTAATGATAGCTAAGTTATTTTGCACAATAGATCCATCGTATATTATTTCAACATCAATACTAGCAGTTGAAGTTTTTATATTTAAATCCTTTGGCGACACTGGATCACATTCAGTTTTCTTTAAGATTGACAATTGACCATCCTTTTCCAGTACTGCATAAGCTACATCAGCCAAGTCGAAAACGCCTTTATCTCTTAACTGCGCTAGAAGATCACCTATGGTATACCGAAATTTTTTCATGGATTCCTCAAGTATTTTTCCGTTTGTAATAACAATGGTAGGTTCACCATCTAGGAATTTTTCAGCCGTTTGTGATTTAAGAGTAATCAATTGTAGCATAAGGCATAAAACAGCCCAGGTGATTAGCCCTACCCAATGGGGCCATGCTCTACTAGTTAAATCTGTAGTTAGAGAGGATGCTGTTGAGCCTATAGTTATACCAACTACATAATCAAAGAAAGTTAGCTGACTAACCTGCTGCTTTCCTAGAATACGAGTAAATATTAATAAGGTAAAAAACCCAATTATTCCTCTCACTAATACTATTAGACCTTCATTCACTATTACCATCTCCTATCAATGCTATTTTATCCAAATTCATTATTTATATGTTATAACGACTAAAAATTTTAGCTAAATTAAATGTATTAAATTTAAGTATATTAGTTAAACTATATTAGAAAATAATAACTAAATATAAATAGTATTAATTTTTACATTCGAAATAAAAATTTTTTTTACTAACAAGGAGGATTTCTAATGAAATCAAAAAGTCTATTATTTACAACAGCTATATTAACTGTATTATCTGTAGGATGCGCAAAGAAACCTGTAATACCACCAAAAACAGTCCCAAATGTAGTAAACACAATTCCAAATGCAGTAACCAACGTTCCAAATACAGCAACCAAAGCTCCAATTGAAAATGCAGCAGTTGCTTTTGAGAAAGCTATAAGTAACACGGGTGAATCAATTGTTTCACTAACAAAAAATTTAACTGTTGATAAGGATTTTATAGTTAATGGTGAATTTAAAAATGCTAAGAATATTATAGAACGTAAGATAAATCTATACAGTCAAGATAAAGAAAAAAAGATAACTTCTAGATACATTTTAACTGTTCCAAAATTAGTTATTAATAGTCCTAATACAAGTATTGAACATGGTACCTTCAAAGGTGACCTTTATGTTTCATCAAAGAATTTTCAATTAATAGATACCGTAGTTAATGGGAATATATATTTTACTACAGATGAAGCTAAATCTACATTCAAAATGGATAGCAAAAGTATGATAACTGGAAAGCAAGAATTAATAACAGCTACAAATACCACTTCAATGGTAAGTACTGCAGCTGCTTTTGAAAAAGCTATTAGTAACAAGGGTACATTATCTATTGGGCTAACAAAAAATCTAACTATTGATAAAAATCTTGTAGTTGATGGTGAGTTTAAAACTGACAAAAACATTATAGAACGTAAAATAGATTTATACAGTCAAGACAAAGCTAAGAACATAACTTCTAGATTTACTTTGACTGTGCCAAAACTAACTATTAATAGTCCTCAAACTAGTATAGAACATGGACTTTTCAAAGGTGATCTCTATGTTTCATCAAAGAACTTTAAGTTGATGGATACTGTAGTTGAGGGAAATTTATATTTTACTACGCCTGAAGCCAAATCTACATTCAAAATGGATACTAAAAGTAAAGTTACTGGAAAACAGGAATTTAGAACACAAATGAAAACAACTCCAAATGTAGGAAATACAGTTTCAATGGTAAGTACTGCAACTGCTTTTGAAAATGCTATAAGTAGCAAGGGTACATGGATTATTTCGATAACAAAGGATCTAACTATTGATAAAAATCTTTTAGTTGATGGTGAGTATAAAAATGGTAAAAAAGATGCTTCCGGTAAAGATATTATAGAACGTAAGATAGATTTATACACACAAGACGAAGAAAAAAATATAACTGCTAAATACACTTTGACTGTGCCAAAATTGACTATTAATAGTCCTGAAACTTGTATTGAACATGGAACTTTCAAAGGTGACCTTTATGTTTCATCAAAGAACTTTAAGTTAGTAGATGCTAAAGTTGAAGGAAATGTATATTTTACTACAGATGAAGCTAAATCTACATTCAAAATGGATACTAAAAGTATAGTAACTGGAAAACAAGAATTAAAAAAATAATATAATACCAAATAAAGTAGAAATAAAAAATCAGTTAACCAATTAACTTGCTAACTGATTTTTTATTTCTATTTTAATTATTAGATTTATCATCATTAATGTAAATTAGTATAAAAAATTGAACCTATAGCTAGTTTAATATCATTATTGATATAATAGTGCATCCCCCATGCCTACAATAGTTACATTATAATTCGATTCTTTAAGGTTTATTAAGTATGGCGATAACAATTTATTACCAATCTGTATGATTTTTACTGAAGGTCTTAAACAATAACTTGAATAATTTTTGACAACTATACCTATTAAATCATTGCTAAGGTATACACAAGTGCCTACTGGATAAGGTGCTACTTTAGTAAAAAAAGTTTTGACTAGACGCTGGTCAAACATTGTACCACAAAATGCCATAATATATTCAATTGCCTCAGATGGCAACACACCTTTTCTATAAGGTCTATCAGATACAAATGCATCGTATACATCCGCAATCGCGATTATTCGTCCAAATAGAGATATTTCTTCTCCTTTTATATTTAATGGATAGCCTGTGCCATCGTATCTTTCATGGTGCTGATATATTCCCATATAAACTTTATTATTTATATCTAAGTTTTCTTTTACATATCTATAACCATTTTCTGAATGTTGCTTTATTATTTCAAATTCTTCGTAAGTTAATTTTTCAGGTTTATCTAGTATTTCTTTAGGTGTATATATTTTACCCATATCATGTAATAAAGCGGATGTACCTAATAAATACAAGTCACTTTTTTTTAATTTAAGAGCTGCACCTAATACAATCGATAATACACAAACATTCACCGAATGATAAAAGGTGTACTCGCTTGATACTTTTAAATCTATCATATTAATCATTATATCTTCATTACATGAAATTTCATCAACTATATTTCCCATTAATTTTTCAATAATTTTAAGTGATGATTGTATCTCTTTTTTTCGAATATTGGGTTGCATCAAATTATTTATTGATTTTATTGTTTTCATCTTTAACTCAACGCTAATAATCTCATTTACAGTAATATCTTCAGAGAATTCATCGTTAATATAAAGTCCACAAAACCCTAATTTAGACAATATTTTTACATATGATAAAAGAATAGGCATTTCTTTTGTTAAAAGAACCTCTCCATTAGCACCATACAATGTTTTAGCTAAAATCATGCCTTCACTTACATACTTAATTGGTACGTATCTCATTTAATTTCACCTCAAATATATGAAAATAATAAGTAAGTAATTTCTTACATCAATTTCTCTATTATATTAGACCTAATTTTTTCATAACAAGAATAAATTTATCTGTTTCAATTGGCTTCCAAGCATATGCTTCACATCCAGTATCATAAGCATTTAATACTGTTTCCTTATCATTTATTGCTGTTGTCATAATTATCTTAACTTTTTTAGCTATTTCCTTTTCCATTTGTTTTTCAATATCCCTAATTATTTTTAGCGCCTTCATTCCATCAAGCCTTGGCATCATAATGTCAAGGCATATTAGGTCATAGATATTTTTCTCTTTTATGGAATTTAAATAAGAATCAACGGCTTCAATTCCATCGGAAGCTACGTCACACTCTCCATATTTAGAAAGAAACTTTTTCATGAACAATCTGCTTGCAAAGTCATCCTCTGCTATTAATATTCTCATTCATAATACCTCCTGATTAAAATTTTATTGGCTAATTATAATATAAAAACAGGTTCCATAATTTTCGCTGGAGGAAAATCCAACAGAGCCTTTTAGATATTTCTCGCCTATTAGCTTCATACTATATGTACCTATTCCCCGTCCCTCTCCTTTAGTAGAAAAATCTCTTTTAAAAATATTATTCTGGATTTCTTCACTAATATAGCTATCATTTCTTACCCAAAACTTACAATTTTCATTCTTATCCACATTGCAACCGATAGTAACAACTCCATTATCCTTTGTAGCTTCAAGGGCGTTTTTAAGCATATTTCCGAGTACCCTTTTTAATAATGCACTGTCATTTTTTAGATTTATACTTATAGAGTCTTCATTTATTATTATTTTCTTGTTTATTGCATTACTATAACCCTCATAAAGTTTCTCTAATGAATATAATACTTCTTTAGAGTTAAATTCATTTATATTTATAAAAAGCTCGTTATTTTCAGCAGCTAATATTTGTTTTTGAGATTGTATCTCATCTATAAGTCCTTCGAACAACCCTTCGACTTGTGCAACCTCATTTTCATACATTTGGGGAAGCTCAGTCTTTAGTAAGTTTAGTATCCCTTTTAAAGCCCCTGAAGTATTTATTACATCATGAAAAAATATTCTTTCCATAGCTCTTCTTATAATAGAGTCCGTGGAATCAATAAAAGAAGCCAAATAAAAAGTTTCCTTGTTTATCTCTAAAGGTACTAACTTTTCAAATAAGTTGAGTGGTGAATCAAAACCATCCATTTTTCTAATTATTGAAACTTTATCTTGTAATTCAATATTTAGATTAATTGATTTCAAAAAAATTTTGCTCACGCTGCAACTTCGGCAAGCAGAAGAGGTCCCACACCCAGCTTCATTTTTAAAAGCATTTATGCAGCTTAACGTCTCACCTAGTCTTTGCCCTAAAATAGGCGATATATCATTAATATTTAATAGTTTTAAATAGGGTTTGTTTGCATATACAACCTGTCTATAACTATTTAGTATAATTATGAAAACATCAATAGAGTCAAATGCTTTAAGATAGGGGTCACTAGTATTAATTTTTTGAGACTGCTTTTTTATATTCTCCATATCTAATCTTTCAGCCGGAGCATAAAAAGTTTTTAATCCTTCTATAATCATTATATCATTCCTTTTCGTGTCATTATTTTTTCCCTGCTAGGATAGAATATATTAACTGAGGAATATTTTTTAAAGATGCTTGTTTTATAACACCTCCAATATCGTAGGCCACTTTTGGCATACCATAAACAACGCTTGACTTCTCATCTTGGCCAATGGTATA
>Ga0209125_1001092_pt1 | contig 28036 bp, 30 predicted proteins | sample BarGraIncub1131A_FD_184503 | JGI IMG/M metagenome (GOLD analysis project Ga0209125, IMG submission 184503) | Arctic peat soil microbial communities from Barrow, Alaska - Barrow Graham LP Incubations 11-31A (SPAdes) (version 2) | ecosystem: Environmental > Terrestrial > Soil > Wetlands > Peat... | reverse complement strand
CGCGTCATAAATCTTGGGCATCTTGTCACGTGGAAACTCCACGTCGACCACCGCACCGATACACTGAACAATCTTGCCTTGGACTTGAGCCATTTTTTGCTCCAAAAATAAATACGTTTAAACCGCTGCACGTGACCGGATGGTCACACCGCCGCTGCACCCGCGACGATTTCCGAAAGTTCTTTCGTAATCGCTGCTTGACGCGTTTTGTTGTAGATCAGCTTGAGCTCGGCAATCACACTGCCGGCGTTATCTGTCGCTGACTTCATGGCCACCATACGCGCCGACTGCTCGGATGCCATGTTCTCTGCCACCGCCTGGTACACCAGCGCTTCTACGTAGCGGACCAACAAATCGTCGATCACGGTCTGCGCATCAGGCTCATAGATGTAATCCCAACCGTGCTTGGCACCGGTTGTGGCTTCGTTGGCTTGCGTTTCGGCCTGCATGACGCTGGCCGACAGAGGCAACAACTGCTGCACCACCGGTTCCTGCTTCATGGTGTTGATAAACCTGGTGTAACACAGGTACACCGAATTTATCTCACCTTTAGCATAGGCATCGAGCAACACCTTCACCGGGCCAATCAGCTTGTCCAGGTGGGGGGTATCGCCCAATTGGGTGGCGTGCGACACGACCTTGGCACCGATACGGGTCAGAAAACCCAAACCCTTGTTACCGATCGCCACCGCTTGCGTGGACACACCAACGGCCTGCAGTTCGCGCAGTTTGATGGTGACGCCCCGCAATACATTGGTGTTCATGCCACCGCACAAGCCCTTGTCCGTCGACACCACAATCATGCCCGCCGACTTGGCGTCGTTGGTTTTCATGAAAGCGTGAACGTACTCTGGGTTGGCCTGACCGAGATTGGCCGCAATGTTGCGAATCTTTTCGCTGTAAGGGCGGGCGGCGCGCATGCGCTCCTGCGCCTTGCGCATTTTGCTGGCCGCCACCATTTCCATGGCTTTGGTGATCTTCTTGGTGTTCTCCACCGATTTGATCTTGCCGCGTATTTCCTTACCTGCTGCCATGAATGACTCCTTGTGCCTTCAGGTGCGGATCAAGCAAACGACTTCTTGAACGCGGTTGCTGCAGCTGTCATTTCAGCTTCAGCATCCTTGTCCATGGCCTTGGCGGCTTCCAACTTGGCCAGCAGCGCAGCGTGCTTGTCTTTGAGGTAAGCATGCAGACCGTGCTCGAACGCCAAAACCTTCTTGACGTCGATGTCGTCCATGAAGCCCTTGTTCACGGCAAACAGCGTGGCAGCCATCAGGCTGATGGACAGCGGGCTGTATTGCGCCTGCTTGAGCAGCTCGGTGACGCGGGCACCGCGGTCGAGTTGCTTGCGGGTGGCTTCGTCCAGATCAGAGGCGAACTGTGCAAAAGCAGCCAATTCACGGTACTGTGCCAAGTCGGTACGGATACCACCGGACAGGTTCTTCACCAGCTTGGTCTGGGCCGCACCACCGACGCGAGACACCGAAATACCGGCGTTAATCGCAGGACGGATACCGGCGTTAAACAGCGAGGTCTCCAGGAAAATCTGGCCATCGGTAATCGAAATCACGTTGGTCGGCACGAAGGCGGACACGTCACCAGCTTGCGTTTCAATGATCGGCAGTGCGGTCAAAGAACCGGTCTTGCCCTTGACGGCGCCTTTGGTGAAGTCTTCAACATACTTCTCGTTGACGCGAGCGGCACGCTCCAGCAGACGGCTGTGGAGATAAAACACGTCGCCGGGGTAGGCTTCGCGGCCTGGTGGGCGACGCAACAGCAACGATACCTGGCGGTAAGCGACAGCTTGCTTGGACAGATCGTCATACACAATCAGCGCGTCTTCACCGCGATCGCGGAAGTATTCGCCCATCGTGCAGCCAGAGTAGGCGCTGACATATTGCATGGCGGCCGACTCGGAAGCCGTAGCGGCCACCACAATCGTGTATTCCATGGCACCGGCTTGTTCCAGCGAGCGCACCACGTTCTTGACGGAAGAGGCTTTCTGGCCAATCGCGACATAAACGCAGGTCATGTTCTGACCCTTCTGGTTGATGATCGCGTCAATCGCCACGGCAGTTTTGCCGGTCTGGCGGTCACCAATGATCAACTCGCGCTGACCACGACCCACTGGCACCATGGAGTCAATCGACTTCAGGCCGGTCTGCATCGGCTGGTCCACAGATTTACGGGCAATAACCCCAGGCGCAACCTTTTCGATCACGTCGGTCATCTTGGCGTTGATCGGACCCTTGCCGTCAATCGGTTGGCCCAGCGCATTGACCACGCGGCCTTTGAGCTCGGGGCCAACGGGCACTTCCAGAATGCGACCCGTGCACTTGACGATGTCACCTTCGGAAATGTGCTCGTAAGCACCCAGAATCACGGAGCCCACCGAGTCACGCTCAAGATTCAGCGCCAGGCCGTAGCTGGGCTGACCATCGGCGTCGGCGGGGAATTCGAGCATTTCGCCCTGCATCACGTCCGACAGGCCATGAATGCGGCAAATGCCGTCAGTCACGGACACGACCGTACCCTGATTGCGAATGTTGGCGCTGGCTGACAGGCCTTCAATACGGCTCTTGATCAGTTCAGAAATTTCTGCGGGATTGAGTTGCATGACTCTTTCCTTCTTTCGTTAATTGGGCTGACAGCGAGGGGCTTGCGCCTCAAGCTGTCAAGGCCATTTTCATTTGTTCAAGACGGGCTTTGACAGAAGAGTCAAGAACCTCATCACCCACCACCACACGAATGCCACCGATCAGTTCGGGTTGCAATTCGACGGAGACATTGAGCTTGCGTGCGAATCGTTTTTCCAGCGTTGCCGCCAAGTCGGCCAGGGCAGCGCTGTCAATAGCGAATGCGCTGTACACCACGGCGTCAGCCGAGCCGCTTTGGGCATTCTTCAACACACGAAACTGCTCGGCAATTTCTGGCAAAGCATTCAAGCGTCCGTTTTCAATCACGGTGCGCAAAAAGTTTTTAGCCATCTCCGGCAAAGCCACTCGGGCCACGCCGGCAATCACATCAAACACCTGGTCAGCTGTCACGTTAGGATTGTCAGAAAATTGCAGCAATTGCGGATTTGCCGCAATTGCCTTCAACTCTTCAACCCAGACAGCCGCACCATTCAAGTCTGATGACGAAGCCTTGAACAAGGCTTCGGCGTAAGGGCGGGCAATGGTGGCAAGTTCAGCCATGGTTGTCCTCTTACAGCTCAGTCTTCAAACGGCCAAGCAAATCAGCATGGACGCCGGCATTGACTTCCTTGCGGAGAATCTGCTCGGCACCCTTGACCGCCAGCGCAGCGACTTGCTCACGCAGAGCCTCGCGCGCCTTGACGGTTTGCTGTTCAGCTTCAACCTTGGCAGCAGCAATGATCTTGTTGCCTTCCTCGGTTGCTTTTGATTTAGCCTCTTCAACGATAGCCTGGCCACGACGCTCGGCATCTGCCAACCGTGCAGTGGTTTCGGTGCGCGACTTGGCCAGTTCGACTTCCACGCGCTTGTTAGCGGAGGAAAGTTCAGACTTGGCTTTGTCGGCAGCCGCGAGGCCGTCGGCGATTTTGCTGGCACGTTCATCCAATGCAGTCGCAATCGGCGGCCACACGAATTTCATCGTGAACAGCACCAGCAATGCGAAGACGATGGCTTGCGCTACCAGAGTTCCATTAATGTTCACAGTAAATCTCCCTCAACGAGGTGTTGCAGGCAATTCTTACTTGACCAGACGTGCGATTTGAGCCAGGAACGGGTTGGCAGTGGCAAACCACAGAGCAATACCGGTACCGATAATGAACGCAGCGTCAATCAGACCAGCCAGCACGAACATCTTGGTTTGCAGTTCACCCATGAGTTCAGGTTGACGTGCAGCGGCTTCAAGGTACTTGCTACCCATGATGCCGATACCGATACAAGCACCCAACGCGCCCAGACCAATGATCAGACCAGCAGCCAGAGCAGCAAAACTAATAACTTCCATGATTGACTCCTAAATTAACTAAAAAAAACAAAAACAAAAAACAAACCGAAAATCAATGCGCAGCTTGGTGCGCAAAATTAATGCGCGTCATGCGCCTGCCCGATGTAGACCAGGGTCAACATCATGAACACAAAAGCCTGCAACAAGATGATGATGATGTGGAACACAGCCCACGCCCAACCCGCCACCACATGCAGTAACAAAAGCATCAAGCTCGCAGGCTCCGCCGAAAACGCCCACGAACCACCCAGCAGGGCGATCAGCATGAACACCAGTTCGCCTGCATACATATTGCCAAACAGTCGCATGCCGTGCGAGACCGTTTTGGCCACAAACGAAATCAACTGCTCGGCGATATTAATAACACCCAAGATGACGGCAAAAATTGGATTCTTGCTGGTGCCGAATGGCGCAGAAACCAATTCATGCGCCCAGCCGCCGACACCCTTGATCTTGATGTTGTAAAAAAGACAGATGAACAAAACGGAAACCGACAGACCCATGGTCACCGACAAGTCGGCGGTGGGCACTACACGCAGATACGCGTGGTGCGGATCGTGACCGGCGGCGCCGTATATCCAGGCCCAGATCGTTGGCAGCAAGTCCAGCGGCAGCAAGTCCATCGCGTTGAGCAGGAAAATCCACACAAACACGGTCAAAGCCAACGGAGCCACCATCTTGCGACTCCTGGCATTGTGAACAATGGCCTTGGCCTGGCCATCCACCATTTCAATCAGGATTTCAACCGCAGCCTGAAAACGACCCGGCTTACCAGAGGTTGCATGGCGCGCCGCTTTCCAGAGAAAGAAGCAACCCACCACGCCCAGCAGAATTGAGAAAAACAAGGAGTCGATATTGAAGACGGAGAAATCTACGATTTCCGTCTGCGGCTTGTTTTGCCAATGCGTCAGGTGGTGAACAATATAGTCACTGGCTGTCGGAGCGCTTGCTTCTGCGGACATTTCTGCGGACATTGTTAACTCTTTAATTTGATTTTAGTTACGACATAACTTGAGTACAAGTTAGTCTCCACTGAAACTACGTTTTCGTTTAGGACGCATCAACAGCGCCACCCAATACACCTTCAAGGTCACGATCAGGCCAATCAGCATTGCCAACCAGTCCAGATCAGTAACCAGCCGCGGGGCGGCAAAAATCAGCCCCACACTCACGGCAATCTTGACCGTTTCCCACACAAAAAACCCAAAAGCAGCGGTCGCTGCGTTAATCGACGAGAACTGACTCATCAGACCACGCGCAAACAACACAGCGGGAATGACCACCGCCAGCGCACCATACCCCGCCGACCAACCCGCAGCCGACTTTCCGGTGAAACCCCAGGCAGCCAAAGCCACCAGCAAACCCACCACCACTTGCAAACCCACGATGCGCCAGGTCGAAACCGACGGCTGAAGTTCGCGCAAGGCCTGAGCCTCTTCGGCAGTCAGCCGCTTGAATTCCAACGCTTCGGACTCATCTGAGTCAAATCCGGAAGCAGGCGTAATTATCGACATCTCAAATTACACACAGGTTACACGTGAGTTGCACGCGACGATTGCCGCAAAGCCTATGATTATACGTAGAAACCCGTGCCTTTTGACCACGCCCGACGATAATTCACTGATGAGCACCTTACCCCCGCTGCCCTGCTACCTCAACGGCGAGTTCACCGAACTCCCCAACGCCAAGATCAGCGTAATGGACCGTGGCTTCATTTTTGGCGACGGCGTTTACGAGGTCGTGCCGGTGTATGGCGGCCAATTGTTCCGCTTTGCCCAGCACATGGCGCGGCTCGACCGCAGTCTGGCCGAGCTGCGCATCGGCAATCCGATGACGCATACCCAATGGGCTGAGTTTGCTCTCAAATTAGTAGCTGCTTACGCCTATTCCACGGGGGCTAGTGTCCAAAACACTGATCAACTGGTGTACATCCAGATCACCCGCGGCGTGGCCCTGCGCGACCACGTGATGCCGACCAACATCACGCCCACCGTGTTTGTCATGACCAATGTCATGACGCCGCCCAGCGCTACGCAGCGCAGCCAGGGCGTGGCCTGCGTGACGGCGGACGATTTCCGCTGGGAAAAGGCACATATCAAGAGCACCAGTTTGTTGGGGGCGGTCTTTGCCCGCCAGATCAGCGCTGACGCGGGCGCCGCAGAAACCATCCTGTTTCGCGACGGCTTTTTGAGCGAGGCCGCGGCGAGCAACGTCTGGCTGGTCAAAAACGGCACGGTACTGGGTCCGCCCAAGGACCATCTGGTGCTGGAAGGCATTCGCTACGGCTTGATTGAAGAAATTTGCCATCGCAACGGCATCGGCTTTGAATTGCGCCGCATCAGCCGTGAAGAAGTCGTAGCCGCCGACGAATTGATCCTGTCTTCCGCCACCAAAGAGGTGCTGGCCGTCACCACGCTGGACGGCCAGCCCGTCGGCACGGGCCAGCCCGGCCCGGTCTACGCGCAGCTGTACGCCGGTTACCAACAAGCCAAAGAACAGACGCGGCAGGCGCCGAACCTGGGCTTTACCGACACCGCCCCTTGAAACCACCGGCCTCACCACCGCAAACACCCATGTCCATCCCCCTCAACCCCGACATCCCGCGCAACGAGTCGCTCATTGAGTACCCGTCGCTTTTCCCCATCAAAGTCATGGGCGTCAAAGTGGACGGTCTGGTGCACGCCATCACCATGGTCGCGCATCAGTTTGATCCCACGTTTGATGCCAGCACGATTGAGCTGCGCGAGAGCAAAGGCGGCAAGTACCTGGGCGTGACCATCACCGTCACCGCCACCAGCCGCGAGCAGCTCGACGAGCTGTACCGCACGCTGAGCACGCACCCGATGGTCAAGGTCGTGTTGTAAACAGCCGTGGATCTTTCACCGCATCACTTAGGCCGGGTCGACTACCTGCCCACCTATGACGCCATGCAGGCCTTCACCATCGCACGGACTGCCGAGACGCCCGATGCGCTATGGGTTTGTGAGCATCCACCGGTTTATACACAAGGACTGGCGGGCAAAGCCGAGCATATTTTCAACCCGGCAGAGATTCCCGTGGTGCAAACCAACCGGGGTGGCCAGGTCACCTACCACGGCCCCGGCCAGGTGGTGGCTTATCCGCTGCTCGACCTCAAGCGCGCCGGCTATTTCGTCAAGGAATATGTGTACCGGATCGAGGAGGCCGTTATCCGCACGCTGGCACATTTTGGCGTGACCGGGCACCGGGTGGCTGGTGCGCCGGGCATTTATGTGCGGCTGGAGGATCCGGGCTCTCACGCCCTATTGCCGCAGCGGCCTTCAAAATTGGTTCCCAATTTTGAAGGCCTCGGCAAAATCGGCGCTTTGGGCATCAAGGTCAGCCGCAATTGCACTTACCACGGCGTAGCGCTCAATGTGGCGATGGACCTGGAACCCTTCTCGCGTATCAACCCTTGCGGCTACGCGCAGTTGCAAACGGTAGACCTTTCTACAATTGGCGTCTCCGTCGGCTGGACTGAAGCTGCCGACGTCCTGGGCCACAAGCTCGCAACCTACCTGGCGCCCTGACGCCGCTCTCAACCCCTTATCCACCATGAGCCACAGCCACGACGACCTAGCAGCCGCCAACCCCACGGTCCGCGAAGCCCAAACCACGGAAAACTACGACCCCTCGGCCAAGCAAAAAGCCGCCGCCAAGCTGTCGCGCATCCCGGTCAAGGTGGTGCAGGGTGAAGTCTTGAAAAAACCGGAGTGGATTCGCGTCAAAGCCGGCTCACCCAGCACGCGCTTTTATGAAATCAAGGACGTGCTGCGCCAAAGCAAGCTGGTCACAGTGTGCGAGGAGGCATCCTGCCCCAACATCGGCGAATGTTTCGGCAAAGGCACGGCGACCTTCATGATCATGGGTGACAAGTGCACGCGCCGTTGCCCGTTTTGCGATGTCGGCCACGGCCGGCCCGACCCGCTGGACGTCAACGAGCCCGACAGCCTGGCCAAAACCATTGCCCAGCTCAAACTCAGCTACGTGGTGATCACCAGCGTGGACCGCGACGATCTGCGTGACGGCGGCGCCCAGCATTTTGTCGACTGCATCAGCCGCATCCGCGAACTCTCGCCCAGCACCCAGATCGAAGTACTGGTGCCCGATTTCCGCGGCCGCGACGACCGCGCGCTGGAGATTCTGAAAGCCGCGCCGCCCGATGTGATGAACCACAACATTGAAACCGTGCCGCGCCTGTACAAAGAAGCACGCCCCGGCAGCGACTATCAATTCAGCTTGAACCTGCTCAAAAAATTCAAGGCGCTGTTCCCGAACGTGCCGACCAAAAGCGGCCTGATGGTGGGTCTCGGTGAAACCGACGACGAAATTCTGGACGTGATGCGCGACATGCGCGCCCACGGCATCGAGATGCTGACCATCGGCCAGTACCTGGCGCCCTCCACTTCCCACCTCACGGTCAAACGCTACGTGCACCCCGATACCTTCAAGATGTTCGAGACGCAGGCTTACGAGATGGGCTTCAAGCATGCGGCGGTGGGCGCCATGGTCAGATCCAGCTACCACGCCGACCAGCAGGCCGGGCACGCGCTGGGCACCTCGGCCACCTGAATTCGCTACGTTTTTAATAGCTGCTTGCGCATACCGCATAAGGGCTGGAGCCTGATTTGATTAGAAATTCACCGCTGCACCACGGCCTCTGGTTCCAACCCCAATCGCTGCAAGCACTGGTAGAGGCCGGGGCCTGGACGCGGGGCCTGATGCTCTACCGCAACCAAAAAGTGCTGAGCCTGGACATCGAGCCGATGCAAGACCACTGGCTGCTGCTGGGCGAAGTGCAGGGCAGTCTGCGCGAGCCCTACGAAGTGTCGATCGAGGTGGCGCTGATGCCCGACGGCCAGGTGGACTACTGGGACAGCGACTGCGAATGCCCGGTCGGCAGCCAGTGCAAGCACGGCGTGGCCCTGATGCTCAAGGCCGCTTACCAGGGCCTGCAGCTGCTGGGCGGCCATGCCGGCTTCGGCGCTTCGACCCCCCTGCTCACGCCACCCACACCCGAGCAGCTCGAAACCATCCGTCTGGCGAATCTGGCCCGCGTGCAGGAACATGCCAGGCTGGCGGCCGAGGGCCAGCTGCTGGGCTGGCTGCAGGAACTCGACCATGCCCGCGGCGTGGCACCTGCCGCGGGTCAGGGGTTTCACGACGCCCGTGAGAACATCCGGCCCGAGCAATACCTGTATCTGCTGACGGTCGTCGGCGCCCACAGCCCGACGCCGCGGCTGCAACTGGAAGCGGTGGTGTCGTACCCCAAAGTTACCGGTGGCTGGGCCAAGCCCAAGGCCATCAAAACCGCGCCCTACAAGGGCCAGGCGGTGTACGACCTGGCCAGCGACGCGGACCATCAAGTGCTGCAGCTCATGCGCGCCATGCCCGACAGCAGCCGCTTCTCCTATAACTTCAATTCCAGCGCGATTTTGGGCGGACAAGCCGGCCTGATCGCTTTGCAGCAGGCCGCCAGCACCGGCCGACTGTTGCTGGACGATGGCAAGGGCGGCGCCGGCCCCGCCATCCAATGGGGCCCGCCCCAGCCACTCAGCTGGCACTGGCAGGAAGTGCCCAGCCCGCAGGCCGTCGAGCCCAGCTGGGCCCTGCGCGCCAAACTGGCCGACAGCAACGCCAAACTCTGCCTGAACAGCCCGCCGCTGTATCTGGACGCCGCACTCGGCCTGTGCGGCCCGGTGCAGGCCGAGGACATCCCGGCCGCCCAGCTGGAGGTGCTGCTGAAAGCGCCGCCGCTGAAACCGTCGGCCCTGCAAAAGCACCAGGTAGAACTTATGCAGCGCCTGGGCCGCCTGCCGCTGCCGCCCGTGCTGCAACAACTCAGCACGCTGCAAGGCATCACACCCACCGCCTGCCTGCACCTGTCGCTCACACCGGGGGACGAGGCCCGGTTTATGGGCCTGATTCAGGCGCAACTGCGCTTTGACTATGCAGGACACCGCGGCTGGTGGGCCGGGCAAGGCACCAGCGTGCTGATCGACAGCCCCGACGGCCGCTTGCTGCTGCAGCGCGACCCGGAAACCGAACTGGACGCCATCACCCGGCTCTATGACCTGGGGCTGATGTCGGCCGAGAAAGGCCTGTTCGGCATCCCGGGCGACGGCCCGCAGCAAGACTGGCTGCACTGGGCCGACAACGACTTCTCCGTGCTGCGCGAGGCGGGTTTTGAAGTCACACTGGACGCCGCCCTGAACCGCTGGATCACCCACGCCGACACGCTGGAGGTGCAGCTGCAGCCCGAAGGGGAAGAAGAAGCCAGCTCGCCGTGGTTTGACCTGTCGCTGGGCATGGAGATCAACGGCCAGCGCCACAACATCCTGCCCTGGCTGCCCGAGCTGATCGCCGCTGCTGCCGCCAGCCCGCTGGACCCGGACACCGGCCTGCCCAACATTCCGCCCTTTGTTTACCTGCCGTCACCCAACACCCAAGGCTTCATCCGCCTGCCCACCGACACACTGAAGCCCTGGATGGCGGCGCTGCTGGAGCTGGTGGGCGACCGCGATCATGATTTCACGGGCGACAGCCTCAAGCTCTCGCGCCTGGATGCGCTGCGCACGGGCGCCGCGCTGGGCGAAGGCGCCGTCTGGGAAGGCGCCCAGGCGCTACGCGACATGGTGCAACAGCTCAGTGGCCATACCGAATTGCCCGAAGTGCCGGTGCCCGCCAGCGTGCAGGCCAGCCTGCGCCCCTACCAGCAACAGGGCGTGAACTGGCTGCAGTTCTTGCGCGAGCACAACCTGGGCGGCATCCTGGCCGACGACATGGGACTGGGCAAAACCCTGCAAACGCTGGTCCACATCCAGATTGAAAAAGACGCCGGCCGCCTGACGCATCCGGCCCTGATCATTGCGCCGGTCAGCCTGATGGGCAACTGGCAGCGCGAAACCGAGCGTTTCTGCCCGCAACTGCGCAGTCTGGTGCTGCACGGCAAAGACCGGCACCAGGTCGCCGACACGATGGCGCAGCATGACATCGTGATTGCGCCCTACTCCTTGTTGCAGCGCGACCGCGAGCGCTGGCTTGAAGCCCAGTGGCACCTCGTGGTGCTGGACGAAGCGCAAAACATCAAAAACGCCAGCACCCACGCGGCGCAAGTGGTGGGCCAACTGCAAACGCGGCACCGACTCTGTCTGTCGGGCACGCCGATGGAAAACCACCTGGGCGAAATCTGGAGCCTGTTCCACTTTTTGATGCCCGGCTTTCTGGGCAGCCAGAAGCGCTTTACCGAGTTGTTCCGTAACCCGATTGAAAAGCAGGGCGACCCGGATCGGCTGACACAATTGCGCGCCCGCATCACGCCCTTCATGCTGCGCCGGACCAAAGCCATCGTGGCCGACGAGCTGCCGCCCAAGGTGGAAACCATCATGCGCGTGGAGCTGTCGGGCAAGCAGGCCGACCTGTACGAAACCATCCGCCTCGGCATGGAAAAAACCGTGCGCGAGGCCTTGAACACCAAGGGCCTGGCCAAGTCGCAAATCACCATCCTGGACGCACTGCTGAAGCTGCGCCAGGTCTGCTGCGACCCGCAACTGTTGAAGCTGGACGCCGCGAAAAAGGTCAAAACTTCGGCCAAGCTGGAGCAACTGATGGAGCTGTTGCCCGAGATGCTGGCCGAGGGGCGGCGCATCCTGCTGTTCTCGCAGTTCACCAGCATGCTGACCTTGATCGAAGCGGAGCTGAAAAAACGCAACATCGCCTGGGTCAAGCTGACCGGCCAGAGCCAGAAGCGCGACGCGCTGATCGAGCAGTTCACCAGTGGCCAGGTGCCACTGTTCCTGATCAGCCTGAAAGCCGGTGGCGTCGGCCTGAACCTGCCGCAGGCCGACACCGTGATTCACTACGACCCGTGGTGGAACCCGGCGGTCGAGGCGCAAGCGACCGACCGCGCCCACCGCATCGGCCAGAAGCAAAGCGTGTGGGTCGTCAAGCTGGTGGCGCAGGGCACCATCGAAGAACGCATCCTGGCGCTGCAGGAGCGCAAGGCCGCGCTGAGCGAGAGCATGTACAGCGGATCGGTCGGGCGCAAGGAGCCGCTATTTGGCGAAGACGATCTGGCGGAGCTGCTGAAACCGCTCTCTATTTAATAGCTGCTCGTGCTTATTGCGTAAGGGCTGGCGGTTCTTTTATCACAAATATGGGGAAGCACCGCATGACACCCAACCTGCTGGCGCTGGGCGCCATTGCCTTGTGGGCGACGCTGGCGAGCTTGGGTGTCGCGCTGCGCCATGTGCCGCCGTTTCTGCTGACCGGCCTGGCGCTGCTGCTGGGCAGCCTGATTGCCTTGCCGCTCTCGGGTTTTCAGCTGGCGCGCTGGCGCGTACCGCTGCCCACCCTGGCCTTGGGTGTTTACGGCTTGTTTGGTTTCCACTTTCTGCTGTTTTTGGCCCTGCGCCATGCGCCGCCGGTGCCGGCCAATCTGGTGAACTATTTATGGCCGCTGTTGATGGTGGTGCTGGCGCCGGTTTTTTTACCCGGCATGACCGTTGCGCCCAGTGCACCTCGTCGCCGCGCTGCTGGGGTTTGCCGGGGCAGCGGTCGTGATTCTGGGCGGCTCCGCATCTTTGCGTGCCGCCAACGTCGTCAGCGCTGGCTCGGCCTGGGGCTGGACTTGGGGTTATCTACCCGCCTTGGGCTCGGCTTTCATTTGGGCCAGCTACTCGCTGCTGACGACACGCGTGGCGGCGTTCCCCACGGCGGCCATCGGCGGCTTTGCGCTGGTCTCGGGCCTGCTGTCCCTGCTCTGCCACGCCTTATTGGAGCCATCTGCCAGCCTGAGTGGGCGTGACTGGATGCTGATTATGGCCATGGGTCTGGGGCCGATGGGGGCGGCTTTTTTTCTGTGGGACAAGGCGCTCAAGCTGGGGGATGTGCGCCATATTGGAATTCTCAGCTACCTCACACCGCTGGCATCAACGGCGCTGCTGGTGGCCGTCAGTGGACGCCCTTTTAGCTGGCATATCGCGCTGGCGGCCGTGCTGATTGTTGGCGCGGCGCTGCTGGGCACGCGCCGCAACTGAAATTGGGGTCACGGCACGGGCGCGTGCAAGGGGCGGTTGTGATGCCAATTCCGTCGGACAATGCGCTCATGATCCAACTAAGCGACATCGAAGCCGCCGTCGGCCGCCTACAAGGCCAGCTGCTGCGCACGCCCTGCGTGGCGTCCCGCACCCTGTCTGACATCACCGGGGCCCAGGTGTTCCTCAAATTCGAGAATCTGCAGTTCACCGCCTCCTTCAAAGAGCGCGGCGCCTGCAACAAACTGGCGCAGCTGACAGCGGAGGAGCGCCAGCGTGGCGTGATCGCCATGAGCGCGGGCAACCATGCGCAGGGCGTGGCCTACCATGCCCAGCGGCTCGGGCTGCGCGCCGTGATCGTGATGCCGCGCTTCACGCCGGGCGTCAAAGTGGAACGCACGCGCGGCTTTGGCGCCGAGATTGTGTTGCATGGCGACACGCTGGACGAGGCGCGCGCCCACGCTCTGAGTCTGGCCGCGCAGCAGCACCTCGTCTTTGTCCACCCGTACGACGATGCCGACATCGTGGCGGGCCAGGGCACAGTCGCGCTCGAAATGCTGCAGGACGTGCCCGAGCTCGACACGCTGGTTGTTTCCGTGGGGGGCGGCGGCCTGATTGCGGGCATGGCAACGGCCGCCAAAGCGCTCAAGCCGGACATCGAAATCATTGGCGTGCAGAGCACGCGTTTTCCGGCCATGGTGAATGCCATCAAGGGCACGCACTACCCCGAAGGCACCAGCAGCATCGCCGAAGGCATTGCGGTCGGCACCCCCGGCAAAATCCCCCAAGCCATCATCGCGCGCCTGGTGGATGACCTGGTGCTGGTGGACGAAGGGGATATCGAGCAGGCCATCGTCATGCTGCTCGAAGTGGAAAAAACTCTGGTCGAGGGCGCGGGAGCGGCCGGTCTGGCGGCGCTGCTGAAATACCCGGAGCGCTTCAAGGGCAAGAAGGTCGGGCTGGTGCTGACCGGCGGTAATATCGATCCCCTGCTGCTGGCCGCCATCATCGAGCGCGGCATGGTGCGCGCCGGCCGGCTGGCGCGCATTCGCGTCAGTGCCCGCGACATCCCCGGCTCGCTGGCAAAAATCACCGCGACCGTGGCCGAGGCCGGCGCCAACGTCGACGAAGTGCATCACCAGCGGGCCTTCACCACACTGGCGGCCCAGAATGTCGAGGTTGAGCTGGTGATCCAGACGCGCGGGCCCCAGCACATTACGGAAGTACTGACCCAGTTGCTGCGGGCCGGGTTCGAAGCGCAGCTGGTTCACTAAGAAAGTCCGTCATGACCGATACCACTCACGCCATCATGATGAGCCAGAACCGCCTGTCAGAGCTGGACCGAAGGCATGCCGAAAACGACTACGAAATCAACGTCAAGGCCGAGCTGGAAATCGAATTGCTGCACGAAAAAATCGACTTCATGAAGGAGCAAGAGTTACTGGCTTTGACCGAGTCGGTGCGTGAGCTGCCGACCCGGCTGCAGGCGCCGTCTAACCGGATTCCGTAAGATTTGGACCGCCCGCCCTCCGTTCCCGCCAATCACTTCAAAACCCTTGTCATTCATGCCCCGCTGCACGAAATAGCGCCCGCGTAGCTAAAGTTCACGTTGTTACGAATCTGAACATCAAGGAATCACCATGTCCAGCCCCACATCCCACGCGCGATCCCCCGAAATTGACCCGGTGGAAGCCGTCGTATCGTCCATGCCGCTCGTTTTGCCGCTGGCAGGTGCTGTATTGATGTTTTTATTGGCCTTCATTGCCGTTTCAATGGCCTGATTGGCTTCCAGCGCTCTAACTGGTTGGCCGTGCTAATCAGGCCGCGACCAAGACTGTCGTTGCGGGCTTGACCCGCAATCCATGGTTCCCGGATCAAGTCCGGGATGATGGCGTGTAAGGCGCCTATGCCCGGACTACAACGACACCGCATTAATTCGCATAAAGCCATGCAAGTTTTGCATATCTTTTCGCTGCAATCGTCAGGCAACCGTCAATCAAGTTCATAAAATCGACACTCCAGCGTTTTCAACGCCGGCTGAGCAGCGCGCAGTGAACGCGGCGAGAAATGTAGCCGGAACCTGTTCGCAAAAACCGCTTTCTCAAAGTGAATGGTTGGGGCAACAAACCCCATCGGTCCGTTCGTTTTGAAAAGACGATTTTTTATTCTGGAGCACATTCATGAACTCACCCGTAATGCAAGGCCTGAACCTCAACGCCCCAAGCTACGTCAAAAACGCGAAACTGATCGCCTGGGTCGCCGACATGGCCGCCCTTACCAAGCCCGCCAACATCTATTGGTGCGATGGTTCCGACGAAGAGTACGCCCGTCTGTGCCAGCAGCTGGTGGCTTCAGGCACCTTCATCAAACTCAACGAAGCCAAACGCCCGAACAGCTTTCTGGCCTGCTCAGATCCGAGCGACGTGGCCCGGGTGGAAGACCGCACCTTTATCTGCTCTGAAAAGAAGGAAAACGCCGGCCCCACTAATAACTGGATGGCACCCGCCGAGATGCGCGCCCTGCTGCAACAAGGCTCTGGCGAGACCAAAGCCCTGTTTGACGGCTGCATGAAGGGCCGCACCATGTATGTGGTGCCGTTCTCGATGGGCCCACTCGGCTCGCACATTGCACACATCGGCATCGAGCTGACCGACAGCGCCTATGTCGCCGTCAACCAGAAGATCATGACTCGCATGGGCAAAGCCGTGTACGACGTGCTCGGCGTGAACGGTGATTTCGTGCCCTGCATGCATACCGTCGCCGCGCCGCTGGAAGCGGGTCAGACTGACGTGAAATGGCCCTGCAACAAGAACAAATACATTGTTCATTACCCGGAAACCCGCGAAATCTGGAGCTACGGCTCCGGCTACGGCGGCAACGCGCTGCTGGGCAAAAAATGCTTTGCGCTGCGCATCGCATCCAACATGGGTCGCGACCAGGGCTGGCTGGCCGAGCACATGCTGATTCTGGGTGTAACCTCGCCCAAGGGCAAAAAATACCACATTGCCGCCGCTTTCCCCAGCGCTTGTGGCAAGACCAACTTCTCCATGCTGGTGCCGCCGGCCGGTTTTGATGGCTGGCGCGTCACCACCATCGGCGACGATATCGCCTGGATCAAGCCGCACGCTGACGGCAAGATGTACGCCATCAACCCCGAAGCGGGTTACTTCGGCGTGGCACCGGGCACCAACTTCCACACCAACCCCAACTGCATGGCCAGTCTGGACAAGAACGTGATCTTCACCAACGTCGCGCTGACCGATGATGGCGACGTCTGGTGGGAAGGCATGGAAAAAGACTCCGGCATCACCCCGACGCACCTGATCGACTGGCAAGGCAAGGACTGGACGCCTGAAATCGCCAAACAGACCGGCGCCAAGGCGGCACATCCCAACTCGCGTTTCACGGTGGCTGCCGGCAACAACCCGGCGCTCGACCCGGAATGGGACAACCCCGCCGGCGTGGCAATTGATGCCTTCATCTTCGGTGGCCGTCGCTCCACGACCGTGCCACTGGTGACTGAAGCCCGCACCTGGATGGAAGGCGTTTACATGGCCGCCACCATGGGTTCCGAGACCACGGCGGCTGCCGTGGGCCAAATGGGCGTGGTGCGCCGCGATCCGTTCGCCATGCTGCCGTTCTGCGGCTACAACATGAGCGACTACTTCCAGCATTGGCTCGACATGGAGCACAAGCTCGAAGCCTCCGGCCACACCCTGCCGCGCATCTACTGCGTGAACTGGTTCCGCAAAGGTGACGACGGCAAATTTGTCTGGCCCGGCTACGGCGAAAACATGCGCGTGCTCAAGTGGATGATCGACCGCATCGAAGGCCAGGCTCAAGGCACCGACCATATGTTCGGCGTCAGCCCGACCTATGACGAGATCACCTGGGACGGTCTTGACTTCACCCAGGCCCAGTTCAACACCGTGACCAGCATTGACAAAGCCGCCTGGACCGAAGAGCTCAAGCTGCACACCGAGCTGTTCCAGCAACTGGCCTACCACCTTCCGAAAGAGCTCGCGGAGACCAAAGCTCAAATCGAAAAGCGCCTGGCCGCCTGAAGCGTCCTGCCTGAAAGAATGTCAAAGTGCATGATCTGCACTTTGACAGAGAAGCCCCGGGTGAACATCCCGGGAAACAAAAAAGCCACCGAACCCGGTGGCTTTTTTACATCAGCGGCGTAAACCGCAAAAGGCGATTCTGCGCTGTTCTTATTAGCGTTCGCTACGGGAGATGGCCGCATTCAGCTCAGACATCACACGCGGGTCGGTCCTCGCAATCGCCCACAGACGCTCGTCAGCCCGGACTCGCGCGATCCGAACAGACCAAGCATCCAAGGCACTCACCACAGTAACCGCCAACTTGCGCGCAGCACCCGCAAACAGGGCCAACGCAGCAAAGCCGACCAACCACAAGGCCATCCAAGCCACCATGAGGTGCCCGTCAACCCATGTATTCATCAACTGGTCTGCCACGACCACCAGCGCCGACACCATGGCGGCCAGCAACATGGCGCTCAGGCCTTTGGTGCTGTCAAAGCCACGACGCATCGCTCCGGCCACCGATCCAGTGCGGGCATGCTGGGCAGGGAAACTGGAATGTATAAAGCTGGCCATGATGAAATCCTTCCTTCACTGCCCCACCAAAATGGTGAAGACACATTGGCATATTAGGGTTTACACCCATATGTATCAAGTTTATATGTGTGATGCTGTATATTCACATCAGTGATTAATCCCCCATGAACCCAACCAATTTCCGCACCCTTGATCTGAACCTGCTCCGGGTTTTCGACGAAGTGATGACTGAACGCAGCCTGACCCGGGCGGCACGCAAACTGTCACTCACCCAACCGGCTGTGAGCAATGCGCTGCGCCGATTCAGGGAGGCCACGGACGACGAGCTGATCAAACGCAGCGGTCAGACGATGGTGCCCACGCCCCGTGCGCTGGCACTGTGGCCGGCCGTGCGCGAAGCACTGCGCCAGCTGCAGGAGGTCCTGACGCCCAGCAACTTTATCCCGGCCGAAGCCAGCACCACCTTTGTGCTGGCCATGGCTGATGCGACCGCCACCAAACTGATGCCTGGCCTGGTCGAGGTCATGGACCGCGATGCGCCCGGCATCTCGATTCGCGTGGTCCCCCTCACCACGCGCGACCCGCGCCGCCTGCTCGACGAAGAGAGTGCCGATCTGGCAATTGGCTACTTTCCCGCCGCTTTCGCGGATTTGACGGCACGGGCGCAGGCGGGGGAGACGGTTGCGTTCGCGCACCAGCGGCTGTACAGCGGTGAATACGTCTGCGTGATGCGCCGTGAGCACCCCCTGGCCAGCGAGCCTCTCACGCTGGACCGCTATTGCGCAGCCCGGCACCTGCTGGTCAGTTTTTCCGGCCGCCCTTTTGGCTTTATTGACGAGGCGCTGGCGTTGCTCGGGCGCGAGCGCCGCATCGTCCTCACGGTCAATCAATTTTTTACGGCCGGCAGGGTGGTGGCCAGCTCCAACCTGCTGACCGTCCTGCCGCACCATTTTGTGAACGTCACCGGCATCGCGGATCAACTGGTATTGCGGGAACTGCCATTTCCGGTGCCCACGGTCCATGTCGATGCGCTCTGGCACCACCGGGTCCACCGGGTCAGTGCCCATGAATGGCTGCGCGCCACGATCGCGGCGGTGGCCAATTCGGCTTTTACCCATTGAATCCGGGGCGGCCAGCGATGCCCCCCACGCTTGTCATTACGTGTACTGCGCCGCTCCAAAAGAGAACTCGCCTTGCCTGGGACGGCCCGATGCGGCAGGGCACAATCAGCGCATGAAGATTCAGCTGCTGTCAGACCTGCACCTCGAAGTCCACCCGCACTGGGTGGCCACCCCGGCGCCGGGCGCCGACCTGCTGGTGCTGGCCGGAGACATCGGCTCCTACCAGCCTGGCTCGCTGTTGCAGGATGACGACTTTGGCCTGTCCCGCTTTTCCCCCAGGAACGGCTGGCCCACGCCCGTTTTGTTTGTGCCCGGCAACCATGAGTACGACGGCATGGATTTTGATGTGGCGCACGCGCGCCTGTTTGAGACCTGCGAGCGGCTGGGCATCACCTGGCTGGAGCGGACGGTCATCACTTGGCCGGGGAATCACGAAAAACCCGTACGTTTTGTCGGCACCACCTTGTGGAGCGACTTTGACGCGCTCGGTCCGTCTATTTCGGCGACGGAAAGCGCCACCGCCGCACTGCTCACGCAACAGCTCAAAGCCCGCGACAAGGCGTTTCGCGCCGCCAACTATTACCTGAAGAAAACCGGCACGACCCGCCACGGCCTGCCGATGCTGGCCGAAGCCGTGCGTGAACAAGGTCTGCTGTGCCAGGACTGGTTGGCCCAGGCCCTGGCGGAACCGTTTGATGGAACGACGGTGGTGGTGACGCATTTCGCACCCAGCCTGTTGAGCGCCGACCCGCGCTACGGGCACACGCCGGGCAGCGCCGGATTTTGCAATGCGCTGGACCACTTGCTGCCAGGCGCGCAGCTTTGGCTGCACGGTCATCTGCATGCACCCAGCAACTACCGCAAAAACGGTTGTCACGTCATGGCCAACCCCTTGGGCTACGCCAGAAAAAGCGAGCAGTCGGCTTTTCAAGCGGCATTTTGCATCGAGGTCTGAGGTACGCAACGGTCTTGGCTACACTGCAGTTTTGACAGAGGAGCCCCGAATGAAGATTCTTCTCGCCGTAGATGGCAGTCCGTACACCAAGAAAATGCTGGCTTTCCTGACCACGCATGAATTGTTTACCCAGGGCAACGACTACACCGTGTACACGGTGCCGCCGATGCTGCCGTCGCGGGCGCGGGCCGCCGTGGGCAAGGAGATTGTGGACAGATACTATGTAGACGAAGCCGAGAAGGTGCTGGCCCCGGTGTCCAAGTTTTTGTTGCGCCATGGCATCGACGCCAAGAGCAGCTGGAAGACCGGCCATGCGGGCGAGACGATTGCCAAGTTCGCGGACAGCGGAAAGTTCGACCTGCTCATCATGGGCTCGCATGGCCACGGCACGCTGGTCAATCTGGTGATGGGCTCCGTCGCCACCGAGGTGCTGGCGCATTGCAAGGTGCCGGTGCTGCTGGTGCGATAAAGCAAGGATGCGCAGACCTTAACGCTATTAATTTTGTAGCTGGTTGCGCTTATTCGACGGGGGCTTGCTGAGTGTTTAGCTCTTAAGCCAAAGCCAAGCAACGGCCGCTTCATTTATGCGCCGTCGGCCCCCTTTTAAATCCTCAATACTCCCAGAAGATGCGCTGCAGCTCTTTGCTGTCGTTGGTCTTGGTCAGGGCGACCGCCGCCAGGATGCGGGCTTTTTGCGGATTCAAATCATGCGCCACCACCCAGTCGTACTTGTCGTCGGGTTGCTCGGCGTTGCGCAGCACAAAGCCTTCGGGCACACGGGAAGATCGAATCACCTGGATGCCTGCGCTGCGCATTTCTTGCAGGGCGGGCACGATGCGGTCGGCCACCGAGCCGTTGCCGGGGCCGCCATGGATCACAGCCTTGATGCCGGTCTTGGCCAGCGCATCAAAGCCGCTACGGGGCACGTTGCCGTAGCTGTAAATGATCTCGACCGGGGCCAATTCGCTGATGTTGTCGATGTTGAACTCGGACTGCGCCGTGTGGCGCTTGACCGGGGCGCGGAACCAGTAGTTCTTGCCCTCGATCACCATGCCCAGCGCGCCCCATTGGCTGCGGAAGGCTTCGACCTTGAGGTTGACGGACTTGACCACGTCACGGCCACTTTGGATGGTGTCGTTCATGGTGACCAGAACGCCCTTGCCGGCCGCATCTTTGCTGGCGGCCACCGTGACGGCATCCAGCAGGTTGAGCGCGCCGTCAGCCGAGAGGGCGGTACCGGGACGCATTGAGCCGACCACCACGATCGGCTTGTTGGTGTTGACCACCAGGTTCAGGAAATAGGCAGTTTCTTCCAGCGTGTCGGTGCCGTGGGTGACGACCACACCATCCACATCCGCTTGCTTGACCAGCGCCGACACCCGTTTACCCAAGGTGATCAGTTGTGTGTTGGTGAAGCTCTCCGACGCAATCTGGAACACCTGCTCGCCCTTGACGTTGGCCACGTTCGCCAATTCAGGCAGGCCCGCCAGCAATTTATCCACCGGCACTTTGGCGGCGGCGTAGGTCGCGCTGTTGACGGCGGAAGCACCGGCGCCGGCAATGGTGCCGCCAGTGGCCAGCACCACGATGTTGGGCTTGGCGGCCTGGGCGTGGGCCAAAGAGACCATTGCGGACATGGCCGCAAGGGCGGCGCCCGCAATGAATTTCCCGATTTTTAAATGGGTTCGCATGGAGTTGCTCCTGTAACTATTGTGGTTGTGAGAAAACGCCTCTGCTCAGAGGTGCCTGATGCTATCAGCGCTCACCCAACATGGACAGGCGCGACCCATGCTTTCTTCTCATAACCCCATCACTTGCCGGTCAGCGGGCATTCAGTCCGTCAAAACAGGTGCTGAGCAGCAGCGCCACAATTTGTTCGTCCGGGTACTGGCCGCCCATTTTCAGAAACTCCAGCACCGGATCGCAGGCGCGGGCCAGGCAGGCGTACAAAATGGCCAGCGCCGGAGCTGTTCCAGCGGCGGGGCTTGGGCCGGCAGCGAACTTATAAAGTCCTGGGCCCGGCGCAGCACCCGCACGATCGCCGCCGCCGCCAGCTTTTCCATGCTGGCAAAGTGTTTGTACAGGCTGGCTTTGGCGATGCCCACCTGGGCGGCAACTTCGTTCACCGCCATCGCTTCAAAACCCTTTTCCGCCAGCAGCCGGTTGACCGTTTGCACGATAGCCTCTTCGCGCGCCTTGAGCATTTTCTGTTTGAAAGACGTTTTGACGCTGGCGCTGGATTGCATGCCCAAATCTTATCCATCCTCGTCAATATCTGGCTGGTCCGGCTGTTTTATGACTTACTCGTCTATGCACTGAAAATTGCATAAAGCACGATGGGCTCGCTGAGGCGCATGTCACTTGAGGGCCACGGCAGCGGCAGAGGTCAAGGCGCTGGTGAGTGCATCCAGCACGACCGAGTCCAGATTCCAGCAATGCCAATAGAGCTCAACTGGCAAAGCGTGCCCGGGTGCGATATCCACCAGGCGACCACTTTGCAAATGTTCGCGCACCTGCAGTTCCGGCACCACACTGACGCCCCAACCGGCCAGAACGGCGCGCACCTGGCCCTCCGAGCTGGGCACATACAACTGGCTCAGGGCGACCTGTTTGAGCCCCAACGCACGCCCGACGAACTCGGCTTGCAAGTCATCCTTGCGGTTAAAGGCGATGAAGGGCATGGTGCGAAAGTTGTGGGGCGACAATCCTTCGGGACAATGCACGGCGGCATAGGCCGCTTCGGCCACCGCCACGTAGCGCATGGCACCCAGCGGCACCATTTTGCAGCTCCGCAACGCCTGTTTGAGGGTGGTCACGCAACCCAGCACCTGGCCCTCGCGCAGCCAGTCATGGGTGAAGTCCTGGTCGTCCGTGATGATCTCCAGGCCGAGGCCCTGGCGCGCCAGCGCACTCAAAGCCGGCAGAGCCCAGGTGGCAATACTGTCGGCGTTGATGGCGATGGATATCCGCTCCTCATCGCGCCCGCTGCCCGCCGCGCCCGGTGCCAGGTCTTTCAGATCGCGCTCCAGATCCGCCCTGAGCAAGCGCATCTGCATGGCGTGCTTGAGCAACAAGCGGCCGGCGGAGGTGGCTTTGAGTGGGCGGCTGCGCACGATCAGGACGGTGCCGACCTGCACTTCCAGCGAACGCAAGCGCTGCGACACGGCGGACTGGGTGATCGAGAGGCGCACCGCGGCGCGCTCAAAACCGCCCTCTTCCACAATGGCCGCGAGACATTCCAAAGCGTTGGGATCAAAAGTACTCATATAAGGCCACCTAATGTTTTCTTATAAAGTTTAATTTTACTGTTCTTATGGCAGGGCATCCACCACACTGCGAAATATGAAAATCATCATTCTTGGCGCAGGCATCATTGGCGTTAGCACCGCCTGGCATCTTCTGGAGCAGGGCCATGAGGTGACCGTGGTGGAGCGGCAACCCGACGCGGCACTGGAAACCAGTTTTGCCAACGCCGCGCAAATATCAGTCAGCTACTGTGAGCCCTGGGCCAACCGCGATGCGCCGCTCAAAGCACTGAAGTGGATGTTTCGCAACGACGCCCCCCTGCTGTTTCGCCCCAAGCTGGACTGGCAACAATGGCGCTGGAGTCTGCAGTTTTTGAGCCAGTGCAATGACGCCGCCTTTGAGCGCAATGTGCAACAGCTGGTCGCGCTAGGCGCCTACAGCCACGCCGCGCTGAAAGACGTGGTGCGCAGCACCGGCATCGAGTACCAGCGGCTGGAGCACGGCATCGCCCACTATTACACCGACCAAAAATCATTCGACACCGCCGGCGCTGCGGCGGCCCTGATGCGCAAGTACGGCGTGTCGCGCCGACTGGTCAGCCGCGAGGAGCTGCTGCGCATCGAACCCGCCTTCCAGCAGTTTTCCCACCGCATTGTGGGCGGCACCTACACCGCCAGCGATGAAAGTGGCGACGCCCGCGTCTTCACCCAGGCGCTGGCCAAAGCCTGCATGGCGCGGGGTGCCGAGTTTTTGTACGACCACGACGTCGTGCGGCTGAACAAGCTCGGCAGCGCTATTGATTCAATAGCTGTTCGCGCCCGTTCCACGGAGGCTGGCGGCCAAAATGATCACATAAATCTGCGCTATCTGAAGGCGGACCAGTTTGTGGCGGCCTGCGGCTCCTACACAGCGCCGCTGTTGCGCAGCGTCGGGGTTGACCTGCCGATCTATCCCGGCAAGGGCTATAGCGCGACCTTCAAAATCTTGCGGCCTGAAGCAGCGCCGCTGGTCTCCACCATTGACGACGAAATGAAAATCGCCATCAGCCGCCTGGGCGACCAACTGCGCGTGGCCGGCACGATTGAAGTGGGCGGCTACGACCTGTCGCTGGATTCACCGGTGGCGCGCGCGCGCTGCCAGATGCTGTCGGACCGGATTGAGGCCGTGCTGCCCGGCGTTTGCGATACCCGCAACGCGGCGCAAGGTGGCGAGCCCAATTACTGGACAGGCCTGCGCCCCGCCACGCCCAGCAATATCCCCTACATTGGCAAAACCAAAGTCGGCAAGTTGTGGATCAACGCCGGCCACGGCACGCTGGGCTGGACGCATGGCGCCGGCTCCGGCAAAGCGCTGGCCGAGCTCATCTGCGGGCGCCAGCCGGAAATGGCTTTCGGGTTTTACGGCTCTGCCCCGACCAGTCCGGGCGGACTGACATCGGTCATAGTTCCGGTCTGAATTCGCATCTCCACGCTGGGACTTGATAAGTAACAAGTCATCCTGATCTTTGCGGGAATAAGCTCCTTTTGGAATGGAGGCTTCCATGCACCAAGTCCGTCAACCCGCTGTCGCTGGCGCCTTTTATCCCGGGCAGGAATCGATATTGTCGAACGATGTGATGGCCATGCTGGCGGCGGCGCGACTCGGCGCCGACACGAGCACCGGGGTACCCAAGGCCATCATCGTGCCCCATGCCGGTTACATCTATTCCGGCACAACGGCCGCGCTGGCCTACGCCCGCCTGTCGGCAGGTCGAAAAACCATCCGGCGCGTCGTGTTGCTGGGCCCCGTGCACCGGGTGCCCGTGCGAGGTTTGGCCCTGCCGGGTGTCGATTCCTTTGTCACACCTTTGGGTGAAATCGAGATCGACCAGGACGCCGTCGCGGCGATCACCCCGCTACGCCAGGTGGTGGTGAGCCGCGCCGCTCATGCGCCGGAGCACTCGCTGGAAGTGCAGCTGCCGTTTTTGCAGTCGGTGCTGGCGGATTTCAAACTGGTGCCGCTGGCGGTGGGCGATGCGACGCCGGCTGAAGTGGCCCAGGTGCTGGAGGCGCTCTGGGGCGGGCCGGAAACACTGATCGTGATCAGCTCCGACCTGTCGCACTTCCTGCCCTACCGTGCCGCGCAGGCCGTCGACCAGGAGACTGTGCAAAGCATTCTTGCCATGGACGGCGAACTTACGCACGAACAGGCCTGCGGTGGCACACCGGTCAACGGTCTGCTACTGGCCGCCACGCAGCACCACCTGCAGCCCCAGTTACTGGGACATTGCAACTCAGGTGACACGGCGGGCGACAAGGGCCGCGTCGTCGGCTACGCCGCGTTTGCCTTCATGAACCCTTGCGGGACAGACCGTGGCGACAAGGCCGCCAGTTCGGCCCTCAACACTTAAAGGACCTCATGATGTCCACCGATTCCACCAAGTCGGCGCCGGGCAGCGACGAGTCCGGCGCCATATTGCTGCTGATTGCCCGCGCCGCCATCTCGGCAGCTCTGGGTCGCACGCTTGAAGCCGCCGAGGATGCCGTCTGGCTGCAGGAGTTGGGCGCCTGTTTTGTCACCCTGACCCAGCAGGAGCAATTACGCGGCTGCATTGGTACGCTGGAAGCGCACCGCAGCCTGCTGACCGATCTGAAATCGAACGCGGTAGCTGCCGCCTTGCACGACCCGCGCTTTTTGCCGCTGGCCGTGACCGAACTTGAGCACACCGAGATTGAAGTGTCTTTGCTGTCCCCGATGCAGGCCATGCGCTTTGACAGTGAAGCGGATGCGCTGGCCCAGCTGCAGCCCGGCATCGATGGTGTGGTGTTTGAGTTCGAGCGTTACCGCAGCACCTTTCTGCCGCAAGTCTGGGAGCAACTGCCCACGACGACCGAGTTCATGGCACACCTCAAACACAAGGCGGGCCTGCCACCCGACTTTTGGGCCAAAGGTGTGCGACTGCACCGTTACGGCGTGCGCAAATGGAAGGAAAGGAAGGCGTCATGATGCAGGAATCGAGCTACCCCGGCCGTTACTGGCATTTTATTGACGATGGTCGCATCCAGTGCGACCTGTGTCCGCGCGACTGCCGGCTGCACGACGGGCAGCGCGGCGCCTGTTTTGTGCGCGCGCGCCAGGGCGACCAGATGATTCTGACCACCTACGGACGCTCCTCCGGCTTTTGCATCGACCCGATCGAGAAAAAGCCGCTGAATCACTTCTACCCCGGCAGCAGCGTGCTGTCCTTCGGCACCGCCGGCTGCAATCTGGCCTGCAAGTTCTGTCAGAACTGGGACATCAGCAAGTCGCGCGACATGGACCGCCTGATGGACCAGGCGTCGCCCGAAACCATCGCCGCCGAGGCGCTCAAATATGGCTGCCAGAGTGTGGCCTTTACCTACAACGACCCGGTGATCTTTGCCGAGTACGCCATGGATGTAGCCGATGCCTGCCATGCGCTCGGCGTGCAGGCGGTGGCCGTGACGGCCGGCTACATGCACGAGCAGGCGCGGCGTGATTTTTACGCCAAGATGGATGCCGCCAATGTGGACCTGAAGGCCTTCACCGACGACTTCTATTTCAAACTCACCGGCTCGCACCTGCAGCCGGTGCTCGACACCCTGCTCTACCTCAAGCGTGAAACCCAGGTGTGGTTCGAGATCACCACCCTGCTGATCCCGGACCACAACGATTCCGACGAGGAAATCACTGCAATGTCCCGCTGGATCATGAAGGAGCTCGGACCCGATGTGCCGCTGCACTTCTCGGCTTTCCACCCCGACCACAAGATGCCGGACGTTCCCGCCACTCCCCCGGCCACGCTGGTGCGCGCCCGCAACATCGCCCTCAAAGCGGGCCTGCACTATGTCTACACCGGCAATGTGCATCACGCAGAAGGCGACACCACTTATTGCCCGGGCTGCCGTGCGGCGCTCATCGTGCGCGACTGGTACCAGATCAAACAATACCGGCTTGACCCTGACGGACACTGCCCGGACTGTGGCACTACCGTGGCCGGGCGCTTTGGCGCGCAGGCCGGCAACTTTGGCCGCAAACGCATCCCGATTGCCATCAACTCAGCTTTGTAATTTAGCCCCCACGCTCGGCACTGACGTGTCCTCAACTATTCAGGAGGTGCCAGATCATGACCCCCCAACTGGTTCGCATCCCGGCGGATGGCGTCCATCTTGAAGGCATGCTGGAACTGCCGGCCACCGCCCAGGGGCTCGTGCTGTTTGCCCATGGCAGCGGCAGCAGCCGTCACAGCCCGCGCAACAACTATGTGGCGCGCGTACTGCACGACAAAGGCATTGGCACGCTGCTGATGGACTTGCTCACCGGGACTGAAGACTGGACTACCAGACCCGCTTTGACATTGCCTTGCTGACGCACCGTCTGCTGGTTGCCACGCGCTGGGTCAAACTGATGGAGGCCACGCGGCAACTGCCGATTGCTTACTTTGGCGCCAGCACCGGGGGGGCCGCGATGAAGACGTGATTGAACTCAACCGCGAGGTCTATGCCCGCCTGCCCTGCGCCAAGGAGCTGAGCATCATTGCCGGCGCGACCCATTTGTTTGAAGAAGCGGGCACGCTGGAAGAAGTGGCGCGCCAGGCCGCCGTGTGGCTCGGCCAGTACCTGAAAAACTGAAGTCGGTATGCCCTGAAGCGGGTCAGGTCAGACTCAGGCCTCTTTCAATAGCTCAATCACCTCGTCATCGTCCACCTGCGGGAAGTGCTGGTAGAACTGCCCTACCGCCTGGAAAAAGGGGGGCGCTTCAAGACACACCACCTCGTCCGCCAGATCAGCCACTTTGGCCAGCGTGTCCGGCGGCGACACGGGGATAGCGCAAATCAGTTTGGCAGGCTTCATGGCCCGCAAACCATGCAGCGCAGAGATCATGGTGGCACCCGTGGCCAAGCCATCGTCAATGACGATGACGATGCGCCCGGCAGGATCAATGGGAGCGCGAATCGGCGTGTACTGGGCGCGGCGCTGCCGAATGGTCTCTATCTGGGTCCGCTTCTCGGCCTCAAGGTAGTCCGCACTGCCGCCATAGAGCTGGGCGAAATCGGCCAGGTAAGTCCAGCCGCTTTCATTGACTGAGCCGATGGCCAGTTCCGGC
>Ga0209125_1001089_pt1 | contig 28084 bp, 26 predicted proteins | sample BarGraIncub1131A_FD_184503 | JGI IMG/M metagenome (GOLD analysis project Ga0209125, IMG submission 184503) | Arctic peat soil microbial communities from Barrow, Alaska - Barrow Graham LP Incubations 11-31A (SPAdes) (version 2) | ecosystem: Environmental > Terrestrial > Soil > Wetlands > Peat... | reverse complement strand
CCTTGCTTCAGATTTTCGAAGAACCGGCGCCAAGGCTCACCCACCTCCTTGCGTGTCTGCAGCAAAGTCTGTGACGGCCTCTGTGCCCAGCCACGCCATTGCCTTCTTCCCCGCCGGCAATTGCGCGCCCAAGGCGGCATCGCCGGGCGCGCTTCGATCTGATCCGCCAAGGCCCGCCAGACAAACCGGCACGTGCCCATGGCGCGGCGCAACAGAAGCGCGTGAGCGCCCTTTTCGCGGCGTCGGTAGCGGAAGCTATGACGTATTGACATGCAATAATTGGGCTTGAACCACGGAAGTAAATCCTGGCGTGAGCCTAAACAAAAAAACGGCCACAGAGACTTCCCTGTGGCCGTTTAGTAATGTTACTACCCATCACTTGTTGCTATCAGTCACTACACGACTGTGGTAGTCGCGCTCTTACCCGGTATAGGCAAAAGCGCCCCGTTTCTATTTACGGCCTTGTACTTCTTTGGAGTCACTTTTGCGTTTCCACCATCACGAGTGGTTCCTCGGGAACAACGACGGCGACGGCGCGTTTGCGACGGGGGCGAGGTGCAACTTCGCTTGCGCTTGCTTCCGGCTGCCATGATTTAGCCTTGTCGCTGCTTGTTTCTACCATGACAAGACCGCTTTCCTCGAGCGCCTTGTCAAGGTCGACTACAGGCAAAGGTTCGGCCGCAGGAGGGGAAATGGCGACGAATTCGGCAACCGGGGGTGCGACAGGTGCCACGACAGGTGCCACGACAGGTGCCACGACAGGTGCCACGACAGGTTCAACCGCTTCGACAACAAGCTGCGGTGCTGCGATGCTTTCTTCCGGGATGCGCTCGACGACTGCTGCAGGAAGTTCAACGGGGGCGGAAAGCGGCGTCGGCACAACAACACTGACGGCTTCGACAGCCACAGGTGTTTCTACGGCGATTTGATCCCGTACGGTTTCAGTGGCCGCTGGTGCGTCCTGCGCGGTAGGAGCAGGGGTCACGGGTTCAACGACAGTCTCGTCGGAGGCTGCGGGGATTGCTACCGTTGCGCCTTCTTGTCCCTCAACCTGTACTTCAAGACGTTCGCCACGCTCACGACGGCCACCACGACGACCACGGCGGCGAGCGCCGCTGGCATTGCCTTCTTCGGTGCTTTGCTCCGGTGCGCCTGGTGTTGCCTCAGAAACGGCAGCTGCCGGAATCAGCGTGTTGGCGTCCGCGACCGCAGTGGGTGCTAGCTCTTTGTTGCGCTCTGGACGAGGCTCGCCACGTTGGCGACGTGGTTCGCGCGGTTCGCGTGCTTCCTTCGGTTCGCGAGTCTCGCGCGGTTTCTGGTTTTCGTCACGTGGCTGAGCATGGCGAGGCTCTTTTGGTTCGCGATTGGGCCGCGGCTCACGTCCTTCTCGTTCTTCGTCGCGCCGGTTGTTACGCCCGCCACGTCGTCCGTCTCGCTGACCTTCTCGTTGGACGCTGCTATTGCTGCGCGGCGTCTTTTCCGGCTCGGGAGCTATTGCCGGCTCTGGTTTGCGATTGCCGCGGAACCACGAAAAAATCTTCGCAACGATGCCGTTATCGGCATCCGAGGCCTGTTTCGCGGCACCGGCTTTGGGTTTTTCTGCAACGATCGGTGCTGGCTGGGCGGGCGTGATGTTTTTGATCGCCGCCTCCTGACGCGGTGCCTTGGCTTCTGCCGCCGAGGGTAGCTTGGCGTCTTCCTCGGCCGGTACGTCGACCATCTTGTAAGACGGCAGTTGCAGGTCTTCTTGATTAAGCTCGTCATGACGCAGGCGCAGGAAACTGTGCGCCGGCGTTTCGAGATGAATGTTGGGGATCAGCAGGACGCGCACCTTGTGACGCATCTCGATGGCCTGAATATCGGCCCGTTTCTCGTTGAGCAAGAAAGTAGCGACATCGACCGGAACCTGCGTATGCACGGCGGCCGTATTGTCCTTCATGGCCTCTTCTTCGAGGATGCGCAGAATATGCAGGGCGGCGGACTCGGCGCTGCGGATGTGGCCGGTACCGGAACAGCGCGGACAGGGAATGTAGCTGGTCTCGGCCAGGGCCGGGCGCAGCCGCTGGCGCGAAAGTTCCATGAGCCCGAAACGACTGATCTTGCCCGTTTGCACGCGCGCCCGGTCAAAGCGCAGGGCATCGCGCAAGCGGTTTTCTACTTCCCGCTGATTGCGCTGGTTCTCCATGTCGATAAAGTCGATAACGATCAGGCCACCCAGATCGCGCAAACGCAGTTGTCGGGCCACTTCTTCAGCGGCTTCGGAATTGGTCTTGAAGGCCGTTTCCTCGATGTCGGCGCCCCGTGTGGCGCGGCCGGAGTTAACGTCGACGGAAACCAGCGCTTCCGTATGATCGATCACAATTGCGCCACCCGACGGCAGGTCAACCTGACGTGAATAGGCAGACTCGATCTGATGCTCGATCTGGAAGCGGGAAAACAGCGGTACGTCGTCGCGATAGCGCTTGATCCGATTGACGGTGGCGGGCATGACGTGGGCCATGAACTGCTGCGCCTGTTCGAAGACGTCGTCCGTGTCGATGAGAATTTCGCCGATGTCCGGCTGGAAGTAGTCGCGAATAGCGCGGATGACCAGGCTACCTTCCTGATAGATCAGGAAGGCGCCCTTTTGTTGATTGGCGGCCCCATCGATGGCTTTCCATAACTGCATGAGGTAGTTCAGATCCCATTGCAGTTCTTCGGCGTTGCGGCTAATGGCGGCCGTCCGGGCGATCAGGCTCATGCCAGGGGGGACTTGCAACTGGTCCATCACGTCGCGAAGTTCGGCGCGTTCGTCCCCTTCGACACGGCGCGATACGCCGCCGCCACGCGGGTTGTTTGGCATCAGGACCAGATAACGACCGGCCAGACTGACAAAGGTGGTCAGCGCGGCGCCCTTGTTGCCGCGCTCGTCCTTATCAACCTGAACGATCAGTTCCTGGCCTTCGCGCAGCGCTTCCTTAATGGTCGCGCGAGCAGATTCGACACCGGGCTGGAAAAAAGCGCGGGAGACTTCCTTGAACGGGAGAAAACCATGCCGTTCGGCGCCGTAATCAATGAAGGCGGCCTCGAGACTGGGCTCGATACGGGTGATGACCCCCTTGTAAATGTTGCTCTTTCTTTGTTCCTTGGCGGCCGATTCAATGTCTAGATCAATCAGTTTCTGACCATCGACAATGGCGACACGAAGTTCTTCGGCCTGTGTCGCGTTAAAAAGCATGCGTTTCATTTGCTGGGCTCCCACGCGCATTCACGGGGGGAGCGCCTTGTGCAGGCAGCGACGAATCAGTTGGGGGTGGGACGCTTCAGAGGCTTTCCGGAACGGCAACTAATAAGACTGTCTCGCTGGTTCTTTCTTCTTCGAGCCTTGAAATCAAGGTCCTGGAATCTGCTTGGGGCGGTCCTTACGTGCGAGGCGCGCGCAAATCAAGTAGTATCGCTACTTTTGGTGAGCGTACTTAACCAGGTGATTTGCGTTAGATGATCTTGCGCAGGTTGGCGCAAGCGAGGCGACTGATGCCTGCCGGAAAGTGCGTCGCAATTACTTCAGAATCGGCGTCGCTCGACGGTCTCACGGGTCAGCGCCTCTTTCAATCCGAGACGCAAATCAAGTCCAGTATATTCAAAATGGCCGAAGTTAGCAAAAGCTCCGTTACACAGGCCATCATCACCGAGGACGAGCAGGGCCAGCGCCTCGACAACTTCCTGCTGAAAATCTGCAAGGGCGTGCCGAAAAGTCACGTTTATCGCATCGTGCGAGCGGGCGAGGTGCGCGTCAACGGCAAGCGGGCCGATGTCTCTTATCGCCTGCAGATCGGAGATGCGTTGCGGATTCCGCCAATACGTATCGCACAACGGGCGGAGGAGATCGTTGCTGGCGCGGAGTTTAAGGCCGAGTTGCCGATCCTGTATGAGGATGAAGCGATGCTGGTCGTAGACAAACCATGCGGAATCGCCGTCCATGGCGGGAGTGGCGTCAGCTTTGGCGTCATCGAGGCGTTGCGCCGGCAGCGGCCGCAAGCCAGATTCCTTGAACTGGCGCACCGGCTTGATCGGGAAACTTCAGGGGTATTGCTGATCGGCAAGAAGCGTTCGGCGCTTGTTGCGTTGCACGACATGTTTCGTGAAGGCGGTCTAGGCGGCAGCGGTCGGGCTGCCGACAAGCGCTATCTCGTGTTGGTCAAGGGGCGCTGGATGGATCCGGTGCGTAACGTCAAACTGCCGCTGCTCAAATATTTGCAGGATTCAGGCGAGCGTCGCGTTCGCGTTTCGGAAGAGGGTAAGGCGTCGCATACCGTCTTCCGTCTGGTGGCCCGCTGGCAGCGGTTTAGTCTGCTTGAGGCAGAATTGAAGTCTGGGCGAACACATCAGATCCGCGTCCATCTGGCTCACCTGGGCTATCCGATTGCCGGCGATGAGAAGTACGGCGATTTCGCGCTGAACAAGGCGCTGCCCAAGGAAGGGCTCAAGCGGATGTTTCTGCATGCCTGGAAAATGCGCTTGCCACACCCGATTAGCGGAGAAACGCTGGCGTTGGAAGCGCCGCTGCCGATCGCGCTGCACGGTTTTTTGCAGCAGATTTCGGCCAAGGAAGAACAGGATTATGGCGAAAAAATTTGACCTGCTGGTTTTTGACTGGGACGGTACGCTGCTCGACTCCGCGGCGGCGATCGTTGGCGCGATCCAGGCGGCTTGCCGTGACCTCGATTTGCCCGAACCTTCCGACGAACGCGCTCGGCACGTCATTGGTCTCGGGCTTGGTGACGCACTGCGCCACGCCGTGCCAGAGTTGCCTGAAACTTGTTATCCGCAGATGGTCGATCGCTATCGGTACCATTATCTGTCGCGGGATTATGAGTTGCAGTTGTTTGACGGTGCGGCCGCGCTGATCGTTGAACTGGCGGATGCCGGTTTTCGACTCGCGGTGGCCACGGGGAAGAGTCGGCAGGGTCTCGACCGGGCTTTGAGGGCGAGTGGCCTTGGCCGCTACTTCCAAGCCTCACGTTGCGCCGATGAATGCTGCTCCAAGCCGCATCCGCAGATGCTTGAGGAATTGATGGCGGCGTTTCTCGTGCCGTGTGAACGGACGCTGATGATTGGCGATACAACGCACGATCTGCAGATGGCAAAAAACGCGGGTGTTGGCGCTCTGGCGGTATCCTACGGCGCGCATTCAGCCGCGGCGCTTGATACCCTGGCGCCGCTGGCTCGTTTGCAAACAGTCGAGGAACTCGCGGCTTGGTTACGGACGCACGCCTGATCTGCCCTTCGGATGCCTTGGTCGACGGCGGACCAGGGAGGCGCTTTGTGGCTTCGCAGTATGGTAGAGAGGAGCCGGCGTTCGTCGTGCGCTTTCGTGGACGCGTATTTGCCTATTTGAACCGTTGTGGTCATGTACCAGTGGAGTTGGACTGGCAGCCGAACGAATTCTTTGACTATTCCAAGCTATACTTGATTTGTGCAACCCACGGCGCGCTTTATGCGCCGGAAAGCGGCCGCTGTCTGGGTGGGCGCTGTAATGGAAAAGGCTTGGTGCCGCTCTCCGTCGAAGAACGGGGCGGTGCGATTTATTTCACCCCAATTGAGTAGATACCGTGGAAACCTCTCAGAACGACCCGCAATGGGAACGCCAATTGCTGGAAAAAATTGCTTTTTCGACCTTGCAGGAGCAAAAGGCGAAGCGTCGCTGGGGAATCTTCTTCAAGTTGGCCGGGTTGGCCTACCTTGTCGCAGTATTGGCCCTGGTCGTTGACTGGGGTGCGTCGGAGAAACTCGCTGACGGCAGGCACACGGCCGTAATTTATCTGCGCGGAACGATCGAGCCGAATGGCGAGGCCAGCGCTGAAAAGATCAACGGAGCACTCCAGTCAGCCTTTGAAGACAAGGGGACTGCAGGTGTCATCCTGCGCATCAATAGCCCTGGTGGCAGTCCCGTGCAGTCAGGGATCGTCTACGACGAAATTCGCCGTCTGCGGACCAAGAATCCACAGATTCCTCTCTACGTGGTGGTCGAGGATCTGTGCGCTTCCGGCGGCTATTACATTGCTTCAGCGGCGGATAAGATTTTTGTGGACAAGGCCAGTATCGTCGGTTCGATTGGCGTTCTGATGGACGGGTTCGGTTTTACCGGAACAATGGAAAAGCTCGGCGTCGAGCGGCGTTTGCTGACAGCAGGTGAGAATAAGGGGTTCCTTGATCCTTTTTCACCGCAAGATGCAAAGCAGAAGGAGCATGCCAAGCTACTGCTCAGTGAAATTCACAAGCAGTTCATTGAAGTCGTCCGGCAGGGGCGCGGCAAACGCCTCAAAGAGACCCCGGAGATGTTTTCTGGCCTGATGTGGACGGGCAGTCAGAGTATTCAGTTGGGGCTAGCCGACGATTACGGGACGGTCGACTCGGTGGCGCGCGACGTAATCAAAGCCGAGAATATCCTCGATTACTCGGTCAAGGAGAACATTGCTGAGCGTTTTGCCAAGCGACTCGGCGCCGATATGGCGCAAAGTCTGGTGCTTCGGTTGTTTGGTGGCGAGCGGATGGTGGTGCGCTAGTGGGCACCAGACCGGGTAGTTAAGCCTGCAGTAGAAAGACCGTCGGGCGCCGATCGATTTCCGGGAGTCCGCGACGCCGCCACTCCGCTGGCGTGTGTGTCGTGATGCTCTCGCTGTCGAGGGTAAGATCAGTCGCGACGCAGATTCGTGTACCGCGAGCGCACGCCTTGATCAGCGTTTCCAGCATCTGACGATTGCGGTATGGCGTTTCGATGAAAATCTGCGTCCGCGATTCCAGTCGCGAATCGTTTTCCAGTTCCTTTAGTTTCTTTTGCCTCTCCTCGTCTCTGACCGGCAGGTAGCCGTGAAATGCGAAGTTCTGTCCTGACAGGCCCGATCCCATCAAGGCCAGGAGGATGGAGGAGGGGCCGACCATTGGCACAATCCGAATGCCTTCGCGTTGGGCAAGGGCGACAAGATTGGCTCCGGGGTCGGCAACGGCCGGGCAGCCAGCTTCCGAAATCAGTCCAACGTCCACGCCAGCGAGCAGTGGTGCTAGTAGCGCCGGCAGCGCGCTCTCTGGCGTGTGTTCACTGAGTTCTTTGATGTCGATTTGCTGAAGAGGTGTGTTGGACGGAAGGGATTTGAGAAAGGCGCGCGCCGACTTGGCGTTCTCGGCGACGAAATGTTTCAGTTGCTGTGCGCACGCGCGCACCGGGAGCGGCAACACTGCGTCGACCGGCGACAGGCCGAGTGGCACGGGGATCAGGTAGAGTGTTCCGTGGTTCATAGATCGCTTTAGATAGGCTGCCGTGCATTAATTACAAAACATTGACTTCTTCAAGTCTGAGGAGGTCGCACAGCGCGATCAGGGGCAGACCGATCAGCGCGTTCGGGTCGTCGCCTTCCATTTTGGCGATTATCGCGATGCCCAAGCCTTCGGATTTCGCGCTCCCGGCACAGTTGTATGGCTGCTCGCGGCGCAAGTAGTTTTCGATTTCATCGTCAGCGAGATTCCGGAAGGTGACCAGTGTTGGCACGCCGCGCACGTGCACTTTTCCCGTCCTGGTATTGAGTAGGCAAAGTCCGGTGAAAAAATTGACGCTACGGCCCCGCATTGTCTTTAATTGGCGGACGGCGTTTTCGTGCGTTCCCGGTTTGCCGAAAGCCCGACCATCAAGGCAAGCGACCTGATCGCTGCCGATGACCAGTGCGTCGGGGAACTGCTCGGCGACGGCGCGAGCCTTGGCCTCAGAAAGACGCAGCGCGCTGGCTTCGGGCGCTTCGCCGGGGAGCGGCGTTTCGTCAACCGCGGGGTTGGCCGTTTCAAACGCTAAACCAAGGCGGGCGAGGAGTTCGCGGCGAAATGGCGACGTGGAGGCAAGGACGAGCAAGGAGGTGGGCGGCTGGTTGGGCATGAGAGAATTTGCAAGGAAGTTTCGCCAAGTCCGCGACGAATCAGGACGAATCAGAAAAGATCCTGAATTAAACGCGTCGCTGCTTTGACTTCAAAAGCCAAAAATAATATCATGCGCCCCTTATGTCGAAACGGATTGTTATTGACAGCTTGGCGTTTGCGCGGGAAGCAGGCTTGCTGCAAGGCGAACTGCAGATTGCCAGCCTGACGCGATTGCTGGATTTGCTGGTGGACTCTGCCGGTTCTCTGGTGTATCGGGTCGAGGGTAGCGTTGACTCTCGCAACAGGTCGCAGTTGCTGCTGCAAGTGGATGGCGTTCTGTCCATGTGTTGTCAGCGTTGCCTGGAAAAGCTGGAGTGCCGGATCGAGGTGCGTAGCTTGCTCGAATTCGTCGATGACGAAGCCGATTTGACGCAAGAGGAATTTGAGGATGACTCGAGAGATTTCCTCTTGCAGCAGAAAGAGCTCGATGTTGCTGCGCTGATAGAGGACGAGATTATTCTTGCTCTGCCGACAGTGCCGCGTCACGATAGTTGTGCCATGCCCGAGGCTAAGCAGGGGGCGGCGAAAGTCTCGCCGTTTTCCGTTCTGACTGGTCTAAAAAGCAAGGCGTAGTACATATTTGATATTAGGAGTTGGTTATGGCCGTTCAACAGAACAAGAAGTCCCCGTCCAAGCGCGGTATGCATCGCGCGCATGATTTTCTGACCAATCCGCCGCTGGCTGTTGAGCCGACAACTGGGGAGGTCCATCTGCGCCACCACGTCAGCCCGTCCGGCTACTACCGTGGCAAGAAGGTCGCCAAAGGCACGGGCGAGTAATTCATCAAGATCGGGCAGGCAGTTTCCCTCCAGGGTAAGCTGCCTGCCTTTTCTTTTGCCTAAAATCTGATGACTATTACCGTCGCCATTGACTGCATGGGCGGGGACCACGGTCCCTGTGTCACCGTGCCGGCGGCGCTTGGCTTCGTGCGTGCCCACGAAGACGTGCGCGTCGTCCTTGTCGGGCTTGAAGACAAGATTCGGCCACTGCTTGGAAATGTTAGTGATAGCCGGGTTTCGGTGCGTCACGCAAGTGAAGTGGTGACCATGGACGAGCCGCCGGCACTGGCCCTACGCAACAAGAAAGACTCGTCAATGCGGGTCGCCATCAATCTCGTCAAGCTGGGTGAGGCCGATGCTTGTGTTTCGGCCGGCAATACCGGCGCGCTGATGGCTATTTCCCGTTTCGTCCTCAAGATGCTGCCTGGCATCGACCGCCCAGCGATCTGCGCAATTCTCCCGACGATTACCGGGCATACCCATGTCCTCGACCTTGGCGCCAATGTCGATTGCGCTCCAGAGCATCTGCTGCAGTTTGGCATCATGGGGGCGTCGTTGGTTTCGGCGATCGAGCACAGGGAGCGGCCGACCGTGGCTATTCTCAATATTGGCGAGGAAGAGATCAAAGGCAACGGAGTGGTTAAGCGTGCCGCCGAGTTGCTCAAGGACTCTGGCCTGAATTTCGTCGGCAATATTGAGGGCGATGGGGTTTTCAAGGGGGAGGCCGAAGTAGTGGTCTGTGACGGCTTCGTTGGCAACGTTGCGCTCAAGGCTTCCGAGGGGCTAGCGCAGATGCTTGCCACTTTTCTGCGTCAGGAATTTAGCCGTAATCTGCTGACCAAGTTGGTTGCCCTGATCGCCATGCCGGTTCTCAAGAATTTCAAGAAACACGTCGATCACCGACGTTACAACGGCGCTTGTTTGCTCGGGCTTAAGGGGATTGTTCTCAAAAGCCATGGCTCGGCCGATGCCTTCGCGTTTACCAATGCCCTCGAGCGTGCTGCCGAAGCGGCAAGAACGGGTGTGCTGGCTCGCATCACCGAACGCGTGGCGCAGCAGCAGCCGCTGCAGGAGAGTGCATAGCATGTTTGCCCGGATCACCGGCGTCGGCAGTTATCTGCCCGGTCAGCCTGTTAGCAACGACGATCTCGTTCAGCGGGGAGTTGAAACCAGCGACGAGTGGATCGTCAGTCGTACAGGCATCAAGGCGCGTCATCTTGCCGAGGCGGGGTGTACCTCCAGCGATCTTGCGCTCGAAGCCAGTCGTCGTGCCCTTGCCGCTGCCGGTATCGAAGCCGCTGAGCTTGACTTGATCATCGTGGCGACCTCGACCCCCGATTTCATCTTTCCGAGTACCGCCTGTCTGTTGCAGTGCAAGCTGGGTAATCACGGCGCCATAGCCTTCGACGTGCAGGCGGTGTGCGCTGGTTTTATCTACGCACTAACCATCGCCGAAAAATTCATTCGAAGCGGGAGTCACAAAAAGGCCTTGGTCGTTGGTGCTGAAGTCTTTTCGCGCATTCTCGACTGGCAAGATCGCGGGACCTGCGTCTTGTTTGGCGACGGCTCTGGCGCCGTGGTACTCGAAGCTGCGGCGAAACCAGGCATTCTTGCAACGGCATTGCATGCCGACGGTGCATACCATGGCATCCTTTCGGTTCCTGGCAATGTCAGCGGCGGCCAAGTGACCGGCGATCCGTTCTTGCGCATGGACGGGGCGGCCGTGTTCAAGTTTGCTGTTCGCGTCCTGGCCGATGTGGCGCAAGAATGTTCTGCTCTGGCCGGTATTGCGGCGGCGGAGGTCGACTGGTTGATTCCACACCAGGCCAATATTCGCATCATTGATGCGACCGCCAAGAAAATAGGATTGAGCCTGGACAAGGTCGTTGTCACGGTCGACCGCCATGGCAACACTTCGGCGGCCTCGATCCCTCTGGCGCTGGACACCGCCGTGCGTGACGGGCGCATTCAACCGGGACAGAAAGTCATGCTTGAAGGGGTTGGCGGCGGCTTCACTTGGGGTGCCATACTGCTTGAGTTCTAGTCGGAGATAGAGATGGCTTTCGCATTTGTTTTTCCCGGGCAGGGCTCGCAGTCGGTGGGCATGATGGCCGCCTACGGTGATTCGCCTGTGGTTCGCGCCACATTCGATGAAGCCTCCGCCGTGCTGGGGCAGGATCTCTGGCGCCTGGTCGCCGACGGCCCTGTGGAAGCATTAGCGCAGACGGTGAACACGCAGCCGGTGATGTTGGCCGCTGGCGTGGCAACTTATCGTCTGTGGCTCGAAAAGGGGGGCAAGTTCCCAACTCTGCTTGCCGGCCACAGCCTCGGCGAGTATTCGGCACTGGTCGCCGCCGGCGTAATCGCCTTCACGGACGCCGTACCTCTCGTTCGCCTGCGTGCCGCTGCCATGCAGGAAGCGGTTCCCCTGGGAACTGGAGCGATGGCCGCAATTCTTGGGCTAGACGACGACAATATCCGCGTAGCTTGTGCCGAGGCGGTGGTTTTGCTTGGCCCTGGGGAGGTCGTCGAGCCGGTCAATTTCAACGCGCCGGGCCAGACCGTGATCGCCGGGAGCAAAGTGGCCGTCGAGCGTGCCTGTGAAGCTTGCAAGGCGAGGGGTGCCAAGCGTGCCGTCCTGTTATCCGTCTCGGCGCCGTTTCATTCGTCGTTGATTCGCCCGGCAGCCGAGAAACTGGCCTCCCGCCTAGCTGAGCTGAATTTTGCATTGCCGCAGATTCCGGTCGTCAATAACGTTGATGTTGCTGTCGAGTCGGATCCGGACAAGATAAAGGATGCTTTGATTCGCCAGGCCTATTCGCCAGTGCGCTGGGTTGAGACGATTCAAAAGATGTCGGCAATGGGCGTGACGACCATCGCCGAGTGTGGCCCCGGCAAGGTGCTGGCCGGATTGAGCAAACGTTGTGCCGAAGGCATGCAGGGGCTCGCGCTGGCGGACTTGGCGTTGCTCGAAGCCGCGCTTTCCACTCTGGAGTAGTAGATGCTTAAAGGACAGGTTGCTCTCGTGACGGGAGCCTCGCGCGGTATTGGTCAGGCCATTGCTCTTGAACTTTGCAAGCTCGGTGCTACGGTTATCGGTACGGCGACGAGCGAGGAGGGGGCGGCGAGCGTTTCCGCGTACCTCGGCGCTATTGGCGGCAAGGGCGAAGGTGCCATGCTTGAGGTGCGCGATCTTGGGCAAGTTGAGGCGCTGATTCGCAGAATCGAAGAAACGCATGGTGCCGTGACGATTCTGGTCAATAACGCCGGTATCACCCGTGATAACCTGTCGATGCGCCTGAAGGAAGAAGAATGGGACGCGGTGTTGGATACCAATCTCAAAGCCGTCTTCCGTCTTTCCAAGGCCGTCATGCGTGGCATGATGAAGGCGCGTAACGGTCGTATCATCAACGTAACCTCTGTTGTTGGACACTCCGGCAATCCCGGACAAGCCAACTACTGTGCCGCCAAGGCGGGGGTGGCAGGAATGAGCCGCGCATTGGCGCGCGAACTCGGGAGTCGTAGCATCACCGTTAATTGTGTTGCGCCTGGCTTTATCGACACCGACATGACCAAGGCGCTGGACGAAAAACAGCGGGTAACTCTGCTCAGCAGTATCCCCCTTGGACGTCTTGGGCGTCCGGAGGATGTGGCGGCAGCCGTCACGTTCCTTGCTTCGCCGGGGGCGGCCTATATCACGGGAACGACGATTCACGTCAATGGTGGTATGTTTATGGAATAGTGCCGATCGGGGCAATAGCGGCCGGTTGGCGTGTTAGTTTGGTGAGCGCCGGTCATTTTGGTAGAATAGTAAGGTTTGTTTCACACCTGAACTTGGGGAAGGAGCCCTCTAATGGAAAATATCGAACCACGCGTCAAGAAAATCGTCGCTGAACAACTCGGCGTTAATGAAGCCGACATCAAGAATGAATCCTCGTTCGTCGATGATCTTGGCGCAGATTCACTGGACACGGTCGAATTGGTCATGGCCCTCGAAGAAGAATTCGAGTGCGAAATTCCGGATGAAGAAGCCGAGAAGATCACGAATGTTCAACAAGCAATTGATTACGTCCTCGGTCACCAGAAGTAAGTAGCCACAGGATTTCCCTGCGGGCCGGTTTCAGTCTTTTTCCGGTTCGGCAGGGCCTTGTTGCAGAAGTTCTACCCTCATTCAGCACTCTTCTCTTTTTCTCCGGAGCAAAACTTGGCACGTCGTAGAGTTGTCATCACCGGCCTTGGAATCGTTTCTCCGGTCGGTAATACGGTCGAACAGGCTTGGCAGAATATTGTTGCCGGACGCTCCGGAATCGATCGGATCGCCCGTTTCGATGTTTCCTCCTTCCCGGTACAGATTGCCGGCGAGGTCAAGAATTTCGATATCGGTCAATACCTGTCGGCGAAAGAGGCGCGTCGTATGGATACCTTTATCCATTTCGGCATGGCGGCCGGTATTCAGGCGATCAAGGACGCCGGTCTTGAGGCACACCCAGACAACGCTGAACGGATCGGCGTGGCTATCGGCTCGGGAATCGGTGGTCTGCCTCTAATTGAAAATACGCGTGACGAGTTTCTTGCGGGGGGCGTGCGCAAAATTTCGCCGTTCTTTGTTCCCGGCTCGATCATCAACATGATTTCCGGCAACTTGTCGATCATGTACGGCTATAAGGGGCCAAACGTCGCCTTGGTCAGCGCTTGCTCGACGGGAACGCACAGTATTGGTGACGCGGGGCGCCTTATCGAATACGGTGATGCTGATATCATGATTGCGGGCGGTGCCGAAGCAACGGTTTCCCCCCTCGGCCTTGGCGGCTTTTGTGCCGCACGGGCCTTGTCAACGCGCAATGACGACCCGAAAACCGCCAGCCGTCCGTGGGACCGCGACCGCGATGGCTTCGTGCTCGGCGAAGGCGCCGGTGTCGTGGTGCTTGAAGAGTATGAACATGCCAAAGCGCGTGGCGCCAGAATTTACGGCGAACTGATTGGTTTCGGTATGAGTGCCGATGCCAACCATATGACCGCGCCTTGCGAAGATGGCGAGGGCGCCGCTCGCTGTATGGCTAACGCGCTACGCAACGCTCAGTTGAATCCGCAAGACATTCAGTACGTCAATGCGCACGGCACCTCGACGCCGCTTGGCGACAAAGCCGAAACCATCGCCGTGAAGCGTGCTTTCGGTGATCACGCCAAACGGCTGGTGGTCAATTCGACGAAGTCGATGACCGGTCATTTGCTCGGTGCCGCAGGCGGTATCGAGGCCGTGTTTTCGACACTGGCGCTCTATCATCAGATCTCACCACCGACCATCAATATCTTCAATCAGGACGAGTTGTGTGATCTCGACTATTGCGCCAACGAAGCGCGCCAGATGAAGATCGACGTGGCCCTTTCCAACTCTTTTGGTTTTGGCGGTACCAACGGGACTGTCGTCTTCAAGCGGGTTTAGGTCCACTCAACCGAGCGGTGTATCTTCCGATTTGCATCGAAGTGCACCGCTTGCGACTTCTCTTCTTTTTCCCTCTTCGGTTTCATGCCTTGGCAGTTTGCCGGCGTGACCCTTCCAGACCGCACGGTATTGGGCTGGCTCGTCGTCCTGCGCGACAAGTTGGGCGAACATACGAGACTGGGCAGTCTTGCTCTGTCGCCCGGCAGCATCTCTGCCGGGCAGTTTCGAGGGCTACGACGCTGGCTGTGCCGGCGTTCTGCGCCTAGCGAGCGCGCCTGGCTGAGCGCCTAAGCTGCGTACTTCGGGCTTGCGGCAGTAGCTCAGGATAATCGCGGCTGAAGTGCAAACCGCGGCTCTCACGGCGCTTCAACGCGCAGCGGACGATCAGATCTGCGGTGACGACGAGGTTGCGTAGTTCGATCAGATCGTGACTGACACGGAAGTTAGCATAGAACTCTTCGATTTCACGCATCAGCAACCTGATGCGATGCTGTGCCCGCTTCAGCCGCTTCGTGGTGCGTACGATCCCGACATAGTCCCACATGAAGCGACGCAGTTCATCCCAGTTGTGCGAGATGACGATTTCTTCGTCGGGGTCGGTGACGCGGCTGGCATCCCACTGGGGCAGGGGCGGCAGTTGGATGTCCGGCTGTTCGAGGATGTCCTTGACCGCTGCTTCGGAAAACACCAGGCATTCGAGCAGCGAGTTGCTGGCCAGCCGGTTGGCGCCGTGCAGACCCGTACAGGAAGCTTCGCCCGCCGCGTACAGGCCGGGGATATCGGTCCGGGCGTGCAGATCGGTGACGATGCCGCCACACGTATAGTGCGCCGCCGGAACCACCGGAATCGCTTGCTGCGTGATATCGATACCGAGTTCCAGGCAGCGAGCCAGAATATTCGGGAAGTGCTCGCCGAGAAACTCGGGCGACTTGTGCGAAATGTCGAGATAAACACAATCCAGGCCACGTTTCTTCATCTCGAAGTCGATCGCTCGGGCGACAACATCGCGCGGGGCGAGTTCGGCGCGCGGATCGTGCGCCGGCATGAAGCGGGTGCCGTCTGGCAGGCGCAGGAGGCCGCCTTCTCCACGTACGGCTTCGGAAATCAGAAACGATTTGGCTTGCGGATGGTAAAGGCAGGTCGGATGGAACTGGATGAACTCCATGTTCGCCACTTTGCAACCCGCACGCCAGGCCATCGCGATGCCGTCACCGGTGGATGTGTCCGGATTGGTTGTGTAGAGATAGACTTTCCCCGCGCCGCCCGTTGCGACCAGGGTGTGTGGTGCGCCAATGGTCAATACCTCGCCGCTACGGTTATCTAGCACATAGGCGCCATAACAGCGGTTGTCATTCAGGCCGAGCTTTTCGCCGGTCAGCAGGTCGATGGCGATGTGCTGTTCGAGGATGGTGATGTTCGGATGGTGGCGCACTTTACGCGTCAGCGTCTCTTGTACGGACAGACCGGTGGCGTCGGCAACGTGGATGACGCGGCGGGCACTATGGCCACCTTCGCGGGTCAGGTGATAGCCCGTTTCGTCGCGGGTGAAGGGAACCCCCTGCTCAATCAGCCAGTCAATGGCATGGCGGCCGTTTTCGATGACGAAGCGGGTCGCTTTGGGGTCGTTTAAATGCGCCCCGGCGGTGAACGTGTCACGGATATGCGCTTCAATCGAGTCCTTGCTGTCGAGGACGGCGGCAATGCCGCCCTGTGCCCAACTCGATGCACTGTCTTCCAGTGCACGCTTGCAGATCAACGCCACCTTGTGCGTATTGGCAAGGCGCAGTGCAGCCGATTGTCCGGCCAGACCACTCCCGATGATGAGTACGTCAAAACGAAGTGCCACGATTCAATTCCTGCCGACAAAGCGTAAAACTATAGCACGCTCGGAACAGCCTCATAACCCTGCGCTTGGCTGAACTATTTGCAGGCTGCCCGGTCGAAATTTTGGGTTAATGCTCTGTCACGACTTCGGTTCGACTGTTGCGCTATACTTTGGCGCAAAATACAACGTCGTCCGACAGGGAATGCACAGAGCATGAGCGAACGCGAAATTGACCAGTTGCTGGTTGAGCGCGCACAAACTGGCGATAAGCAGGCTTTCGAGTTGCTGGTTGCAAAATACCAGCGCAAGCTCGGGCGCCTCTTGTCGCGCTTTATACGTGACCACGCAGAGGTTGAAGATGTCGCACAGGAGGCTTTTATCAAGGCCTATCGTGCGCTGCCGTCGTTTCGTGGCGAGAGTGCGTTCTATACCTGGCTGTACCGGATAGGGATCAATACCGCCAAGAACTATCTCGTGGCACAAGGGCGGCGCGCGCCGACGTCTACTGATTTTGACGCCGACGAGGCGGAAGGTTTTGAAGACGCCGAGCAATTGCGCGATATCAACACGCCGGAAAGTCTGCTGCAAACCAAGCAGATTGGCGAGACGGTCAATGCCGCGATGGAAGCCTTGCCCGAAGAATTGCGTACGGCGATTGTGTTGCGCGAAATTGAAGGTTTGAGCTATGAGGAAATTGCCGAGGCGATGAATTGCCCGATCGGAACGGTGCGCTCGCGCATCTTCCGGGCGCGCGAAGCCGTCGCCGCCAAGCTCAGGCCGCTCTTGGACACGGCTCCTGATCGCAGGTGGTAGGTATGAATGATCAAGTGTCAGCATTGGTGGATGGCGAGCTAAGCCTTCCAGACGCGGGTTCTTGTCTGGATCGCGTATGCAAGGATCGTGATCTGCGGCGGCAGTGGGCACTTTTTCATATGATCGGCGACCATCTTCGCGGCGAAGCCGCGGCGTTGCCGATCCTTTTTTCGCAACGCGTCAGTGCACGCCTCGCCGCTGAGCCGACGCGGCGGGTGGCACCCCCTGCGCCCATCCAGTTTTCGCTGGCGCTTGCCGCTTCGCTGGTTGGTATGGCCGTGGTGGCCGGTACGGTGCTGGCGATCTATCCGCCGCGCCCGGTCGAGTGGGCGGTTGCCCCGAACTTTGTGCCGGCAGAGATGCTGTTGGCGCGGCGGTCAATCCCGGAGGACTCTCGGGATTATCTGATCGCCCATCAGGGCGTTTCGCCGAGTGCCACGCTGCAGGGCGTTGGCGCTTATATGCGCACTTTTTCCGACACCGGTTCAGGTAGCGGGATTCAAGAAAAATGATTGGCCGGGCTGTGTGCATGGCCGTGCTGCTCGTTGCTTCGAATTTTGCGCGCAGTCAAGTGTCAGCAGCCGATCCAACCGCGTGGCTCGATCGCATGGCGACCGCCGCGCAGACCCTCAACTACAGCGGTACTTTTGTTTTTCAGACTGGGGCGCGCAGCGAAACCTCGTTGATCGTCCATGCCGTCGACGGCGATCACGAGTTTGCGCGCCTGGAAGCACTTGATGGCAGCCCGCGAGAAGTGGTTCGGGATAACAACGAGGTTCGCTGTTATCTGCCGGATGATCGGCGGGTCGTGGTCGATAAACGCCGGCCTTATCGGGAATTTCCTGCGCTGATCAAGCCTAATGCAAGATGGCTGGCCGATCATTACGCCGTGCGCGAAGGCGAAATCGAACGCATTGCCGGACACGAAGTCAGGCTGGTTATGCTTGAGCCGAAGGATGGATGGCGTTATGGACACCGCTTGTGGGTGGACGTCAATAGCGGCTTGATCGTCAAGGCGCAAACGCTCGATGAAAGGAGTCACCCGATTGAACAGTTCAGCTTCACGCAACTGTCCATTGGCGCACCGATTTCCAGGGCGCAGTTGACTGCCAAGCATGCGGCAGGCGGCTGGAAAGTGGAGAATCTTCCTGTCTCCGAAGGTGCCGATGGTCGATGGCGCGCCCGTAGCCTCCTTCCTGGTTTTTACAAAACGCAGGAGATGCGGCATCGTTGGCGTGATGGTGGACCGCCGGTAGAGCATTTGGTATTTTCAGACGGACTCGCCGCAGTTTCGGTGTTTGTCGAGCCACTCGACCGGGATCATCCGCACGAGACGGGAGCCGCCGCGCAGGGAGCGCTCAACCTCTTCGTCCGGCCGATCGTCGGCTATACAATCACCGTCCTTGGCGAAGTCCCTCCCGCAACAGTGCGGAAAATCGCCTATGAAATCGAGAATGACAAACCATGATTGACGCGCAGGGAACGATCAGCGCCCTAGACGGCGAGTACGCGATTGTCCGTATGGACGAAGCCGGTTGCGGCCGCTGCCATGAGGATGGAGGGTGTGGGGGTAACAATCTGGGCAAGATGCTGTGCAGCACGCCGCGTACCTTCCGTGTCCTGAATCCGGGAAAGGCCGCGGTAGGCGACAGCGTGCGCGTCGCCATTGCCGATGGCGCCGTGCGGCGTAGCGCCACCTATGCCTACGGCTTGCCGCTGCTCGCCTTGTTCGCGGGAGCGCTCGGCGGCGCTGCCCTGGCCGGCGATCTTGGTTCGATCTTCGGGGGCATTGGTGGCCTGCTCGCGGCGTGGTTCGGTTTGCGCCGCGTCCAGCAGCGCGGCACGACGGATGCGCGCTTCCAGCCTTATATCCGGTCTTGATTTTTTTTGCCTGTGGTCTTACTTTCTTACCCGGTCGATTAGCACTCGGTGATACTCAGGAGGTCTTTGTCGCTATGAAACAGTTTGTTACGGCATTTTTCTTCGCCGTGTTTTCCTTGCTGGCCCAAGCTCAGAACCGGAGTTTGCCGGATTTCACCGAACTGGTTGAAAAACAGGGGGCGGCCGTCGTCAACATCAGTAGCACGCAGGTCGTTCGCGGCAATGGGCATGGTGCGCAGCCATTTCCCTTTGACGAAGACGATCCGATGTACGAGTTTTTTCGTCATTTTCTGCCGCATCAGCCCGGGACGCCTGGCCTGCCGGCGATACCGCGCGAGTTTGAGAGCCACTCGCTGGGCTCGGGCTTCGTCATCAGTGCCGACGGCTACATCCTGACTAACGCCCATGTTGTCGAGGCGGCGGACGAGACGCTGGTTCGCCTAACCGACAAGCGCGAATTCAAGGCGAAGGTGATCGGCGTCGACAAACGGACGGATGTCGCCCTGATTAAGATCGAAGCGACGGGTCTGTCCGTCGTTCGTCTCGGCGATCCCGCACAGCTTAAGGTCGGCGAATGGGTGATCGCCATCGGTTCGCCTTTTGGCTTCGAGAATAGTGTGACGGCCGGTATCGTCAGCGCCAAAGGCCGTTCGCTGCCGCAGGAAAATTTCGTCCCTTTCATCCAGACTGATGCGGCGATCAATCCCGGTAATTCGGGCGGCCCGCTATTTAACATGAGAGGCGAGGTGGTGGGCATCAACTCGCAGATCTACAGTCGTTCTGGCGGCTACATGGGGATTTCATTTGCCATCCCGATTGACGTGGCGATGGATGTCCAGGGGCAGTTACGCGCCACAGGCAAGGTCAGGCGCGGGCGGATCGGTGTCGTCATTCAGGAGGTTACGAAGGATCTGGCCGAGTCGTTCGGTCTGGCCAAGGCGCAGGGCGCGGTGGTGAATGCGGTGGAGAAGGGCGGTTCGGCAGACAAGGCGGGTATCGAAGCGGGCGATGTCATCCTCAAGTTTGATGGCAAGGCTGTGACCAATTCGAGCGACCTGCCGCGCATCGTCGGCGCCACCCGGCCGGGAACCAAGGTTCCAGTGCAAGTGTGGCGTAAAGGCGCTACAAAGGATATGACCGTCGTCATTAGCGAGATTCCCGATGAAAAGGTCGCGACGCGGAGCGGCAAGAGCGCCAAACCGCTCGAGCAGGCCGCCAACCGGCTCGGGCTGGTGGTTTCCGAGCTGACCGATGAACAGAGACGCGAACTTAAGGTCGCCGGCGGACTGCTGGTGGAGGATATTCGCGGCAACACGTCGCGGGCCGACTTGCGTCAGGGCGACGTGATCCTGGCGCTCATTTCGCGTGGCGTTAGCACCGACATTAAGAGCGTCGAGCAATTCAACAAACTTCTCGCGCAGTTCGAGAAGAACGCCAATGTGACGCTGCTCGTGCGGCGCGGCGAGATGCAGACCTTCGTTACGATCAAGGGGTTGCCCGAGAAGAAAGGCGAATAGGGTGAGCGAGGCGAGGAAACTGACGCTGGTTTCGCGGAGCTATTGCCACCTCTGTGACGACATGGCACTTGCACTGGCGCCCTTGACAGCGGAATTCGGCGTCGCGGTCGAAGTTCTCGATGTCGACGCCGACCCGCAACTCGAAACGCTCTACGATCAACTCGTTCCGGTGTTGTTGTATGAGGGGAAGGAAGTCTGCCATTACTTCCTCGACGTCGCGAAAGTCCGCGCCTTATGCGCGGGATTCTCCGATTGATCGCCGTTGCGACCAGAGCGCTCGCGAGAGGAAAGCAGGCCGCGCAAACGCCTGCTGCCCAATAAACGGGCAGCAGAGAAATTCCCTTTCGGCGCGTGCACATAAGTCAGTTGTGCACCGCTTATCCACAGGGTTTGCCGTCCTTTTTGTGCGTAACTTCGGCCGTCGTCAGCGGCAACTCTCCCTGGCTCGATGCTTCCTTGTCAGGCCCCTCGCAGTTTGAAGACAAGGCACCAACGCGCACCCCTAGCAAGCGCAACTTCTGCTCGAGCGGCACGCGGCGCAGGCATTCGCCGGCAGCGCGGCGGATGGTCGCCGGATCGGTGGTGGGGGTGGGCAGCGTCAGGTCGCGCGTCACCGTCTGGAAGTCGGCGAAGCGCAGTTTGATGCCGATGGTGCGCCCGAGGTAGCCCTTGCGCTGCAGATCCTCGGCGACGCGTGTGCACAGCGCCGTGAATATCCCGGAGAGCGTGGTGCGGTCGTGGCGCGGGTGCAGGTCGTGTTCGAAGGTCGTCTCGCGACTGATCGATTTTGGCTCGCGGCTCGTGATCAGCGGGCGTTTGTCGATGCCTTGGGCAGCATCGGCGAGCCACGCCCCGTAACTTCGGCCAAAGTGCTTGTGTAGGAAAGCGGCATCGGCGTGCGCCAGTTCGGCGATCGTTGCGATGTCCAGCGCGGCGAGTTTCGTGGTCGCCTTCGGACCGATGCCATTGATCTTGGATACGGGGAGCGGCCAGATACGCGATGCAATGTCGTTGGCGTCGAGCAGGGTGAGGCCATCCGGCTTTTCGAGATCCGAGCAAATCTTGGCGAGCAACTTGTTGGGTGAGACGCCAATCGAACAGGACAGGCCAGTCGCGTCGCGCACGGCCTGTTTGATGCGTTGCGCAAGGACGAGAGTTTCGTCCGGCAGGTCGCTCAGGTCGAGGTAGATCTCGTCGATGCCGCGGTCTTCTATCTGCGGGGCGATGCGTGCCACGGCGGCTTTGAACAGGTGCGAGTAATGGCGGTAGGCGTCGAAGTCGACGGGCAGCAGAAAGGCGTCTGGTGCCAGCTTGGCGGCTTTCATCACGCCCATGCCGGAGAAGACACCCAGAGCACGCGCTTCGTAGGTTGAGGTGGTGACGACGCCGCGTCCGACATAGTCGCGCAGACGGGCGAAACGCCTGCTGCCGTCGGCCTGCAAAGCCGGTTCCTGGGCCCGCCGCCCGCCGATGACGACAGGCTGGCCGCACAGCTCCGGGTAACGCAGAAGTTCGACCGACGCGTAAAAGGCGTCCATATCCAGATGGGCGATGCGGCGCGGCGGGGAGTTCAAGGAAGGCTCTTTCGGCTAAAATTTGGTCGTGGCGGTAGAAGTGTTTACAGGATAGCACAGCTGGTTTTATATACAGCATAGACGGTGCCGTGCCTGCCGCCGAGTGGCTTGCCGCGTAGTGGGCGGCGCCGCGATCTGCAGCTGTTGCTCATGAAGAGTTAACGAGTCGGCCAGAGTGCGTCATAATGTCGATATGAATGAACCACAACCACAACCACAAGCACAGCCTCAACCTCTGGATCAGCGGCGGCGGCTCCGCGAGCTATTGACTATCCCCGAGCGCGATCGGACCGATGAGCAATGGGATGAGATTATCGAGCTGGAGATTTGTCTGGCGCCGGGTAATACCTCTTCGCCGCAGCAAGCGTCGAACGGGCAGCAGCAGTTTCCATCGCGCGCCCAGCAGCCGAGATCCCAGCAACCGCGGTCGCAGCAGCCGCGGTCGCAGCAACCCAGATCGCAGCCGCGGCCGCCGCAGGCGCAGTCCGGTCCGGCTCGGCCGCAGGATCCGAATGCCGTCGCCAAGCCACCCCGGCGGCAATTCAAAAAGCCCCGGCGTCCGCCGGATGTGCCGCCCAAGGAGTAATCGTCCACAGACCTTCTGAGCCGGCTGATTGCTGGCTCAGGTGTTTTCGGAAGGGCTTCCCAGTACCGGGTCGTTGATCTGGCCAATAGCTGCACCTCGGCGTGCGCGTTGGGCCAGGTGCTTCTCTTCCGAGACGATCTTCTTGACCCTGCCGCGGAACATGCCCGTGATCGTAACCGTCGTGCCGGTAAACGCCATTACTTCGCGGAGCGACTCTTGGTCGCGCAGCCCCATGATCTGCACGCCCTTGCCGCCCGAGAGGCGCTTCATCTGACCGAGGTGAAAGACCAGTAGCCGGCCGTCTTCCGAGAGTGCGGCAACGTGGTCCATGCCGGCAACGCGGACGGGCGGCAGAATGGTCGCGCCTTCCTCCATGGTCATGAAGGCCTTGCCGGCCTTTTGTCGGGAGAGCAGATCGGCATAGGTGCACACAAAGCCATAACCCGAAGTCTTGGCGACGAGCAACTCTTCGTCCGGGTACCCGCTGAGTACGTGGGCGATTCTTCCGCTGCCCATTTCGACGAATGAAGTGAGCGGCGCGCCCATGCCGCGCCCGTCGGGCAGGCTGGCGACGGCGACAGTGAAGGCACGGCCTTCCGTAGATAGAATCACTAGGGAGTCAACCGAACGGCACTCCTGGGCCGTTCCGGCGCGGTCGCCGTCTTTAAATGTGACACCCGAGAGGTCCAGTCCGTGTCCCTGGCGGACGCGGGCCCAACCCTTTTCGGAGACGATCAGCGTTACCGGCTCGTCGGCGACCATGGCGGCTTCGGCCCGCGAAGCGATCGCCGCCGGCTGGATGATGGTGCGCCGCGCGTCGCCGTGCTTCTCGGCGTCGGCCTTGATTTCGGCGACGACTTTCTTGCGCAGCAGCGGGTCGCTGCCCAGCAGTTTGAGCAGGGCTTCCTTTTCCGCGCGCAGCTTCGCGAGTTCCTGCTCGATCTTGATGCCTTCGAGGCGCGCCAGCTGGCGCAGACGGATTTCCAGGATGTCTTCGGCCTGCCGGTCAGACAGCGCAAAGCGCGCGATCAGTGCGGCTTTCGGCTCGTCCGATTGGCGAATGATGTGGATCACTTCGTCGATGTTCAGAAAGACGATGTGCCGTCCTTCGAGGATGTGGATGCGGTCGTTGGCTTTTTCGAGACGGAATTCGGTGCGCCGGCGAACCGTGCGGATGCGGAACTGGCACCACTCGCCGACCAGATCGGCGAGTGTTTTCTGGCACGGACGGCCGTCGATGCCAACCGCGACGAGGTTGATCGGCGCCGTCGTCTCGAGGCTCGTGTGGGCGAGCAGCAGGGCGACGAAGTCGTCGCGGTCGAGGCGTGAACTGGTCGGCTCGAAGACTAGGCGGACGTCGTCGTCCTTGCCCGATTCGTCGCGTGCCCGTTCCACTTGCGAGGCCATCAGCGCCTTGAGCTGCGCCGCTGGCTGTTCGATCGCCTTCTTGCCCGGCTTCGGCTGCGGGTTCATCAGGGCGCCGATTTCGGAGAGCACCTTGGCCGAGGAAACGCCCGGCGGCAGCTCCTTGAAGACGAGTTGCCAGGCGCCGCGTGCCATTTCTTCAATGTCGTAGCGGGCGCGTACGCGCAGGCTGCCCCGGCCGCTGCTGTAGGCGCTGGCGATGTCGGCTGCCGACGAGATGATCTGCCCGCCGCCCGGGTAGTCCGGACCGGGAATGTGCTCCATCAGTTCGGCGACGCCGGCCTCGGGATTCTGGATCTTGTGGATGGCCGCCGCTGCCACCTCGCGCAGATTGTGCGACGGCATCTCGGTGGCCATGCCGACGGCGATGCCCGAGGCGCCGTTGAGCAGGGCGAAGGGTAGACGTGCAGGGAGGAAGGCCGGCTCGTCGAACGAGCCGTCGTAGTTGGGCTGGTAGTCGACCGTGCCTTCGCCGAGTTCGCCGAGCAGCAGTTCGGCGATCGGCGTCAGGCGCGCTTCCGTGTAGCGCATGGCCGCCGCGTTGTCGCCGTCGCGCGAGCCGAAATTGCCTTGGCCGTCGACCAGCGGATAGCGCAACATGAACGGTTGCGCGATGCGCACCATCGCGTCGTAGGCCGAGGTGTCGCCGTGCGGGTGGTACTTGCCGATCACGTCGCCGACGACGCGCGCCGATTTGACCGGCTTACTGGTTGAGGTCAGGCCCAGCTCGCGCATGGCGAAGAGGACGCGCCGCTGCACCGGTTTCATGCCGTCTTTCACGTCGGGCAGGGCGCGACCCTTGACGACGGCGATCGCGTATTCGAGATAGTCGCGCGCTGCCGAATCGTGCAGCAGGATACTCTCGCCGTCCCCTTCTTCGCCGACAGCTGGCGGTGCGGCCGATGGCGGTGGCGGCGGGGGGGGCGGCAGCTCGTCAAACAGGTCGGGGGTCAAATCCATGCTCAAATCTCCGCGCCCACCAGGGCGCCGTTCGCTTCCATCCACGCCCGCCGGCCGGCGGACTCGTTCTTGGCCATCAACATGTTCATCACCGGTTGCGCCGCATCGGCGACCGGCATGCGCACGCGCATCAGGCGACGCGTATCGGGTGACATGGTCGTCTCCCACAACTGTTCCGAGTTCATTTCGCCGAGGCCCTTGAAGCGTGAAATGGACACCGCGTCAGGTTTCACACCCTCGATGCGCAGGCGTTCGAGCGCGGCGTCGCGTTCGGCGTTGTCCAAGGCGTAGATCTTCCGCGGCAGGCGGCTCTTGCCTTGGCCTGGTACGTCGAGGCGGTAGAGCGGCGGCTGGGCAAAGTAGAGGTGGCCAAGTTCGATCAGCTTGGGGAAATGCCGGTAGAACAGCGTGCACAGCAGGACGCGGATGTGTGAGCCATCGACGTCGGCATCGGTCATGATTACGATCTTGCCGTAGCGTAGGTTGGCCATGGCGCTATCCGGCGCGTCGGGATGGTGCGGGTCGATCCCCAGCGCCACCGCGATGTCGTGTACTTCGCGGTTGGCGAACAGACTGCCGACCTCGACCTCCCAGGTGTTGAGCACCTTGCCGCGCAGCGGCAGGATCGCTTGCAGTTCCTTATCGCGCCCGGACTTGGCCGAGCCGCCGGCCGAGTCGCCCTCGACCAGGAAGATTTCATTGCGCGCTGTATCCTCGCTCTGGCAGTCCGAGAGTTTGCCGGGCAGGATGGCGACGGCGGATTGCTTGCGCTTTTCGACCTTCTGGCCGGCGCGCGAACGCGCCTGCGCGGCGCGAACGGCCAGATCGGTGATTTTCTTGGCCTCGTCCGGATGCTCGTTGAGCCACAACTCCAAAGGATCGCGCACCATGCGGGCGACCAGCGCCACGGCGTCGCGCGAGTTCAGGCGCTCCTTGGTCTGCCCCTGGAATGAAGGGTCGAGCACGCGCGCCGCGAGCACGAAGCTGGCGCGCGAGAAGACATCTTCGGCGGCGAGCTTCACGCCCTTGGGCAGCAGCGCGTGATGGTCGGCAAACCCCTTGATCGCGTCAAGAGCCGCCTGGCGTAGGCCGGCTTCGTGGGTGCCGCCGGCCGGCGTCGGGATCAGGTTGACGTAGGACTCGCGCGCCAGACCACCTTCGGCCGTCCAGCAGATCGCCCACGCCGCGCCGGCGCCCTGCGGAAAATTCTCGTCGCCAGCCGCCGCGTATTTCTCGGTGGTGAAGATGGGGGCTACCAGTTCGCCGTCGATCTGTTCGGCGAGGTACTGCTGCATGCCGTTGGCGAAGCACCAGTCGGTCGTTTCGCCACCCTCGACGATCAGCGAAACCTGCAATCCGGGCAGCAGCACGGCCTTGCTGCGCAGCAGGCGTTCGAGCTCAGCCAACGGGATGGTCGGCGAGTCGAAGAAGCTAACGTCGGGCCAGGCGCGTACCTTGGTGCCGGTCGCCTTCTTCGGTGCATCGCCGATCCGCTGCAGGGGTTCGATGACCTTGCCGGCTGAGAAAGCGATTTGGTGCCTGGCGCCATCGCGTACCACCTCGACTTCGAGTCGCGTGGACAAGGCATTGGTGACCGAGACGCCGACGCCGTGCAGGCCGCCCGAGAAGCGATAGGCCGAGGTGCCGTCACCCTTGTTGAACTTGCCGCCGGCGTGCAGTTGGGTGAACACGACCTCGACGGTCGGCACTTTCTCGACTGGGTGAATCTCCACCGGAATGCCGCGCCCGTCGTCCTGCACCGAGACCGAGCGGTCGGCGTGCAGGGTCACCGTGATGCGCTTGCAGTACCCGCCCAGCGCTTCGTCGGCGGCGTTGTCGATCGCCTCCTGGATGATGTGCAGCGGGCAGTCGGTCCGCGTATACATGCCTGGGCGGTGACGAACGGGTTCCAGGCCTTTGAGAACGGCAATGGAGTCTGCGTTATAGCTCACTTGATTTCTTCCAATTCAGCCGGCGAAGGGGCGAGTGTAGGTTAGCGATGCGCGAGCCGGCGTGGCATCGGCCAGCATGGTCGGGAAATTACCTCGCGGTGTCAATCAGTGGCCGCCCCAGGGCATCACCGGAACGGTCGAGATGCTGTTGGCCGGCGCACCATCAATCAGTTTGCGACTGATTGCGAGATAGACGAGCGTCTGGTGTGCCTCGTCCCACAGCCTGACGACACGCGTTTCCTTGAACAGGAAGGAAGTGTCTTCCGAGAATACCGTTTCCTCGGCCGGCAGCTTGGCGGGCAGGGTAATCGGCCCGGTTTGCCGGCAGGCCAGCGAGAACTGCGAAGGATCCTGCGCCAGTCCCAGCGAACCGCTGATCCCACCGGTCCGGGCCTGGCTGACGTGACACGTGACGCCAGGCACCTTCGGGTCGGCGAAGGCGTCGACGCAAATCTTGTGGTTGGCGCCGATCAGTTTCCAGGTAGTCGTGACGCAGCCGACGGTCTCCGCCGCGAGCGGACTGGACAGGAGAAAGAGGGCGAGGCAAAGGGTAAGTGTCCTGGACATGCGTAGTTTCCTGGAAGCCAATCGCCCATTATCGCGGCAGCGCCGGGCTTGAGCAATGTTCGTCGCCGAAAATCGTTGTGTCGGAATGCTCACAAGAGCTTCCTTTCGCTTGTCGTGGCGGAAGCATTCTCGGCAATGGGCGATGCAAGCGCTTGATTTGTTATCAGGGCGGGCGTGGTCCCGAGCCCGCTATGCGTTGCCGGTCCCCTAACCGTTGCGTGCGTTCCGTCACCATGCCGCCCAATTCCTCCGATCCTCCGATTGATTCTCTGCCGGGAATGCCCGCCAACCTGTTGGCGGCCGAGGTCGTGCCGCTCTACCATTAACGTACGCAGCATCGAATGCCCGCTTACGCGCCGGGGCCGGCCTGATCGGCGAGGCGCTCTACCTGACGGCCGAAGCCACGGGTCTGTGCGGCACCGGCATCGGCCGCTTTTTCGACGACCCGGTGCACGAACTGCTCGGTATCGTCGACCCCGCTGTTCAGAGCCTCTACCACCCAATGCGCGAGGGCGCCACGCCATTCGCACGGGTTCGCTTGCGAACCTTTGGGCGAAGCCGAGCGGATTGGACGGCGGGCGATAGCGCCGGTGAGTTGTTGGGTCTGTTTTGTTGCTGGATGTACGGCTTGATGATTTCCAGCGGCGCGCCGCCGCAACTCAGAACGCAGTCGCTGCGACGCCAGAGCACCGGCATCTTGTAGACGTTCACCAAATGTTCTTTGAACGCGTTACGGAGCCTCCTGCTGGTGCCGGTCTTGAGCGCTTTAACGAAATCTGCCAAGGCCGTCGGCGGCGGCCATTCCAGCCGCGGATGGA
>Ga0209125_1001088_pt1 | contig 28115 bp, 20 predicted proteins | sample BarGraIncub1131A_FD_184503 | JGI IMG/M metagenome (GOLD analysis project Ga0209125, IMG submission 184503) | Arctic peat soil microbial communities from Barrow, Alaska - Barrow Graham LP Incubations 11-31A (SPAdes) (version 2) | ecosystem: Environmental > Terrestrial > Soil > Wetlands > Peat... | reverse complement strand
CATTTTTTAGTATGAATCAATGGCGCAACATAACAGGCTACTCTATTTCCTGCCAGCGATTACGCAAAGCGGGTGCAAAGAAAGCAAAAAAATCCAATATACACAACTGACTTAGAATACAATTGTTAGCTTTGCACCACAAAAGTAAAAGAAACATGAGAAAAGTTCTCGCCCTGATTGTTTTGTTGCTTTGCATGTCTGACTTTGCTCCTGTTTTCGCAAAGGTGACGATGAAAGCATATACCCGTATGGATGTGGATAAACGCTACGACTCGTTGGCTCCGCCCGCAATGATTAAAATCATGCAATCGTATAAAACCCGTCTGGATCTGGTTGTTAACCGTCCGATTGGTACAAGTGTCAAATATATGGAGTCCAAAGCGCCTGAAAGCCTGTTGTCCAATTTTCTGAGCGACCAATTGTGGCTGAAAGCTGCCGAATTCTGTCCAGAAGGCGTGGATCTGGCCATCATAAACTTAGGAGGCATTCGGGCGCCGCTTCCTGCAGGGCCACTAACAGTGGGAGACATTTATCGGATCATGCCCTTTGAGAATGAAATAGTAGTGTTGGAGCTGAAGGCGACAGATTTGCTGACTATACTTACGAAAATCGCTGAAGACGGTGGTGAAGGTGTTTCAAATATACGAATGGATGTGCAGAACGGTAAAATTTCCAGTCTGTTAATTGCTGGGAAACCATTTGATGAGTCACGTACCTATCGGATAGCCACCATGGATTATCTGGCAGATGGCAACAGTGGTATGACACCTTTCAAAAACGCCATAAAGCGTACCGACACCCACCTGAAACTGCGAGATGCATACATCAGCCAGATCGAGAAACTGACCGCTCAGGGTAAGAAAGTGACCAGTGAACTCGACGGTCGAATCCGTTATACTTTCAAATAATTACAAAAATGAATAAAAGTTACCTCATACTTGCTTTCTTGCTGTTGTCTTTTTTGCCATTGGAAGCTGGGACACCATTAGTGCTGTTGCATACCAACGATACACACAGTCAACTGGAGCCCTATAAAGGAGACGATAAATACAATGCCGATATGGCTGGTATTGTTCGGCGTGCTGCTTTGATCCGTCAGGTTCGCTCTAAAGAACCAAATGTGTTGATGTTGGATGCTGGTGATTTTGTGCAGGGAACGCCCTATTTCAACCTTTTCCACGGAGAGGCAGAAATAAAGTTGATGAATCAGCTTGGTCTTGATGCTATTACATTAGGTAATCATGAATTTGATAACGGCATCCCGTTTTTGTTCAAAATGCTCCGTAAAGCAAAATTCAAAGTGGTCAGTTCCAACTACGATGTATCTGCCACTCCATTGAAGAAAGTTGTCCATCCTTGGTTGATCATCCGAAAAGGAAAGCTTCGAATCGGTATTGTTTCAGCCAACATTAACCCGATCGGTTTGATATCAAAAGTAAATTTCGACGGAGTGAACTTTCTGGATCCTTACGAAACAGCTGAAGCGAAAGCGGCCTGGCTTAAAACCAAGAAAAAATGCAACTTGGTCATCTGTCTTTCCCATTTGGGATTAGATAATAAAGGGGAAGCACCGGATGATCTTCGCTTGGCCGAAAAATCCAAAAACATCGATGTGATCATTGGCGGGCATACCCATACTTTTATGCGCAGCCCAGCAAAGATAATCAATGCCGTTGGTGATACTGTGATCATCAATCAGGTTGGAAAAGGTGGCATATACGTTGGAAGGATAGACCTTGATGTCGAATAAATCATTCGAATTGCACCGAAAAAACAATCAGTCTGGAGGTGATGGCATCAAAGGCATTCGAATATTTCAGGAAGGCGTCGCTGGATTGATCCGTACGGTTATGCACCAGAATGTCACCCACCCCTAAACACACTTTGAGTTCCGGTACGAGTCTGAAATACGGCATGTAAATGTCGCAACCGGCTCCGATTTCCCAATATAGGTTGATGGGTTGAAGTAGAATTGGTTGCTGTTTATCTCTTCCCATGTCAAGACCTGCACTAAAACCGCTTATTAGGTAGGGTCTGTAATTGTCGGTTCTGGCACCCCGATACCGAAGATTCAGTGGAACTAAGATGTAGTTGGAGCGAACATTGGCAACGACGGGCGCACTACCGGGCGCATCTGAGACCAAGGTGACATCCTTGCTCCCAAAATGAATAGTTGGTGTTGTACGCAGGCTCAGAAAATCAGTCAGCCTCAAGTCCGCAATGACTCCAACAGAAAACCCAGGAGTATAGTTGTTGACACTTCCATACCACCTGTCACCGTTTACATCTACCGTTCCGGAATGATCCATAATCAGGTCTTGTGTATGCATTCCAATGGAAAAGCCTAGATGATAGGGCTTTAAATCCTCGTATTGCAAGTATTGCACTTTATTCTGAGCAGCGGTAAAGCTGAACGGCAAAGTGATTAAAACAAGTACCAAAAAGATATAAATCAAGTTCCTCATCGTTCGTTTAGCATCTCTGTCAGGAATAAACGACTTTTTATAGGAAATATTGCCGCTTTTTTTGCACAGATACCAAAATTACGTACATTTGTCCCGCTATTAATTACTCATTAAACTCAATTGTATCATGGCTTATGTTATCAACGATGATTGCATCGCTTGCGGAACTTGCATCGATGAATGTCCGGTAGAAGCTATTTCCGAAGGCGATATCTATAAGATCGATGCGGAAGTATGCACCGATTGTGGCACCTGCGCAGACGTTTGTCCCACAGAATCTATCCATCCGGCTTAATTTTAATTACTCCGGAAAAGAAACGAGCAAGGGATGTTGGGAACGATATCCCTTTTTTGCCCATAAAAAAAGGACTTCAGTTTCCACTGAAATCCTTTTTTTTATTTTTTTGTTTGATCGATTAGGCCGTTTCTGCAGAAACATACTTGCCTCCTTTTAAGATGCGTCGTACGGCAGTTGTCATTTCCTGAAAAATGCTATCTTTTGCTAAGAAACCGGAAGCACCATGCCGCATGGCAAACATGGGGTACAGTTTCATTGGGTCGAAACTGTATAGCAAAACATTCGTCATGTTCTTATTGTGCCTCATTTTTTGAAGCACGTCCAAGCCCGATAATCCAGGGATAGAAATGTCCATAATCACCAAGTCATATTTGCTGCTTGCAACTTTATTGAGAAGCTCGTTGCCATCCGTCACCCCATCAATAAATTCCACTTCGGGGAGCGACCGAATGATTTGCTCAACTCCTTCGCGTACGAAGAGATGGTCATCGCCAATTAGAATGTTCATGGTTAACGTCTTTAATGTAGTTTAGTAATATGAACAAAGATAAGCTATGAATTTTTTGAACTTTGCAAGGGGTTGAGTAGATTAACTTCCCAGTTGTCTGATTCGCTTGTAGGGGGAATCTTACAGGCTCATTGGCTTAGATAAATTCAAACAGGCAATCTTCACAGACTGCCTGTTTGCTCTACCTAAACTACTTTTAAATAAAACATCCACCATTTTAATCTTTGGAGGGGCGGTGGGACCCTTGGGAATCTGCATTCCCAACCAATATCGTCAATTATAATTTACTGTTACAGCAAGCAAATCTGCACTTTCATGGGTGTCACCTGCCGTATTGTTTACTTGCATCGTAGCACCAATACGAATGGTGTTGTTGCCGTTTATATCTGTGTTGGAAGTTGCAGAAAAATTATCTACAGAAATACTCCTGCCATTTTGATTGAAATCGATTGAGCCGTTATTCACCGTCACAGAATAAGTAGCCTTGTTGCCCTGTACTCGAACAGCTGCCATTTGCATGTTTGAATCTACACTGGTCAAGCTGGCTGATCCTTGAGCAGAAGCGGATGATGAACGGAGAGAAACATTGTTGAAGCTAAGGTCCTGAACGGAAGTGATCGCTGCAGGTGAAAGCAGCGTTACACACATATGACCTATTGCTGTGGTTGACATCGGACCCCTACCGGATTGGGCAAATAATTGGAAGGAGATTCCAATCAGGAGGACCAATATGTAGAGGTGGCGTGTCATTGTAGTAGGTTTGATTTTGTACTACAAAGATAAAGCGCCCAAAATAGGCGCTTTGAAGGGGGTTTAGGACATAGTATGGAGGAATTCGCTGAATCGTTCGTAAGGGAATCCTTACATTTAAGTATAGTTTTACTCGATCAGCATGTTTTTTAGGGCATACATTGTCAAATCAGCATTTGTTTTCATGTCCATTTTTTCAAGTACCCGCATCTTGTAAGTGCTGACTGTTTTATCCGATATATATAAGGTATGTGCAATCTCAGTCACCGACTTTCCTTTGGCCAGTTGGATCATGATCTGGAATTCCCGTTCCGATAATGCTTCATGCGGCATTTTGCCTTCCATACCTGCATCCTGGAAAATCAGCTTTTCAGCCAAGGCAATGGAAATGTATTTTCCTCCAGCGGTTATTTTACGTATGGCCAAGGCCAGCTCCTCGAATGCGCTGTCTTTGGAAAGGTAGCCGGATGCACCCAGTTTAAATGCACGAATGGCATATTGTTCCTGAGGATAAAAGCTGAATATTAGTACGCGGGTGTGAATGTTCCTGTCTTTCATGCGCTGAAGGACATCAAGCCCACTCATGCCTGGCATTGAAATGTCCAGGATGACAATATCGTAATTGGTCTCGCAGATTTTTGCAAATGCTTGTAATCCATCGGAAACCTCTTCGATCAGTTTGACCTCAGGGAGGGTTTTGACAATCTGTTTTACCCCTTCCCTGACAATAGCATGATCATCGGCAATCAGAATTTTCATAGCTGGTTGATTTTGGGTACATGAACGATGACAGACGTACCATTTCCGGGTGAACCTGAATATTCAATGGTGCCACCGCATTGTGTAATTCTCTGACGCATACCGATGAGGCCGAAAGACTTGCCCGATTCGAGTTTTTCAGAGGCGATTCCTATTCCGTCGTCAGAAATGATTAAAGATATTTCGGGCTGAATAGACAGTTGAATGGAAATCTTGGTTGCTTGAGAGTGTCTGATGATGTTGGTCAATGATTCTTGTATTATTCTGAATAATGCGAGGTTCAGCCCCTTGGAGGTCGGCTCCGCATCACCCAGGAAAAGTAGGCATGGAATGCCGGTTCGTTCAGTGAATTCTTCACAATACCATTCAATGGCAGCTATAAGGCCAAGATCATCCAATACTCCTGGATGCAGTTCGGAGGAAATACGTTGAACCCTGCGAATAACCTGATTGGTCATCAGAATCATCTTATCGATCTTTTGAGCAGCAGCCTCCGTTTCTTTCAGGTTTTGCTTCACCCAATTCAAATCCATCTTGAGGGCAGTCATGGACTGTCCCAATTCGTCATGAACTTGCAGGGATATTTGGGTTCGCTCGTCTTCGAGTGCTTTAATCAAGTATAGGTTTAATTCCTCCACCTTTTGTTTGGCGATCCTGTTTTCTTCTTCTGAAACCCGCAACTTCTCTGTGTCTTCGATAATGCGCTGTTTTTGCCAGTACATTTCTAAGAAAATCTTGATTTTGCTAATCAGGATGACTTCGTTTAATGGCTTGACGATGTAGTCCACCGCACCTGCCTTATACCCTTCGAGCACTCTGGAGTTTTCTGGGAAATTAGCTGTCAGAAATATGATGGGCACTTTGTTCTCAGATCGGCCTTCATTCAGAAGTACTGCCAACTCATAACCGTTCATTTCGGGCATCTGTACATCAAGGATGGCTAGTGAAAGCTCTTGGTCTTTCACTAAGGAAAGTGCTTCGGCTCCCGATAACGCTTTAATAAGTTTGGCTGGTATGTTCCGGAGTATGATTTCCAAATACAGGAGATTCGTGGAGTTGTCGTCGACAATCAGTATGTTTGGGAGTGCTGGCATGAATTCTTATGTTTTTCTAGCAAGCAAAGATAAAAGATTTAATGAATTTTGATACTGTTTTGAGAATCAAATTCACTCGTATAAATATAGGTATAAGTAATAGATATCAAAAGTGTAATAATACTATAAAAATTGGATATTAATATATGAAATAAATGGTTTTATTTCATAGAACTGCCTTTATACAATTCTGATACAGTAAATTATCTATAAAAATTTTGCTTTTTCATTGATAAACTCTAACTTCACGCTGTATATTGATCAAAAAATCATGAATAAGCATCACATCCTGATTGTTGACGACAATCCGTATTCTGTATCATTGATTTCAGTTGTTCTTTCCAAAAATATGGAATGCGAATTGTCAGTGGCCTTTGACGGTCCTTCTGCCATTAAAAAAGCGCAGGAAGTCAAACCTGATTTGATTTTGATGGATTGGCAAATGCCTGGGATCGATGGACTTAGGTCCATCGAAATTCTTAAAGAAGATGCTGGAACCGCTCAGATTCCTGTCATCATGATCACCTGCCTTTCTGAAAAATCAGATCTCGAGAAAGCATTCAATACCGGTGTTGTCGATTATATACGCAAACCATTTGAGGCTATTGAATTGATAGCCAGGGTTAAATCTGTCCTGCAGACCAACGATTACCACAAACAAATGGTTGAAGCTCAAAAAAGGGAAGTGGCTGCCATTTCGTTGCGAAATGTTCAGAATGAAGAGTTCAAACACAAGTACATTTCCGAACTAAAACAAGTCAAGAATCTACTGAAATCAGAACCTGAAAGTGTCTCTTCCTATCTGGACCGCATCATCAGCGAACTCAATTCCGATTTTTCGGAAAACTCGTGGAGCCAGTTCGAAAGCCGCATCAAGGAAAGCGATCAGGAATTTTACCGAAACTTGGGTGTCAAACATCCGAATCTGACCCCGGCCGAAATCAAACTTTGCTTTTTCTTGCGTCTGAACCTTTCCACCAAAGAAATTGCCGGCATGACTTTTCAGACATATGATAGCGTCCGAATCGCCCGTACAAGGCTCCGGAAAAAGATGAATTTGACAAATGATGATAATCTGGTGGGGTATTTGTTTTCGATTTAATATGGGTTTCGATCCTTTTTGTATCCTTCCACCGGTTTTTTTGTTTCCGAAATGATGCTGGTTGCCGCATTTCCAAGAGTGTAATTGCACGTATATTTGTAGTTGGCATTTAATGTCCAATAGACAAGAAATTCATTTACATGATGAACAAGAATTTCCATTCGAACAACCAAATAGTTTATACCATTTTCAGAAAACTTCTGTTGGCCCTACTTTTCATCGCTTTTGGTGGGGTTGACATGCTTTTTGCACAAACTTCGATTACCAATACTGGAACAAATACGTATAATATACCTGCAGGCGTAACGCGCGTTCGAATTGAATGCTGGGGTGCCGGCGGTGGAGGAGGTACCACAGGTACATCAAGGAGCAACAACAATATGCAGTGTGGCGGTGGCGGTGGTGGTGCTTATTCAAGTGATGTTGTTGATGTGACTGGATTGACCTCCATTTCGGTATTTGTTGGCAGTGGTGGTAACGCAGGTGTAAATGGTGAAAACTCGTATTACGGGACTACGGTGGTGGCTACGGGTGGTAAAGGTGCAACCAATTATAACACTACTGCAGGTGCTGGTGGGTTAGCATCCGATTGCACAGGTACTACGAAAAACTCTGGAGGAAACGGAGCTGGCGGTAATACAAACAACACAAAATATTCCGGTGGAGGTGGTGGAGGAGCAGGTAGCACTGGAACTGGTGCCAATGCGTCCACATATACGGGGGGGGGAGCTACAACCCTAAATGGCGGTGCTGGTGGTAACGGAAGATACTATTCAAATGGAACTGGATACCCATGTAACCAGTATGGCGGTGGCGGTGGCGGTGCATATCGAAGCAGCAACGGTCCTTATTCAGGCGGTGCTGGTGGAGATGGCCTGGTTGTCGTTACCCCTTTGCAGGTTGAAGTTGATGCGAGCTCAGGAACGCTACAAAGCTTCTATCCTAACCTGAAGAGTGCTTTTGATGCCATCAATGCAGGAACACATCAGGGCAATTTAACGATTAAAATCATAGGCAGTACCGTTGAAACTGCTTCTGCTGTACTGAATGCCAGCAACTCCGGCAGTGCAAACTACTCATCCGTATTGATTTACCCGACCAATCCGGATATTTCTGTAAGCGGTAGCGGCATTGTCGGTCCATTACTTAAATTAAACGGGGCAGACAATGTGACTATCAATGGTAGTTTGTTGCTGACCAATGCCTTTCCGACGCTGACATTTGTAAACAACAATACAAGTTCGAGTTCAAGCACGATCCTGTTTACTGAGGACGCATGCAACAATAAAATTTCCTATACCAAGATTCAAGGGGTTGCAGCCTCTGCAACTACCGGTATTGTGGTATTCTCAACTGCGAGCAGCTTGCCTACCGGTACCGGCAACGATAAAAATACCATCGAATATTGTCAGATATCTGGTACTGGTAATACGTCGTCTACCCGACCGTATAATGCAATCTATTCCTCTGGAACGAACACGAAGGAAAATAGCGGCAATATTATCCAAAACAACGAAATCTATAATTTCCTCAACCAAGCCAACGAATCCTGTGGTATACGATTTGAAGCATTTACGACTAATTGCACCATCAGTGGCAATAGTTTTTATGAAACGTCCAGCTTTTCGTCATCAACAACTTACATACATCGTGCTATTTATTTGAACAATACCTCAGGTTATTTTACTGTTCAAGGGAATTACATTGGTGGAAGCGATGCCAAAGCTGCAGGTGTATGGACGAAAACCGGTACAGATAATGCATTTTGTGGGATCTACCTGAATGTGAACAAAGACTCTGCTTCTAATGTACAGGGTAATGTCATCAGAAACATGAATTATACCAATTCCGCTGATACCACTTGGACTGGGATTTATGCATTAGCCGGAAAGGTACGTATAGGAACGATAGTAGGGGATACAATAGGAAGCGGTGTCGGTACAGGCTCTGTTGTTTTAAAAAATGCAACAGCGACTGGGGCACTCTATGGTATTTATATTGCTTCGACGGATTCCGTTTACGTCCATAATAATGTCATCGGTTCCATCACAACTGCCAACACTTCTGGTACTAATTCAACAGGAATATTCGGCATTTATAAAGCCAATGTCTTAGGGCCGGTAGATATTCAAAACAACAAAATCGGAGGATCGACCACACCGAACAGCATTTATGCCAGCTCTGCAGCAACAGGTACTGTACAGCACCTCATGGGCATTTACTCCGGCAGCTCAACCGGAACATTAATTAAGAATAATGAAATATCCAACCTTGCCAATGCTACAACTTCCACTCAGTATAGTTATACACGCGGTATTCGAACCTCCAATGGTTCCAATACTATTTTAAACAATAGCGTTCATGATCTGTCCTCTCTAAGTCAAAACGGTATTAACTATCTTAATACACAATTAATTGGTATAGATCAGATAAGTCAAGCGACAGGCTCCTCACAACTGATACAAGGCAATACTGTTTATGAACTGACAAATACGACCACTGCTAAGATTGAAATGTATGGAATTTTCTCCAGCGGTCCATCTGTAGGAAGCACCATTATTGATCGGAACTTTATTCACACTTACAATATAGTTTCAACAGATCAGGCTTATCTACATGGTGTCTCTGTTCTGGCCGGCGTTTGCAAGGTAACGAACAACGTTGTTTATCTTGGAAACAATATTTCTACAGGTTGTTTTATTTGGGGGATTTGGAGTGGCTCCGCTTCGGTTATGGAGATTTATCACAATACAGCCTATCTGAGTGGCCAGGCTACAACTGGATCATCAAACACGTATGCATTCAGGGACATCAGTGTTGGATCGACCAATCGTACAATCAAAAACAATATTTTATGGAATGCGCGCTACAATAGCAATGCTGTTGTTTCGCATTATGCACTTTACATGGCCAATGAATCCGGCACCGTAAACATTAATTACAACGACTATCAATATACTCAGGGATTTGCTCAAATTAGCGGTATTACATATTCAGCATTTTCGCAATCTTGGAGAGCAAGTTACGATGCCAATAGCATCATTAAAGACCCTTTGCTGACAAATCTTGGAGGGACTCAAGCCTCAGATTATCAACCAGGTACAACGTTGGACTGTATAAAACTTGCTGCAGTTGATACTGATTTTGGTTTTCAGACCCGACCAGCAACAGCAACCATGGGTGCTTGGGAATTTACGGCCAATCCGGTGGAAATCTGGAAAAACGGCATAAAACAGAGCTCTTATGCCAGCCTGAAGGCTGCGTTTGACGCTATCAATGCAGGAACCCAAACAGGGAGTCTACTAGTTAAAATTACAGCCAACACACAGGAAACCGCTCCGGCTGTTTTATACAACAGCCGAAACATCGATGCCGGCAGGAATTCCAACTATTCTAATATTGTCATTTATCCCACACGTACCGAAATTCAGGTTAAAGGGAGCTACCCAGGTGCTTTGGTCGATTTAAACGGTGCAGCTCATGTTCGATTTGATGGGCGGGTCAATCTCACTGGCTCCACTCCCGATTTGCACTTTATCAATTCGTCCGTCGATCCGAATGCCTCCACACTCCATTTTCTAAATTCTGCTGAAAGTGATACGGTACAGTATTGTTATCTTAAAGGTGCTTCCCCTTCGGCGACAAGTGGTATCGTCCATTTTTCCACTTCGTCAACAGGCAATGGAAACGACAACAACGTCATCAGCAATTGTCGTTTGACTAATCCCGGTATTGGTGACGCCATCAGAGCCTATAATGCTGTTTATTCTGTCGGAACTTCGGGTAAAGAAAATAGCGGCAATGTGCTATCTGACAATTATTTCTACGATTATATGAGCCTAAGTACCAACTCCAACGGTATTCTAATAGGAGCATTTTCCACCGATTTTACCATCGCAGGCAACAGTTTTTATCAGACCAGTACGATTAATGCCACCAGTTCGAATTTGACCATTCGAGCCATTTCCATTGATAATCCATCAGGAAATAACTTCCTTATTTCCGGCAATTACATTGGTGGACAGGCTGTTCAATGTCAAGGCGCCATGCTTGGAATTGGCACATTAACAGATCAAGTCTTGGTTTTTCAGCCGATTTATCTCAACGTAGGCTCCACGACTGCTTCCTCTGTTCAAGGGAATCTAATTACTAATTTTGAATATAAAAGTACCAATGCTGCGCCATTTACCGGCATTTATTTGCAAGCCGGTGCGGTCAATGTAGGAACCGTTTCTGGTAATACCATCGGATCAACCACAGCGGCTCAAGCCATTTTGCTCACAGCTAATGTGGCAGGCCTGGTTGCATCCTATGGCATTTATGTCAATACGACTGGAGATGCACAAGTAAACAATAACATCATTGGTGGAATTAAAACGACCAATACGCAATCCGGCAGAGGATATTCCTTTTATGGGATTTATAAACCAAATGTATCGGGCAGTCTGACAATAAACAGCAACACTATAGGCAGCCTTTCGACTTTGCTAAGCATTAATGCTTCCAGTGTTAGTGGTACCGATGCTCAAGAGTTGTCAGGCATATATACGTTGGGTAGTGGTAAGGTGCTCATTAAAGCCAACACCATTGCGAACCTGGAAAATGGAAGCACCAGAAACAGCGCTTCAAACAGTGTGTATGGAATTTGGATTAAAAATAACGGGGCGGTGGCGGTTCAGGACAGTATTGATCGAAATTTTATTTATGGCCTTTCCTCATCCAGTGCCAGTTCCACAAATATTGCAGCAGGGATTTATTTGAATGGCGGAACGGTTCTTCTTTCCAACAACATCATCAGTCTGGGCTTTGGAGAAAGCTATTCGTATTACATGCTTGGCATCTACGACGCTAGCCTGAGCGGTCAAACAAGTTATATTTATCACAACACCTCGTGTATTTTTGGTACCTATAGTGGTACTACTTATTCCTCAAGTTATTTTAGAGCAAGCATTACCGGAACTACCAATTTGCGAAACAATATCTTTTATAACCAAAGTACAAACGGTACTCCTAAAAAAGTATATGCCATGTATTTTGCAAATAGTGGCTCTACTGGAGGGACTCTTATATCAAATTACAATGATTATTATGTTGCAACAAACGCCTACACTGGTTACTATTTAACTGGAACTAAAAATACATATATTATTGTTCCCGGTCAAGATGCCAATAGTCAGGAAACCTTACCGTTTCCGGCTATTACAGCAAATGCCAACGACCCTTCAACCTACAAACAAAACATTGATTTATTCGGAGTGTCTGGGACAGGTATTCTTACTGACTTTGGCCTGTTCACTCGAAATGCCACTTCCCCAAACATGGGTGCTTGGGAGCGCATTAACAAGTGGAAGGGCAGTCTAAGTACCGACTTTAATACGGCAGGGAATTGGACTGCTGTAAATGTTCCTTCAGATTGGGACAATGTGGTGTTTGACGATAATCCAATACGGCCTTGTATCATGGATCAGCAACGATTTGTTACCGACATTGTGAATGCTCAATCGTCGTATCGATTTGTTTTAAATGGTTATAAACTGAATTTAAAGGGGCAGATGGTTCTTTCCAACGGTGCACAGGTTGATGCAACAGCAAGCGGCTCTACCCTTTTATATGTGGGTACATCGGCGCAAACACTCAATGCATCGTCGTTGTTTAACAATGCTGTTGATAATTTGAACATCAACAACGCCTCTAATGTGACATTAAGCGGTACCCTAATATTGCAGAATACACTAACAGCTACAACCGGTAAACTGAATGCCTCAAACAGCGGAACAGCCTTGCAGTTTGAAGGCACTTCTACTCAGACCCTAGATGGCAATGCATTGCTAAACAATAATCTGTACGATCTGGTAGTCAACAACCCCTACAATGTAACTTTAAGTGGCACATTGAAGTTGCTGAACACCCTGACGGCAACCTCCGGTAAGTTGAATGCCTCGAACAGCGGCACGACCTTGCAATATGAAGGCGCTTCAACTCAAACCTTGGATGGAAACACCCTGCTCAACAACGGGCTTTATAATTTGGTGGTCAACAACGCCTCCAATGTGACATTGAGTGGTACAATGAAATTGCTGAATACATTAACGACCACATCCGGTAAACTGAATGCCACCAACAGCGGAACAACCTTGCAGTTTGAAGGCACTTCAGCCCAAGCCCTCGATGCAAACACCCTGCTCAACAACAAGCTATACAATCTGGTGGTCAACAACGCCGCCAATGTGACCTTAAACGGCACGCTGAAATTGCTGAATTCGCTCACTGCCACTTCTGGAAAATTGAACGCCACCAACAGCGGAACAACCTTGCAGTTTGAAGGTACTGCTGCACAAGCTTTGGATGGCAACGCCTTACTTAACAATAAGCTTTACAATCTGGTAGTCAACAATGCCGCCAATGTAACGTTGAGCAACACCTTGAAATTGGTGAATACCCTAACGACTTCATCCGGTAAGCTGAATGCCTCGAACAGCGGAGCTACCTTACAATATGAAGGCACTTCAGCCCAAGCACTTGATGCAAACACCCTACTAAACAACAAGCTATACAATCTGGTGGTCAACAACGCCTCCAATGTGACGTTGAGTGGTACACTGAAATTGCTGAATACCTTAACGACCACATCCGGTAAACTGAATGCCACCAACAGCGGAACAACCTTGCAGTATGAAGGTGCCACTGCTCAGACGCTGGATGCCAGCGCCCTACTAAACAACAAGCTATACAATCTGGTGGTCAACAACGCCTCCAACGTGACCCTGAGTGGTACGTTGAAATTGCTAAATACACTGACGGCTACTTCCGGCAAGCTGAATGCTTCGAACAGCGGAACGACATTGCAGTTTGAAGGTGCTTTAGCTCAAACCCTGAATGGCAGCACTCTGCTAAACAACAAGCTGTACAATCTAGTTGTTAACAATGCATCCAATGTGACCTTATCCGGAACAATGGCGTTATTAAATACCTTAACGGCAACAGCCGGACGATTGAATGCTTCGGCTGGTTCAACTGTGGTATACTCTGGCACTACTCAACAGGCTATAGTAGGAAACACTTATTTGAACGAAAAAGCCTACAATCTGACTGCATCCAATCCACTTGGATTGATATTGAATACAAGTTTTACGGTCGATAATGACTTAACCATTTCGACTGGGTCGTCATTAACCGTTTCCGAAACCAAAGGGTTGACTGTTACCGGATTGGTTACGAACAATGTCGGAGCTGGTGGGCTCCTGCTTAAGTCTTCGGCATTAGGAACAGCCTCGTTGATTCAATCCAATAGTGGTGTGCAAGCCACCGTCGAGCGTTATTTCGATGGAGACACCTGTGCTTGGCATTTTATGTCTGCACCGGTTTCCGACCAGGCAATTTCAGGATCATGGCTTCCTTCAGGGACTTATGGGGATGGAACAGGTTATGATATGTATGTTTGGAACGAAGCAACCTCCTGCTGGATCTACAAAAACAATCTTAGTGAATCAGCAACATGGACCGAAGTACATCCTGAGTCCAATTTTGTGGCGGGTAGGGGATACATTTATGCCGTTAAGGCGTTGCATCCAACCAAACAATTTGTCGGAAGTCTGAATACCGGAAACGTCACTCGACCTGTTACAAGTCTTGCAACTCCCAATTTCATAGGCTTTAACCTTCTTGGAAATCCTTATCCCAGCAGTATTGACTGGACTTTGACTGCAGGTTATGACCGCAGTATGTTGGATGCAAGTGGAGGTGGCTACTATATGTGGACTTGGAGTACAACAGCAAACAACTATGGCGTCTACAATTCTGCCGATGGAGACGGAATTGGGACCAACAATGTGACCCGTTACATAGCACCGATGCAGGCCTTCTTTGTTCAGGCAACCACTGCAGGTACTTTTGCCTTCCATAATGCAGGACGTGTTCACGAGGGTGCCAGTGTTTGGCTCAAGTCGGTTCAGAATAATTATAGTGAACAATTTGTTCGTTTGTCTGTTTCATCAGCCGCAGGCCGTGACGAGATTAAAATCGGTTTTGGCTATGCTGCCAACGAAAGCGGAGCTGCAAAGATGTTCAGTCCGGTTCTTACAGCACCCAGTTTGTATATGAATTGTGGTGGGGTTGGTTATTCCATTCGTCGGCTTACCGATACCAGCAAAAACAAATACATCCCAGTTAATTTCAAGGCCGGCGAAACAGGTACGTATACGTTGAACTGCAACTACGATCCATCCACATTAGGTACGATCTACTTAGAGGATCGTCAGAATGGTACCATTTTGGATTTGAGTGGTGGTGAAAGCTATACCTTCCAGGCTACCACAACAGAAGCGCCAGAGCGGTTTGTCCTGCATTTCGGTACAGTAACTCCCCTTGATGCAGAAGTTCACCCCAATGTTTGGGTCAGTGAAGGGATGTTGAACGTCCTTCTCGAAAATATGATCGGGGATTTCCAAGTGCGCGTAATCGACCTGCAGGGTCGTATAATAATGAATAAAAAAATGTCTGGTAGCGAACAATGTTCGGTATCCTTGTTCGGTCGGGGCTTATACGTTGTTTCTGTTGTTGGGGCCCATAACAGTCAGAATATCAAGGTTGTATACTGATTCTTGTGATTTGTAGTTTTGTTTTTGTATCCTTTTTGTATCCTTGTTTGGTACCCCATTGTTTCCATTCTGTATTGGTTTTTTTAATTCAAGGACCAAAAACTGCCTTATCTTTGTATCGTTAAATCAATCCAACCAGAAAAGGAAATTACAAAAACAAAAAATAAAAAATTACAACTATGAAAAAATTAATTCTTTCCGCTCTTGTTCTTGCTGCTGTTTCTTTCGGTGCTAATGCTGCTGATGTTAATACTTCTACAGCTGGCGGTACTAGTGCAGCCGCACTTCAAGCTCCCATTGCTGTAACTGCTGCAACGACTGGTGATGTTGATAAAGATGGAACTGCTGTTTTGAATGGCAACAAACTTGATTTTGGTATTATCAATATTGTTGCTGCTGGAGGTGCTGTTAAAGTTGGCGTAACCAATGTATATGATGCTTTGACTTCCGGAATGTTACAGGCTTCAGGTGGTGTACCTTCTGCCGCTGGTTTCAAAATTGCAGGAACAGTAGGTCTTACTTATATTGTTACAGTTGTTGACGGAGGTAATATGACTAATGGAACCACGCCTTTAACACTTTCAGATTTTACAAACAGTGCCAGCGGTACAGTTGGTGCCAGCGTACCTTCAAATACCTTCTTGGTTGGTGGACAATTGAATATCCCTGCTAATGCAACTGTAGGAGCCTACGCAGGCACCTTCAATGTAACTGTAGCTTATAATTGATTCATTCTTTTAGAATATAAAAATGGCCGGGAGGACACCTCTCGGTCATTTTTATATTATGGGGATTCGAGACCTTTGGTTAATTATAAGGTTTACCATTTGTCCCGATTTTTTTATTTAAATGGAGGAACCTTTTTGTATCCTTATTGTATCCCTGTTCAACTCTAGTTGTATCCATTCTGTCGTGTGGTTCATTGCTTCAAAAGTGCATGAAGTGTTATCTTTGTAGTAAAGAAAAATTTGTGTAAACTGTTTTGAATATATACCGATGTTGGCTACTAAAAATATGATTTTACTTTTGTTTGCAATGTTGATCCTCTTTGCGGGAAGATCTTATGCGGATGATGCTCATAGTAAGTCTATTGCTACTACCAGTAAGGCCAGAGTCATTTCACCCATATCTTTATTGAATGTTGATGCGCAAGGATTGGACTTCGGTTCAATAGTAATAGGAACATCCGACTCTAAGGTAAAAGTTACAGCTACAGCTAGTATCGTTTCAAATGTAGCTTCTGGAGATGCTGTCATCCTTACAAGTACCCCTCAGTCTGCAGCAAAATTTACTGTTTCAGGAGAATCCGGCAAAACGTATTCAATAACGATACCTTCCAACATGACCATTTCATTTGGAGCAAACTCACTTGATATTGACAATTTTGTATGTTCCAATGGGTCCGGAGGGACTATTGGTACAGATGATGTGTTTTACATTGGTGCAGAGTTGGCAGTTCCAGCAGCTGCTATTCCCGGGTCATACCAGGGAACATTTAATGTAACTGTGGCTTATAATTGAATATATGCGTGTTTTTACTGCATATTTTAGTGCTTTAAAGACGCTGGATCCCGAAAAAAGTACGATTTTCGTTACTTTTTGAACCTAATGTATTAAAAAAGACCTATTTTTATGCTAATTTATACAAGTGCCATTTCAGGTATGAAGAGATTATTGGTTTTTGTACTGCTTTCTACTGTTTTTTTCATTTCTTTGTCCGCACAAACCAGTGTGGTTGGAAGAGTTGAAGCAGAGCTTGTTGTGCCAGTATCAGCCGTTGAAACGGATTTGCTTAACTTCGGACGGATAGTAGTGGAAGCTGGTGGTGGTACCATTCAGATTTCCTCATCCGGAGAACGTATAGCAACCGGTAATGTGCTGTTGGCTGACGATCTCTTCAGTACGGGAAAGTTTCAGTTATCGGGTATGCCAGAAAGTTTAGTTTCCATGGTGTTGCCGCAACTGCCGCAAAAACTGTATATGAGTAGTGGTAATCAGACTTTGACAGTCGACAAATTCACATCCGATGTTCCTATCGGTGGTCAAGTTGTTCGTCAGAGCGATGGAAAGTCGGAAATCAGTATTGGTGCGACGCTTTACATTGGTAACAATCTGAGCAACCCTGCTGGCTTTTACTCTGGAAGCTATGAAGTGGTGTTTACGTACAATTAATTAAAAATAGTGTTATGAAAAGTAAGGTCGGGCTCGTCCTAGGTTTATTTGCATTGTTAACGGGGTTTCCTCAACTAGTTTCCGCACAGGGGAATCTGCTGGTTGCTCCAATTCGAGTTGTTTTTGAAGGCGCGAAGCAAAAAGAAGACTTGAATCTGACCAATATTGGTCAGGACACTGCAATTTATCTGATTTCTTTCATTCAGTACAAAATGAAGGAAGATGGAAGCTTTCTGCAACTTGAAAACGGGGATTCACTTTCGACTAGATCCGATAAGTATCTCCGAATATTTCCGAGAAAGGTTGTTTTACCTCCGGGTGAATCACAAACCATTCGGATGCAATACAGAAAGCCCACCGACATGAAAGAAGGTGAATATCGTTCACACTTGTATTTCCGTGCTGAAAAAGAAGTTACTGCGCTGGGAATGAATACTACTCAGGCAGATACTACAAAAATGTCCGTCTCTATAACTCCGGTTTTCGGGATTAGTATACCCGTCATCATACGCAACGGCAACCTGGATTATAAGATCAGTTTGTCGGATGTGGCTTTAACTACCGTCAATGACACCATAAGCAAACTTGACTTCTTGATTAACAGGACAGGGAACAGGTCTTCTTATGCCAATGTGAGGGTGGAATTTGTTCCTGGTATAGGCAAAGCATTTGATGTTGGTATTGCGAATGGAGTAGGTGTATATACCGATCTTAGCAGTCGTAAGATGAGTATGTACATCCGCAACAGGGCTGAACAAAAACTGAAAAATGGCAAACTCGTTATCCATTATACCACCCCAAGGGAGGATGGCGAAACGGAGTTGGCTAAAACCGAGTTTAGAATACCCTAAGTGTTAATATAATGTTGCTGTGAAAAAAAGTATACTGTTAGCTTCTGCACTTTTACTGCTGTTCAATAGCTTTATGAAAGGGCAGAATATTGCACCCCCTTTACCGCAGCGCACTGCATCGGCAACCGTTACTCAACATTTGAGCTTCGGGGATATCTCGTTGGAAAGTTCTTCCTCTGGAGGTACAGTAATGGTTGATTATACAGGATCGAGGACTTCAACAGGAAATATCTTTTTGTTGAATATGGGCTATCCTGCTGAACAAGCTATTCTTGAATTCCATCTTTGCCCTGGACGTTCTGTTAAAGTTGTGTTTGATCCTTTGGTTCAGTTGTATAAGGGTTCATACACTATGAATTTAGCAATAAATAGACTTCGAATTGGTACAACGCTTTTAACGACAAGCGGCCAAAGCTTTTTTTCAAATAAAGGCTGTAACGATACCCATTACATCGAGGTAGGTGGAACGCTCACTGTAGGAAATCTGTTATCGAATCCTCCAGGTGAATACCTGGGCAGTTTTTCCATAACATTGGCACAGGAATAAGCCTTTTATGTTGTATGTGAAATAATGGTTTTATTAAATAAATGAAGTTGATATCCAAAGTTACCCTGCTTGTTTGCTTTCTATTTGCAAGCATTCTCGCTTGGGGACAAGATGTCGACCCTGAAAACCAATATGAGTCCTTGGATATGTCCGTCACCTTTGACCGGACTTATCGCATGACCATTCCCACATTATATAAAGTCCCTGACATAGTCATGCTGCCTATATCTGAACTATTCGACTTCCTGAAGGTTCCCAATAAAGTCAGCACCGATGGCCAAGTCATAAAGGGTTTCTTTGAAAATGAAGCGAACAGTTTTGAAATCAATAATCTGAAACAGTTCATTCAATTCAAAGGTCAAACCTATCCAATCAACAACGGTGAGGCAACCATGGATATTGGTATCCTCTATTTGAGAACAAACGTATTTAAACGCGCTTTCGGATTCGATATGGAATTTAACGCCCGATCATTATCCATTCAGTTCACATCTCCTTTTGAACTACCACTGTTCAAGTTAATGAAACAGGAGAAGCAACGTGAAAACTTACGCATAAGCGGAAGCGAGTCTGCTGTATATGATACGGTTCTTAAAAGAGATTATCATTGGTTTAGAGGTGAAATGGCTGACTGGTCAATCGCTTCCACACAATCAAGTGATGGCATTTCCGATACTCGTGTCGAGTTGGGTGGAGGAGCTGAAATCTTGGGTGGAGAGACGAATGTCTGGTTAAATTATTCCACCCAATATGGAATGAAAAGAAATCAGCAACAATACTATTGGCGTTGGGCTGATAACAATGCCAAAATCATCCGTCAGCTTCAGGTTGGACGTATAACAACACCTTCCATTTCTTCTGTCTTATCTCCTGTAGATGGTTTTATGATTACCAATGCATTGACAACCATTCGTAAAGCATTGGGGAATTACACCATATCCAATTATACCGATCCCGATTGGGTCGTTGAACTCTACTTGAACAATCAGTTGATTTCGTATACCAGGGCAGATGCTACTGGGTTTTATTCATTTAAAGTTCCCATTGTTTATGGGAGCAGTAATGTTGTATTGCGTTTTTATGGACCGAACGGTGAGATACGTTCGGAGCAGAAATCATATAACATGCCTTTTAATTTGCTGCCTAAAGGGGAATTCGAATACAGGGTCTCTGGCGGATCGTTGTTGGATACCCTTGGTGCTCGGTTCGCAAAGGCAGAAATGAATTATGGTATATCGCGATGGTTGACTATCGGAGGTGGCGTGGAGTACTTGTCATCGATTGCTAAGCATCCGGAAGTACCTTTCATGAACCTAACGTTTCAACCGTTTTCCAAATTGTTGATGACTGGAGAATATGCGCACAATGTGCGTTCCAAAGTAACAATGAATTACAGCTTTCCAAAAAATGTGATACTTGATCTTTCCTATTCAAGCTATGTCCCTGGTCAGGAAGCCATCATATATAATTACCTGGAAGAGCGCTCGGCCAGCCTTTCCATCCCTATGAGGTTGCTTAATATAACCAGCAGTATCAGGACCTCCTTTCGCCAAAATGTATATGATGCATTCACCTACAGTTCAGGAGAACTGATGTGGACGAACAACTACAAGAATTACAGCATGATTCTGACAAATTATGCCAATGCATCGGCTGCCAATTCATTGAACCTGTATGGAAATCTGACATTGGCAACTAAGTTGCGTAAAGAAACGAACATCCGCGCATCCGCTCAATACAACTACCTGTACAAGCAACTGATATCCCTTCGTCTGGAGTTCGACCGTAAAGTTTTTGCGAATGGACATGCTGCACTGAAATTGGAAAACAACTTCCTAACCAATAGTCAAAGTGCGAATTTGACGTTCCGGTACGAGCTTCCGTATATGACCACAAATGCATCTGCATCTGTTTCAAATACGAAATTCCAGGTGTCTGAAGGTGCTTCCGGTAGCTTTGCATTCAACAATGGTGGTAAATATGTTCATACTGACCGACGGAATGCTGTTGGCAGAAGTGGCATTTCCATCATTCCGTTCATCGATATGAATTTCAATGGTGTGAAAGATGCCAAGGAGCCAAATTCCAAAGGAATGAAGGTGCGTTGCTCCGGCGGACAAGTTTTGCAGCGTGATCAGGATTCCATTATCCGGATTGTAGGGTTGGAGCCGTTCGTCGATTATACGTTGACACTGGATGAATCCGGTTTCGACAATGTATCTCTTAGACTAAAATGCAAGTCTATGAAGGTGACGACCGATCCCAACCAGTTCAAAATGATCATGGTGGCGGTTCAACCGATGGCTGAAATCTTCGGAATGGTGGCAGATGAAACGGGCAAGGGCATAGGACGTATCATTGTTCGGGTGACGGACAAGTCAGGGAATCTGGTGGCCAAGGTTTTGACGGAGTCGGACGGTTATTTCAACTATATTGGGTTTAAACCTGGTGACTATAAGGTTTTTGTAGACTCCTTGCAGTTGGATATCCTCAAATTCCAGGCAACACCTGTTTTTTCAACGGTGTTGGAAAATCCGGATGGTGATGTGGTAGATGCAGGAACCATTGTATTGGTCAAGAAGCGTATTGCTCAGACCCGCAAGGTTAGGAAAGCACTGCCAGGTGGCGGATATGAAGAAGTGGAAGTTCCTGTCGAAGAAGTACAGCCTGAAGTTATCGCTGCAACGAAACAAGAAGCAATTGAAGAAGATACATTGGCATTGTTTACTATACTGTTTGATGTGGACAGGACCATTGTCAAGAATATTTATATGGATCCGCTGCAAAAATTAGCCAAGTATTTGAACAAACCAATTCATGAAGAATTGGGAATTGATATTCAGGGGCATACTGACTCCGATGCGAGTGAGAAGTACAACCTGTTCCTGAGTAACCGTCGTGCAGAAGCTGTCAAACAGGTGCTCGTCAAAGAGGGTGTCAGATCGGATCGATTGAAGACCAGCGCGTTCGGTAAGTCTCAGTTGGTAAATACCAGCAGAAAGTACTCCGATAAGGCCTTGAACAGACGTGTCATATTCAAGTCGATTCTGGCGACGGATAAGGCGGAAAGGCCTTATGAAGAGGTTATTGTGACGGATGAAAAGCCAATTCAGAATGTAGTTGTGAAGGCTCCTGTCATACCTGTTTCTCAAAATACAACAAATAAAAAAACACAGGTTTCGCCTACACCTGCCAATCAAAAGGTATCGGCAACTGTAACGCATCAGATTTTGGTTCCTTATTCAAAACCACAAAATATTCGGATTGACGGTAGTGTCCCTGAACGCTGTACAGATGTTCCATCTTGGTGTTTGATGTATCACAGCCGCAACAATTATTGGTTCCAGGCCGGTGCTTTCGACGATCTACCAGGGGCAATGAAAATGGCACAAAAATTGAAAAAGGTATTTGACGGCAACATCAATATTGTTATGCAAGATAATTGGGTAAAGGTTCAAATAGGTTATTATGACAGCCAAGCTGCAGCGCTGAAAGATGCAGAAATTCTGTATTCCAAAGGTTTTATTAAGTAGATCTCGATCATGGGTAAAAAAGATTGTTTCATTTATTTGGATAGACAGAACGCTTCTTGGCGTATGGATTCCTACATGTTCTTGCAGTTCATGAGCCATGTTTCTGACTATTTCGGAATTAGCAGTTCGGATAGAGCATTTTCGCCCGAGGATGTTCAGTATGCTGAGATAACAGGAGAGGATTTAAGTACAGTCAGTGCCATTTTTGGCGGATATTCTCCAGATGAGAACCGGATCCTTTTGGTTCCGGTGCATCCTCAACGGTTTATCTTACCTATCAAAAACAGTTTCGACCTGTTTGTATATGAGAAAGAAAGTGCCGAATTACGATCCATTTGTTTGAAAGCCAAATAAAAGTTTACCGATAAATAGGTATTGCTACATTTCAAGGCTGAGACTACTTTTGTGTAGTCAAAATAAATTAGCGTAGAATGAGGCTTTCTGAATTGAAGACCGGCGAAAAAGCGGTTATTGTCAAAGTGCTTGGGCACGGCGGTTTCCGAAAACGCATCATTGAAATGGGTTTCGTTCGTGGGAAAATGGTGGAAGCCTTACAAAGCGCCCCGTTGCTGGATCCTGTCAAGTATAAAGTCATGCAGTATGAAGTTTCACTTCGTCGAAGTGAAGCTGAAAAAATCGAGGTGGTCAGCAACCGCGAATTGGTGGAGGCCACGGAAACGGATGCCTACAACGGTGTCATCAGCGAAGACGAACTTCGTAAAATTGCGCTGACAAAACGCAAGCACATCCGCATTGCTCTAGTGGGTAATCCCAACTGCGGTAAAACATCCATTTTCAACCAAGCATCTGGTTCCCACGAACATGTGGGTAATTACAGTGGTGTCACCGTTGACGCAAAAGAGGGGCGTTTTCAGTTCAGAGATTATACGTTCTCCATCGTAGATTTACCGGGAACTTATTCCTTATCAGCTTACACACCCGAAGAAGTTTATGTTCGTCGGCATTTGGTGGATGAGGCTCCGGACGTGGTTGTGAACGTGTTGGATGGTTCCAACCTGGAGCGGAACATGTTCCTTACGACGCAGCTTATCGACATGAACGTTCGTATGGTCATCGCTCTGAATATGTACGATGAAATGCAGGAAGCCGGCAATAAGCTGGATCATTTGCAATTAAGCAAATTGCTGGGGGCGCCTGTCATACCAACCATCGGTAGAAAAGGCTGGGGAATGGATACCCTTTTCCATGTCATTATCAAGGTGTACGAAGGCAGCGATTTATTCACGGACGAAGGTGAACTGAATTTGAAAAGCCTGCAGGAACTTCATGATTTTTATCATTTGCACGATCTGGACCACGATACAATTGAAGAAATCAAAGAAGATGCCGATCTGACCTTGAGGCCTTTGGAACAGCCTGAACATCAGCATGTTCATCAGTATCCTATTGGTGCCATGACTCGGCACATCCATGTAAATCATGGACCGATCATTGAAAAGGCTATTCAAGTAGTTCGGGATGAACTAGTCAAAAACGATGTGATTCGGGATTACTACTCCATGCGCTATCTGGCCATCAAATTGTTGGAAGGAGACAAAGAGATAGAGAAGCTTGTTTCAACCTTGGAAAACGCTCAAGAAATTTTTGTTGCTAGAGATAATTCGACGAAAATTCTGATTGAAAAGCTCAAAGAAGATCCCGAATCTGCCATAACCAATGCTAAATATGGATTTATCGCTGGTGCATTGGCAGAAACATTCACCAAAGGTAAAAAAACTAAATCCGATAAGACTAAACGGATTGATTTGCTGGTACTTAATAAATATTTAGGCTACCCCATTTTTCTGTTGTTCATGTTCATCATGTTCGAATGTACATTCGTACTTGGTAAATATCCTATGAACTGGATTGAATCTGCCGTGGGCGTATTGTCTCGATTGGTGGAAAGCATGATGCGTGCAGGCCCTCTCAAAGACCTTATTGTTAATGGTATTATTGGAGGAGTAGGAGGCGTTATTGTGTTTCTGCCAAACATCCTGATTCTGTACTTGTTCATTTCGTTCATGGAAGACTCTGGTTATATGGCCAGGGCTGCTTTCATAATGGACAAAATCATGCACAAGATGGGACTTCACGGCAAATCCTTTATTCCCATGATCATGGGTTTCGGATGTACGGTGCCAGCCATCCTTTCTACCCGAACCATCGAGAACCGAAACTCGAGGATGATTACAATGTTGGTGACACCATTGATGTCTTGCAGCGCACGTTTGCCTGTCTATCTATTGCTGGCCGGGGCATTCTTTCCGTCGCATGCCGGATTGGTCCTTTTTGGCCTTTACTTGCTCGGTATCGGGTTGGCCGTGCTTTTTGCCCGGATTTTCAAACGCTTTTTCTTCCATCGGGAAGACATGCCTTTTGTCATGGAATTGCCACCTTATCGCCTTCCGACACTGAAATCCATTTCCCGTCACATGTGGGAAAAGGGAGCGCAGTATTTGAAAAAAATGGGTACGGTCATTTTGGTGGCATCCATTCTGATTTGGTTTTTGGGTTATTTCCCGCAAAATGCAGAATTCAACAAAACACATTCCGAAACCAGTCGTATTAAACAACAGGAGAATTCCTTCATTGGTCAGGTGGGCAAGTTTGTAGAACCAGCCTTAAAGCCTCTGGGTTTTGACTGGAAGATAGGGGTGTCTATCGTAACTGGTATTACGGCCAAAGAGGTTGTGGTGAGCACGTTGGGTGTACTTTACACCGGAAAAGACAACGAGGTGGCTATCGGTGACCGTATGAAATCGGATACTTACGCCGATGGAACGCCGGTTTTCAATGCTGCGGTGGCCTTGTCTCTAATGGTGTTCGTGTTGTTGTATTTTCCCTGCATTGCCACCATTACGGCCATCAAGAACGAATCTGGAAGCTGGAAATGGGGCATTTTCACCATCGTTTACACGGTGGCGCTGGCTTGGGTGACGTCGTTTGTCGTCTACCGGATCGCGCTGCTCTTTATCTGATTATTTGTAGAGATTGAAAATCTTGTCCATCAACTGCCATTTTTCGGCAGACGAAGCGCCTGGTTTGGCCACCTGAAAGATGGACATGTAATCTTCCCACTCGGCCTGACGGGGTAGACAGGCTAGTTTTGCCATTGCAGTTTCCCATTCAAAGTCCAACGGCGTTTCCACAATCATGAACAAACGGGTTCCCATAAGGTAGAGTTCCATTTCGAGGATGCCCACTTCTTTAATGCCTTCCCGGATTTCGGGCCAGGCTTTTGCTTCGCTGTGCCGTTTGACGTATTCGGCAATCAGAGAAGGGTCGTCCTTCAGATCAAGGGTCTGACAGTAGCGTTTGACGGGTTGGGTATAAACTTGAACGGGATAGCCGGTTTGTTTGGTTTCCATGTTAGAATGCAATAGAATTTGCTGCAGTTCCGTAAGTAGTTCTAAAAGTGCCGGCGGTATAGACTCCGTTGCTGTACAAGCCGTTGGTGGCTGTTCCGGTAGTGCTGCCTCCGGTATAAATGGAGTAGGAGGTGCTTGGTTTCAGACTGGGTGAGGAAAAGATGAAGTAATAGGCTGTCCGGGTTGGCTTATAGGTGACCATGCTGGTGGCGGAAGCATCTTGTATGTGGAACAAGGTTCCGGCCAAGACTTTACTGTTGGCGGTGGAATACAGGAAGCGTTGGGTGGATGCAGTGGGTGTTGGAATGGTTTTGGTACGATAGGGGCCACTAACCATCAGGGTTCCACCTGTGATGACGAAGCTTGTGCCGTAGTCGATGCTTTTAGTATTATCTACGGCTGAGCCCTGAACCACAACGGTTCCACCGTCCATATAAATGCTTGCTTTGGAATCGATACCTTCGCCGGCTCCGGTCGTATTGACCAAAACGGACCCGTTCAGCAGATAAATATTGTCATCGCTTTTGATGGCTTTGGCTTCGGTGACGCTGATCGTTCCATTCATGATGGAAGCGCCTGAGGTAGAAACGTTCACAACCGGCGTGCCTATTTCGGAACCGATGGTCAGGATGCCATTGGCTGAAAAGCCTTTGCCGCCGGTTCCGGTACTGGTTGCTGTAATATTTCCTCCGAGGATATCGATTCTACCATTGGCTGAAATGCAGGTGGCGCTGGCTGCATCTGATTTGTCCGGATAGAGCATGCCTGGTCCCGATGTCGTTATGATCACATTGCCACTATTCATTGTAAAATCGGTGGAAGCCGAAATTCCTTTGCCGGCAACACCGCCATTTGTAATACTGATGCTTGCTCCATCGATTGAAATGCCTGCATCACTTTTGATGGCTGTACAATAGGAAGGATTGTAACCTCCTGTAAGCAAGGGTATAATTAAAACTCCTCCAAGCGCATTCACCTGAATGTTCCCGCCATTCAGAGTCATCGCTTGCGTTGACTTGAGACCTTTTGATTGATTGCCGATCACAAAAGCAGAAATGCTTCCACCGGAAACGATCATGGTGCTGTCGCAACAAATGCCGTTGACGTTTGTTGATTCGTTCGTGACGGTGATGGATCCTCCTGAGATATTTACAACGCCAACACCTCCGTCGATGCCGTCACTGCTGCTGGTCACCGAAACAGTGCCACCAGACATGATGAAGCCGTCATTGCCGTGAATGCCGTCTTTGGCAGCACTGGCCACGATGATGGTGCCGCTGTTGATTTGAACATAGTCGTTGCTGTTGATTCCGTGTTGAAGAGAACCTTTGCTATTGATAGTCAGTTTTCCGGTTCCGCTGAGAATCAGATTGCCATCGCTAAAGAACGTTGCGCCTTGGTCTTCTGCAATTCCATTGACGATGGGTGCGGCAGCGTAGGTCGAGCCGTCGGACAGCAAATTTTCCGAGCCAGCAGCGAGTTCGACGTACGTTGATTTCGAACATTGGTTGTTGATGGCCGGGCCATCCGAGTTGTTGATGGATATACCGTTCAGCAGTAAATGGTATGCATGGGCGCTGTAAATCTTGAACATACCTTCATTGGTCGAACCTGACAACCTATAGGTAATATCTTTGGTGATGGAGGTGGAAGTGACAGTGACATCTGCACCGTTGACGGCCACGCTGACTCCTTCAAAGAAAAGCGGATTCACAACGCTGACGCTGGTACCGTTGTAGACAATGGAGATGGTATCGGTAGCGTTGCCGAAGTTGATGCTGTCGAGGGTTGCAACGGCGAATGTTGCAAGTGTTCCGTTGACAAATAGACGGGCTGTGCTGCCGTCGTTGCTGAATGTAAGGCTGTCAATGGCGCTAATAGGTGCACCCAATACCGTTTTATCGGATTTGAAAAGGAACATTTTGTTCTGGGCAATCAAAGAGAGAACACAAACCAGATTCAGAAACAGGAAAAGAAATTTTCGCATCACTTCTTAAATTTCAGAACCTGATTGTTGATGCGAATCAGATAAATACTGGCGGGGAATCTGCTCATATCTATGGACTCG
>Ga0209125_1001087_pt1 | contig 28134 bp, 33 predicted proteins | sample BarGraIncub1131A_FD_184503 | JGI IMG/M metagenome (GOLD analysis project Ga0209125, IMG submission 184503) | Arctic peat soil microbial communities from Barrow, Alaska - Barrow Graham LP Incubations 11-31A (SPAdes) (version 2) | ecosystem: Environmental > Terrestrial > Soil > Wetlands > Peat... | reverse complement strand
TTTTTCTCTTGGTCTTTCATTTTGTGGCAAATCCATGATCTTACACGTCATACCCATAAACAACTCCTTTATAGATTGACCCCCATATCCCTTAACATAAAATATAATTTATTTACTGGTAACCCCACAACACTATAGTAGCAACCTTTTAATTCTTCAACAAATTTTGATGCTGCTCCTTGTATTGCATAAGCTCCAGCCATGCCTTGCGGTTCCCCTGTTTCTATGTAATTGTTTATTTCATTTATTGAAAGTTTTGAAAATTTCACCTGTGTACAGACATATTCAGTAATAATCTCTTTTGTTTCAGTATTTATTATTGCAATTCCTGTATATACCTCATGTGTATTATCACTTAAATCACTAAGCATTCTAAAAGCTTCAAAGTTGTCTTTTGGTTTGCCAAAAACTTTCCCTTTAAGATAAACAATAGTATCACACCCTATTATAGTAGCTGATTTTTTCACGCTACTTAAAATAGCCAAAGCCTTTCCTTTTGCTAAGGTCATAACGTAGTCCCCACAATTCCCAGAAAATAATAAGTCACTTTCTTCAAAATCACTTACCATTATCTCAAAATTACTAGTTATTTTTTTCAATAGTTCAACTCTACGCGGAGACGCAGAAGCTAAAATAATATCCACTACATCACCCCTAATATTTTCTATATAATATTATTGCCAAAACAATGCCTATAATAGACATAATATTAATATTAAAATTTATACCGAAAGTTAATGCGAGTACTTTAAAATCTATAAGCATAGGATTACTCATACCTATGGTGTAGGTACTTTTTAAAAATTTGAGTGCATTCATGTTATTACCTAATAGTTCACCAATAAAACTTCCTGAAACAGCTCCTATCATTATAAAAAAAACAAAATATGAATTTTTTCTCTCTGCACTTTTCAAATTGTCCCCCCCACTTTACTTATATATCTTATACATTTTAACATTTAATAAATTGTTGCACAAGTGAATAAAATTATTATTCAAAAAAAATTAATAATTAAATGTCGTAAATTAGCATGTTATCTATTAGTAATTAGTCCAAAAAAATACAAATAGATTTAAATAATCTATTTGTATTTTTTTAAATTCCACTACAATTATGATGGAAAATACGAACAAAAATATGTATCTATGTCTTTACTAATTTCTTTATAAATTTATAAATATAAATATACCCCTCTTCTGTTTTATCCTTTTTAACTTCCGCTGGCATTGCAGTTATATAGGATTTTATTTCGGTCAATGTAGCATAATTTTTGCTTTTTTCTTCTGCACCTTTTAAAGCGCTCATCCATTTTTTTAATTCCACAGTTTGATATCCTTTAGTATTTTTTTCTGAAAGTTTATTTAATATTTTTATGTCTGCACTTATAATTTCGTTTGTTTGTGCAGAGGTTGTGTCTTCTCCAACCAATTGAAAATTAACCTTAACATAATTTATCTTTTTGGCATCAAGTTGTTTAATTATACTATCAATACCATCCTTAGGATAAACACCTAATATCACTTTATTTAACTTATCTTCCTCAAGAATAAATGCTGAACCAAATTCCAGCAAACTATTTTTTAGCGTCAATGCGCTTTCCTTTTTACTAAAAACACCACATTGTATCGCTACATAACTTTTGATATTGCTTTGAGAAACTGATTTAGTCGTATCTACACTATCCTTACTAGTTTTACTGTCCTTTTGAAGACTCACTTTAGTAGTTCTATTATCTGAACTAGTGTTTGTCTTATTATTGGGTAATAGTTTAGAAAAAATCGTGCCTAAGACAATGGCTGCTATTAATGTTAATGTAATAACAATTGCAAAATTATTGTTCTTCTTTGGTGATTTATAATTATACCTAGTATATTTCACTTTAACATCCCCTAACTTAATATGTCCTTATTTAAAATACTATTATTTAAAAGTTGATTTTAGAATTAAAAAGGAAATTTATTTGTTAGGCATCTTTCTTAAAAAATTCTAAACTAGATTTCTACGATAAAAAATCCGATGATAAATAAGTGATTTTATTGATCTTGAATTATTTTTTTTAAAATTAATATATCTTTGTCTTCACTATTAACCTCTAAAAAATTACTTGTCACTCTTATTATATCAAAGCCATTGTTTTTCCATAATTTCAGCATCTCCTGATTATTGGATGAACTTAAAGCATAAAAATTACATATACTATAATTCTCATATAAATGTTTTAAAAATTCATTAATAATTGAGGTTGATATTTTATCATTTTGTAATTTATTTTCTATTAAATAACACATAATCCACACTTCGTTTGGATTTTTAAATTCAATTCTGCCTTTTATAATGCCAATAAGTCTACTTCCACATAATACTTTAAGAAAGTACTCTCCCTCACTTATGTAATACTCTAAATATCTTTCGTGAAAATCCACAATGCCGTAATTTAACCCATCTTTTTTATTAAACCCTTCTTGTTTGTTAATCCAATTTTGAATTTCAAAAATATCTTCTTTTTCCACACTTACGATGCTAACTTCATCAAACCTTATATCTATATTAAACATATTTACACCTCTTTAAATTTACACACCTTTAATTCTTTGCTCCTATTTTATAACTAAATTCTACATTACTCTTAAATTTCCTTCAATATTCATATAAATACATAATAATTAAAATAACCCCATAAATTTTTATAGGGTTATACAATAAATTAAATTTCATTCTTTCCTTATGTTATATACGACACAACTTCTATTCATCCCTATACATTAGGGACACATGAACAATCTTTCTAACTATTTCTCTTGCCTCTGCATATGGTATTCCACACCTAGTTAAGCGCCTAAATATAGCAGGATTATACTTTTCAATTCTTCTTACAATCGCATCAACGTCATTGTACTGAGGATTAAGTTTATTATATTGATCTCTAAAGACCTCTTTTTCCTCATATTTATCAAGTTGCCCTGATTCCTCATTATCCTCTTCATAATCATTAATAGATACATCCTCATCCATTCTATCAATTGATTCAAAATCGTTCATAAACATATCTTCGTTAAATTGCCCCATCCCCATCCATGGATTTATTCCTGTATTTTGATTCATTCTCATTAATGAATTTATCCTACAACTTTCATTTACATCTTGCATACATCCCATGGGAATTTCCATCCCCATACCTTGCATCCTATTCATCTGATTGCATCCATACATCATAGGTTCTAATGGAACCATTTCATAGTCTTCCTGCATATCTATATCTTCTAATTCTCTTTCTTGCGTATCTCTGTCTTCAATGTCATTCTCTTCAAGTTTCATAATTGCCCTCCCTATTCTGATATTTCTAATACATTAACAATTTATGCTAGAATTTAAGTTTTGATACTTAGTTTCACAATAATATATAAAAAAAAGCAAAGAAGATATAAATTACATCCTCTTTGCTTCTTTTACTTTAATCCTCTTACAGGTTTTCTCATGTTACTATCACCATTTATAGTAACGGGATTATTTTCTTTGTCTTTATGCGGTTTTCCTTGTTTTTCGTCAAGATTATTCTTTTTGTTTTTCATAAACAACACCTCTTTCAAATGTTAGTTTTTCCATATTTCTTTTTAAAATTCATTTCTCCCGAATTTTCCTCTATTAAATTAAAAAAAAGACGCATTTAATCAATTTATTACAAAAGCATTTATGCCACAATATTTTACAAACGCCAATTTCCATTACAAAAAAAGAATAACATGTCCAATGAATTAATTATCCATTAAACGTGTTGTAGATTTTTTTGATATTTTTAGAACAAAAAAAATACCAACACCTTCAAAGTGTTGATACCATAAGCTTTCGCCCGTATTTTTTTTTGGTGCGACAGACGGGACTTGAACCCGTATGGTCTCCCACACGTCCCTTAAACGTGCGCGTCTGCCATTCCGCCACTATCGCAAATATTTAATATATATAATTAGTTTCGTAGCCATATAGTATTGTAACCCACGACTATGAAACTAATTATATATCAATCTAAAACAAATTGTCAAGATTTTTTGTTTGCTTTTATTTAACTTACTATTTATTTAACACTTCTCCATAAAGCTTTAAATAAATATTATAATTTGTTTTTACTTTTTTCACATATTTGTCTGTCTCTCCAAAGGGTATGCTAATTAATGTTTTTCCATCATTTGAATATTGGGGATTTTTAAGCCACTTTTGAACATTTCCACGTCCACCATTATATGCTGCCAGTATCAAGTCTATATTCCCATTAAATTCAGTATTTAAATTATTAATATACCAACATCCCATAGCAATATTAATTTCATTATCATATAATTTTTCCACTTTAAAATTTTTCAATTTCATATTTCCAGCAATCCAAAGTCCTGTATCAGGCATTATCTGCATAAGCCCATAGGCACCTCTGTGAGATACAGCTTCTCCGTCAAAATTGCTCTCAGCCTTAATTATCGCTGCAACCAAACAAGGTTCTACCTTATACCTCTGCGAATACTTAACTATTTGATTTTCATATTTTAATGGATAAAAGCTCTTAAAAATATTTTTAATATTCATTAATATAATAATTAAAAAAATTAAGATTAAAATTCTTATAATTTTTTTAAACTTCATAATTTCACATTTAACCTTTCTAACTGAGTTATAACTAATTCCAACTGTAACCTTGTATTTTCAATACTTTCTCCATTATCAATAATAAAATCTGCAAACTTCTTCTTTTCATCCATTGGCATTTGAGCTCTTATTCTATCCATTGTTTCCTCTAAGTTCAAACCATCACGAAACATAACCCTTTCTATTTGAACTTCACTACTCACCCATACTAAAATAATTACATCCACGATATTATGTAGATTATTCTCTAATAAAGTAGGTGCATCAAGAAAGCATAACTGTAAATCTTCCTGTTCACACCTTTTTATTCTGATGTTTATTTCTCTTTTTATAAAAGGCATCATTATATTTTCAAGTTCTTTTCGACGTGCATCACTCTTAAATATATAATTTCCAAACTCTTTTCTATTTAGTTTACCTTCTTTGTCAAAAAACTCATACCCAAAGGCCTCTTTAATTTTGCCCATTATTTCAGGATATATTATAAAAACCTCTCTAGACACAACGTCTGCGTCAATAACGTGAAAGCACTTATCTACGAGCATATTAGTTACTGTGCTCTTTCCACTACCGATGCCACCTGTTATTCCTACCTTTAGCATTTTCTTCTCCCCTGCTTTTTTATAGTTGAAATCTAAGAATCTAGCCTTATAGGTTTAACTTTTAGCTCTCCCTTATTACTTAGCCTCATACCAAGTTTCTCCGATACTTATTTCTACTTCTAAAGGAACTAAAAGTTTAATAACATTTTCCATTTGATCCTTAACCAAATACTCAACTCGCTTTTGCTCATCCCTATATACATTTAATATTAATTCATCATGTACTTGAAGAATTAAAGTACTTTTTAATCCTTCTTCCTTTAGTTTTTCATACACATTAACCATAGCAAGTTTTATAATGTCTGCGGCACTTCCTTGTATAGGTGTATTCATAGCAAGCCTTATACCAGCAGATGCTACAATTTTATTTGCTGAGTTTATTTCAGGTATAAATCTACGTCTGTTCAAAATAGTAGTAACACTATTATTTTGCTCAGCCTCGGTCACTATATCTTTCATGTATTTTTTAACACTCGGATATCTTTCAAAATAGGTTTCTATATATGTTTTAGCTTCTTTCCTTGATATATTTAAATCCTTTGCTAAACTAAACTCTCCGATACCATAAACTATACCAAAATTTACAGCTTTCGCATTGCTTCTCATAATCTTTGTAACTTCTTCCATTGGTACATTAAATACCTCAGATGCTGTTTTAGTATGGATATCACTATGATTAATGAAAGCTTCAATTAAATTAGCATCTCCAGCTATGTGAGCGAGTACTCTAAGCTCTATCTGTGAATAATCCGCAGATAATATAACACACCGATCATTATGTGGTATAAATGCTCTCCTTATAGCTCTACCCATTTCATGTCTTATAGGAATATTTTGTAAATTAGGTTCCGTACTGGATAACCTTCCTGTTGTGGTAACTGTTTGGGTAAAGTTTGAATGTATTCTACCATCTGTATCAATTACTGCTTGTAGCCCCTCAATGTAGGTAGAAAAAATCTTTGTTAACCCTCTATACTTAGTTATTTCTGCGATAATAGGATGCTTATCTACAAGTGCCTCTAAAACTTCTGCATTAGTTGAATATCCTGTTTTTGTTTTTTTAATAACAGGTAAATCTAATTTTTCAAATAATATTTTCCCTAGTTGTTTTGGTGATTTTATATTAAATTCTTCTCCAGATAATTCAAAAATAGTACTTTCCAGCTCAACTATATCTGCGGCATACTTTACACCAAGTTCTGCTAGTTTATCTTTATCTATTGTGAATCCTTCAGCCTCCATGTACGATATAGCTTCTGTTAAAGGCTGTTCTACCGTATATAGTAATTTTTCCATTTCATACTCTTCAATTTTTTTCTCTAATATCTCGTAAAGTTTTTTTAGGAGTGCTACTTTATTAATTTCTTTTGCGTCCCCGTCGCCCCTAATGCTAATTCTAAGATTAGTATCCATAAGAGTTTCTAGGCTATATTCCTTTTGGGCAGAATTTAGCAAATAAGCCGCAAGCTCCGTATCAAATTGTATCCCTTGTAATTTAATGCCCTTTTTATTAAGCGCAGTGTAAGCATTTTTTACAGAATGACTTACCTTTTTAATATCATTACTTCCTAGCATAGCTTTTAAATATTTTATAGTTTTTTGTTCATCTTTATCTAATAAATCAGTAACCTTAATCAAATAGTTTTTTTCCTTATAATTAAGGTATATGTTGTTTATGCTAATTTTAGTAAACACATTAGCGCTAGAAATATCAAAAAGCAGATAAATAGTCTCTTTAATTCCCTGTATAAGTTCCAAAAGCTTAGGTAACTCATCAATTATAGTAAAATCCGCAGAAAATGTTTCTTCCATTGTTTCCTCATTATCTGGTATTTTGTTTATTAAAGATTTAAATTGTAATTTGTAAAACAAATCTTTTACAGCGCGTACATCAAATTTTTCTTTTGATTTAATTGATTCCAAATCTATTTCCATAGGAACACATGTAATAATAGTAGCTAATTTCTTACTGAAAATAGCCTGTTCACTATAAGTCATTAAATTTTCTACAAGCTTTTTCCCACTAACTTTCTCAATGTTCATAAGAAGATTTTCTATACTTTTATACTCTTTTATAAGCTTATAAGCAGTTTTTTCACCAATTCCTGGCACACCTGGTATATTATCAGACGCGTCTCCCATCAGCCCTTTTACATCTATGAATTCTGTAGGAGTTACTCCATATTCATCTATCATTCTCGCCTTATCATATATTTCTTTTTCTGACATTCCTTTTTTATTTATTACAACCTTAACATTCTCTGTTGCAAGCTGAAGTGCATCTCTGTCTCCTGTCACTATAAAAACCTCAAGTCCTTGTTTTTCTGCAAATACAGATAACGTTCCTATTAAATCATCTGCTTCAAAACCATCTAACTCATAAATATCTATAGCCAACTTCTCTAAAAGTTCCCTAACTAGATCAAACTGACCCCGGAGTTCATCAGGCATTTTTTTTCTACCCGCCTTATAATCTTTATATTCATCATGACGAAAGGTAGGTGCGCGCCTATCAAATGTTGTAACAATATAATCAGGCTTAAACTCCTCTTTCATCTTTAAAAGCATAGTTGTAAAACCATAAACTGCATTAGTGTATATCCCATCCGAATTTGTTAGGGCCGGTAATGCATAAAAAGCTCTATACATAAGACTATGACCATCTAAAATTAACAGTCTTTCCTTAGACATTGTAAATCCCTTCTTTCCAAATATGTTTATAATTTTATACGTTGCACTATGTTCTATCTTATAATATACTCCATAAATAAAATCATCAATTTATTTAACATGTATAATTTTTCTATTATATCCTTAAGGGTTCTTCTACTAGCTTTCCCCCCATTTAGAAATTTTAACATAATATATTCTTAACTTCCAGTTGAATTTACACCTAGCTGTATATAATTAATAATATCTTTACATCCATTATTAATTATATACCCTTGAATTCAATTTAGGAACTAACCTTTTTTATTAAACCTAATAAATATATATATATATAGCTATTGCAATAGTTATATATATATGGTAAACTACTTTAGCAAGGCATGCCGAAGTGGTGGAACTGGCAGACGCGCTGGACTCAAAATCCAGAGGTGTAACAACCGTGCGGGTTCGATTCCCGCCTTCGGCACCAATGGGCTTTCAAGGATATCTTGAAAGTCTTTTTTCATGCCCCAAATGGCAAAAAGGTGCACAAACTTTTATTTCATTTGTATCTGCATTACAAACAATGTTTTAACTTAAATTTACTATCAGTATATATGCCTATAATTAAATTTGCTTTGGCTATATTTCTTAATAATCCGTATTTACCAAAATCACCAACATCTGCAACATCTGCAACATATCTGTTTTGCATCAAAACACCTTCCCTTACAAATATACTTTGTAATTTTTCTGGAAGCTTACTGCACCTAACTATGATTAGTTAACAGCAAAAACCATCTCATGCGCTAATATCTATTTTATATTATTTCAACATAAACCTATTTTTCTCCTTCAATATTTGTATAAATATGTAAAATATTAAAACTCTGAGATTACCCCAGAGCTTCATTATCTATTTATTTGTTCCTTCTGAATATTTTCATTAAGTTTTTTAATGATACCATTAATCTTATGTTGCACCTTTCTACATTCTATTTTTTCCCACCCTTTTTTATTATAAATTAAAAGTGGAAGTCTATAATTATATTCAATAGCAAGATAGTCATTTTCAATACACCAATCCACTCTAGCTAGAATATCATCTATTTTTAACGTTTTAAAACATCCATATACTGGGCTTTCATTTAACTTTAATTCTAAAAGCTTTTTTTCTTTAGATCCTTTTAAAATTTTAGCAAGCAAGTTTCTTCCACCACTAATAATCAAGTCATCTGCACCCCTAATTATCGTTTTAATATCTTTCATAGATGTTTCTATTAAATCTTTACTATCCAGATTAACTCTAACTTTTCCTACTCTTTTACTCATATTATTTCCTTTCGATAAAAGCAATTTTCAAAAGCCTATTTCACTTTGCTTAGTTCGTCTAAAAATGCAGATCTTCTTTTATATAGCATAGATAATTGGCCTACTATCACTTCTAAACTACCCTTTCCTGCTAATTTTTTATACCTTTTAATAATGCTACAGACTTTCTTATATTGTTTTCTATCTGTTGCTCCATGTGCTCTTGAATCTATATATTTTCTATAAATACTAACAACTTCATCATTATAATTTTTAATTAACAGCTCTGCATATTGCTCTATATTGATTGGATTTTTTCTAACGAAATCCATTATTTCATCCAAATCATTTTTCAAAACTATAAGTTTAAGGTACATACTTTCTCCTTGCCAGCTTTTCTTGTTCAGCTTTAAGTGAAAGTTCCTTATATGCGATATATCTTACCTTTTTCCATTTTGATACTAACCCTGCATATTCTTTATCTTTTCTTTCTCCTTCTAATGCTAAATCTATGACTTTCAAGTAGTTTTTATCCTCCATAAAGTTACTTATATATAGTTCTCTAAAAGATGAAAATTCAAGATTTTCTTTTATACACTCTTCCCACCCGTCAAAAATCGAATTATCACCTTGTTTAATAATTCCAACATTTCATTCACAAATTTACTACTCTCCCTATAGGATATAGAGCCCTCTCTACCTATATATTTACTTACTATTGAATTCATAAGTTTTCTACATTTGTCTGTTTCCTCTGTGTCGTTTCCTTTTGAGTATCTAAAAATAATGCTATTCTTCAAGGTTAAATCTTTTTTAGTAATATCCACTATAACATTAATCAGTTCTTCTTTAGAAAGACTCTTTAATATTTCATTTATTTCTGGTTGCTTTGTGTATTCATAGCTTGAGGACATTTCCATTTGTAGCTTTTATATACTCTGAACAACTTTGACTAATCTATCATAAAAAACAAAGTTTTCTTTGTTTACTAAATAAAATGATTAAAATTCGAAAAATTGTCCATAATTTAAATATCCCATCCTTTTATTACAAATTGATATTTATTAAAAATACTGCATCGGGCTCCCCCCAAGTGCAGTATTTTTGTTATACTCATTCTTTTTAATGTTTTTCATTTCTTTTGTTTTGGAATAAAGTCCTGCTCCTGCTAAAAAAAGCCAGCACCCACAGCAACATTCTTTGAATGAAAATGTGATTCCTAATCATTCATGTTATTTTCTCTAATTATTTACCTGTAGTTCCAGTTGCTGCTCCTGTTGAACCTGTAGTCCCAGTTGCTGTTCCTGTCGAACCCGTAGTTCCAGTTGCTGCTCCTGTTGATCCCGTAGTTCCAGTTGCTGCTCCTGTTGATCCCGTAGTTCCAGTTGCTGCTCCTGTTGTACCCGTAGTTCCAGTTGCTGTTCCTGTTGAATCCTTAGTCCCAGTTGCTGTTCCTGTCGAACCCGTAGTTCCAGTTGCTGCTCCTGTTGATCCTTTTGCACCATTAACTCCAGTTGTTCCCCCTGTTGATTCTTTTTCACCTGTAACTCCTGTTGTCTCTCCTGTTGATCCTTTTACACCCGTAACTCCAGTTGTTTCCCTTTTTGATCCTGTTACACCTGTAGTTTCAGTTGCTTTTTCTTTTGATCCTTTTACACCTGTAACTCCAGTTGTTGATCCTGCAGCGCCTGTAGTTCCATTTGCATCAGTGGATTGTTTGGGAACAATAGTTTTTACAGTGGGAGTTGTTTGATTAGTTGATGTACCTTTGGAATAAAATTTCCCGAAAACTCCAGCAACCATAACCAAAATAATTGATACAGTAATTATCATTACCTTTTTATTCATACTAAGTTTCTTATTTTTAGAAGATACTTGTCTATCTTTTTTATTTGTTATTTGTTCAACGATTGTTGCCTTACTCATAACCGTTGTAAAATCATTTTTTATATTAGGAGATATTGCTTTGAATTTTTGCATTGCCTTTACGATTACCTGTTTTATATTTTTAGTTATAATAAACCATAATGACTGATTTCCCTTTTGTTCTACAGAATCTATCTGATTAAAATTTTCAGGGGATCTAATTACTATAACAGGCTTATTATCCACTTCATATTGATTTTCTACGTATACCGTAACTGAAAACTTATCACCTTTACTTAAAAATGGGATATAAACCTCTAAAATATTATCCTTTATTGAAGAATCAAATTTTAAACCTTTTGTTATTGTGGCACTTGTACTCTTTAAGTTTGTTTGTGAGCCTTGTATATTTAGAGTTAACTCATGAATTGTTTTATTCGATGGGTTGTTAACAGTAATAGTGTATACACATTTTTTTTTGCTATTCATTTCTATGGGTATATCATTTCGTACATTACATAATATTTTAGGTGCTAAATTTTTATAATAATCTAGCATTAACCCAGATGTAATTGATATTATTAAAGTTATAATTGCAGGTATAATAAAATTTGCCAAAATAATTTCGCTTCCTTTTCTTAAATATATTACATTCAATTTCAACATATCTTACCAGTAGAAAATAAGATATGTATTTGTTTTCCTTTATGTCACGTAAACTATAGTATACAACAATTTTAATCAAATTGAAATAGAAGAGCATACTAATAGCCCTTATTAATTTTAATAATTAATAAGGGCTATTAGTATGCTCTTTCTCATTTTATTTCTCTTTTGCATATTTAATTAAAACCTCATGCACTCGACATTCTACCGCAAATTTTTCTTTAGCTTGTTTATCTGTTAAAGGAGCATCTTTAACCTTCCATAATTCTCTAACTACTTGTAACAATTCTTTCTTCTGTTGATATAAAGTTTCACCTGAATTTTTATTTAATTCCATTTCATTTGTATTAATAAACCAACCTTTCCCACTTGGCACTGCTCCTTCACAATCATGCATACCTAAAAAATCATTTGGAAATTCTACAGCTCGATCTACATCATTATCTTCACAATCGCAGGTTCTTCTAACTATGCCTATATCTCCTATTTTCATACATCCACCGTTAGGTCTATTTACTATTATAACTATTTCATCACCATTTTTAAAACTCATACCTGTTCCTCCTCAAAAAACAATACAGTTTCTCTCTTTTATTTTCAAGTTTACCACATACTATATAAAACATAATAGTATTTTACTATATTTACATTTTATCTACAATATATATATTATATTTTATTATAATAATACTTATTATTTTTAGCAATTTCATATAATAATTTAGATTAGGAAGTGAAAACACTTGATTTCCATCTGCGGAACCATTAAATATAAAAGCTTTAGTAAACTAAACTTAGGTTACTAAAGCTTTTATATCTTATTGTACTATATAAACATAAGTTTCGTTTAGCATATTGGCGGCTAATGTAACAGTAAAACCTGAATCATTGATTGTTATATTTGGTGATAGTATATTTGTACCAATAGATTTTACACCTAAAAAATCATTTGAAAACACCTGAATAAGTGCTGGCTTATATTTAATAGTAATTTGTCTATTAGTCGTCCCATCTCCTAAATACACCCCACTAGTTGTTTTTCTAATGCTTGGTTCACAAGAGTCTAAATTATTATATAATAAAAAATCTCCTATAATATTTAAATTGATATTATGATTTCTAACAAGATTATCACAACGTTTAACTGCAATAAAATTAGGTCCTGCCCCTCTAATTGTTCCACGGATGTTAATTCCATCATAGACTGCCTCTTTATTATCTAGTCGTACGAGGCTATATTGACTAGTTTCTTCGATGCAAATATTACTTGCATTTACTTGTATATCTAGATTTTCACCTCCTGCATTAAAATAAAATACGTCTTTATATACATCTTGTATGTTAGCTTTAATTGTAAGATTGTTGTATTTACCAGTACATTGTACAATTTTATTAGAATAACTGTCTACACCCTCATTCGATTTTTTCTTGCCTGATACATTTAGCTCAATATTAACATTATCACAACCATGCAATATTATTAATGCTTCTCGTACATTTCCACTATGATAATGAATATTATTAGATATTTCACAGTTTCTTACATAACCCTCAATATAACCCGTTGAACCTTCTAACTGATTTCCAGTGATAAGTACACCACTTAGATTCATTTTATTTTCTCCTACATTATTCAATATTTCACATGGAGAATAATGCACACGATTATCTCTAAATATAAACCCTCTAAATCCACTTTTGTAAGTTTGAATATCCTCTGGCCCAGGTTGAAATCCTTTTAATAAAGGGAAATTCGCCTTTATTATTTGATAACGAATAGCATAAAAAGCACAAAATTCAATTATTACTCCTCGCCCTCTGCAAAAAACCACAGTTTCAGCCTCTAATATAAAACAGTTTCTTATTGTAATATCAAAATCTGCTCTATTATTAAGTCTTTCATCTTTGAATATATAAGAATTCGATGTATATATTCCCGCCCCCTTAATTCTAAGGGAATCTATATGAACACCTTCTGCTTGAATACTTATACCAATTGGTGAACTAAAACAAATATAGGAATGTACCATTCCAGTTCCAAGCAACTTCAAATTATTCTTTTCTTTAGGAATGGTAATATTGGTAACATTATAAAAAGAGCCTGTAGATGGGAAAAATATAACACCGGTGCTTGGTGCTTTATTAATACAATTTTGAATAGCCTTAGTATCATCTGTACTTCCATCACCCTTTGCTCCACAATCCAATACATTAACAAATAACCCACCTTTTATATTTTCATCCGCTACCCTATAAGCAGTATTTTCCATAACTGTAAACCTCAAAGAAATTGAAGTTACGATTTGACCATTATTCCCATAGATTACTATTTGTGCTACTACAACCCCAACACAGCTTAATACTTTCGTTTCTAACAAATAGCTTACATTTCCCCTTAATGCATTATCTATTATGCAATCAGCATGCAGCTTAGTAAAATCTGGTTTTTGAAAATATATCTTCGCTGTTTTACCTGTTAGATCAAATGCCACTGAATTATAGTTTATTGTTATTACAAATTTATGACTATTAATATCATTTTTTCTAATTTTAATAGTCTGATGCAAGTTTCTTCTGCTAATTAAATCTATTCTGATAATATGATCAATAGTTCTAGACATCTACATCATTCCTTTTCAAACTCCCATTCCTTAATGTAACTTCCTGTTAGTCCTTTTACAATTGCATTAGCTATGTTTTCTGCATTATATTTTTCCATATCATGTTTTGAATCTACAAAACCACCTTCCACAAATATTGCAGGCATTTTCGTGTTTTTAAGTACATATAAAAAGCTACCATCCTTTACTCCTCTATTAGCATAACCTAATCCAGCTATCTCATCCACAACCCTTTTAGCTATTTCTTTACTTTCTTTTGATATTGCAAATACTTCTGTTCCACATGAACGTCCAGCAGCTCCATTAAAATGGATAGATACATATAAATTTACCTCTTCTTCATTTGCCTTATTCACTCTTCTATAAAGTGAATTACTTAAACTAGAATCAGGACTAGGAGCACAATATACTACCTCATGTTTAAGCGCTTTTAGTTTTTCTATAACCTTAAGCCCAACCTCTTTATTTAAATTATCTTCATTTTTTATACCAACGTATCCTATGTCTCCAGGTGGGCAGTTGTGTCCAATATCAATTCCATATTTCAAAGTAATCCCCCTCCACTTTAAATTTTAATTGCACACAAATTTTTAACTCTTATTCTAAAATATGCCAATGTTCCAATTTTGTGTACTAAATAATAATTAGTCAACATATTTTATTTACAGGGGGCGTTAAATCTTCACCTTCGAAGCTTCAAAATAAAACTTCAGAAAGAGATTGATACTCCCACTAAAGTTTTGTTTTCATTATAGTATATAACTTCCGCTTACATAAATTGGAGACTCATTTCTGAAATGTAGTTAAAGGATGTGATTATTTGAGTATCAATAAAAAAAAATGGATTTTACTAATAATATGTGTGTGTTTTTCTTTTAGCCTATTCGGCTGTAACTATAATTTTAATAAAAGTACTTTTATGAAAAATAAACCAAACAAATATTATTACACAAATTTATTAATGCAAGATTTATCTAAAGAATCGCCGGTAAATCTCTATGTTCTATATATGAATTTTTACAAGAAAAAAGATTTTTCTAAAGAAGATTCATCTGTATTTTCTAATTTTTTTGTGTCATTAAACAATGATAGCTTTATATCTAAACCAGCCAGCCTACCAAATAAACCACTATATAAGATATTTTTAACCTTTAGTGAAACCAAATATGTGATAAATATTTATAACGAAAGATTTATTTCCATATATCCTTGGGATGGTGACTACATAATGGATTACATTGACACAAGTAAAATGTACAGAGCGTATAATCTTTTTGGTTTGTGCAAATATCTTATACCTAAATAAGATATTTGTTTTCTTATCAACATTATTGTCTTTTTAAAGATTCCATAATTTGAATTATAGATTTATTCAAAATTGGATGAATAACATAAGGTGCTATATCGCAAAGTGGCTCTAAAACAAACATTCGCTCTTGCATTCTTGGATGTGGTAATATTATTTCGTCCATTGAACTAATAACATTATCATACAATAATACATCCAAATCTACAGTTCTAGGACCCCATCTTATAACTCTTTCCCTCTTTAATTCCTTCTCTATCAATAACAAAAATCTTACAAGCTCTATTGGAATTAAAAGTGTTTTTACTTCAATAGCGCAATTTAAGAAGTCTTCTTGATCAAGGTATCCTACAGGTTTAGTATTATAAAATTTTGATGTTTTTGTTATTCTTGTATGATATGAATTGCTTATGAGATCTAATGCCATACTCATATTTTTTTCTTTATCCCCCATATTCCCACCTAGACCAATATATGAAGTATGCCAGCATCTATCAATTTCTACGGCTGCATATTTAAGCGGTTTCCCAATAGGGGCCCAAGGTTTTTTAATTGTAACTTTTACTCTTTGAACTAAATCATATTTTAAAAGTATAAATTCAGCTAATTTTTCTGTTGCTTTTTCTATTAAATCATAACTTTCCTTCTTAAATTCTTTCTCCACCCCGAGGCAAAGCTCACCATAATGAACCGTTTTAGTTATATCATCAGTAGTGCCTGCTTCTCTTAAACTGAGGAAAAGCTCTAATGAAATTAAGAACCGTTGTCCTAAGGTTTTTTCCTCCTGAAAAACACCATGGTGGGCGTAAACCTCTAAGTCTTTTATGTACATTTTATCCATAATATTATCTCCTTTATATATATAAGGGTGTTTTCTTAACTTCTAAATATAGCATCTGTTAAAACACAAACTCTTTTATTCTCTTTTATATCATGCACCCTTATAAATTGGCAACCCTTCATTATTCCAATAGTTGTAGTTGCAAGTGTTCCCTCAAGCCTTTCGCTAACATCTAACCCTTGCGCAAACCCTAACACAGATTTTCTTGAGGTCCCAAGTAATACTGGATACCCTAAGCTATTTAGCTTTTCTAAATTGTTCATAGTTTTTAAATTATCCTCATAACTTTTTGCAAAACCGATACCTGGGTCTAAAATAATATTATCTTTTTTAACTCCTACATTTAATGCAATTGTTATGCTTTCTTCTAAATCCTTTAATATATCTTCAATTAAATTATTGTAGTTTCTATTACCTCTGTTATGCATTAAACAGCATGGAACATTATATTTTGCTGCAACACTTGCAACATGAATATCCTTCTTAAACCCCCAGACATCGTTAATCATGTCTGCTCCTGCTTTAACTGCAAGTTCTGCGACTTTACCTTTATATGTATCTATAGAAATAGGGATGCTCATTTCCTTCTTTAAGGCCTCTATAATAGGAATCACTCTTTTAATTTCTTCATCTATACTAACTAATGAGTGTCCTGGTCTTGTAGATTCCCCACCAATATCAATAATATCTGCACCCTCGGCAACCATTATCTTCGCATGATTTATTGCTGCCTGGATATTGTTAAATTTTCCTCCATCAGAAAAAGAATCAGGAGTAACATTTAAAATTCCCATTATGTAAGTCCTTTTACCTATTTCAAAATCTTTATCTCCTATTTTCATAAACTTCCTCCTAAAAAAAACATTTAATATCTGCTCTTTTTTGTTATTTAGGTTCTAATATGTTATTTTCAAATTTTTCTTTTCCTCAGGCCATTTACATCCATCAATAGAATTGCAATGAACACAATTTCTTGAAAGCTTGTCACACTTATATAATATTTCACTTAAACTATTAAAATCTTCAGTGCTGTTTCTATGGTTTCCTATAGCAGTTAAAATTCCATCTATTTCCTCATTACCATATTTGCACTGCCGCAATATTTCTTTAGCGATAATCATACTAGCAACATTATGCGCAGTCCCATTTTCATACTGTTCTCCGCGACCTATATCATGTAAAAGTGCAGTTGTATAAATTATATATTTGGGTATATTTAAATTGTTTTCCAAACTCATTATGTACATAAGTCTTGCCACGTCTAAAAAGTGCTGCATATCATGCAGACAGAATTCCCTATGTTTTTCTAATTTTTCTATCTTTTTCAAATTATACTGAAAACTATAGTTTTCTATAATAAGGTCTATTTTATCATTCATTAAATTATTATTTATGATTTCCACCCCTTTAGAGTAGTATCTGGTTTAATTGTCTATCATCAAAAACATAAACTCTCTCCTATCCTCTTATAATTACTTATTATATCAAATAGTTTCAACAAAATCATTAGGATTAAAATATTGAAAGTATCTGCAATATTTTATTGTCACTTTCAATAACATCTATTAAATATTGAATAATAATAATTATTTATTACATACCCCTTTAAATATTGACCATTATTGGTTAAAATGGTAATGAGTAAAACTTTAAATTCGAGGTGATCAAATGTACAACCGAGGTGATTTCCATCTTCATACAAACGCATCTGATGGAAAACTAAGTCCTAAAGAACTAATTCACGAGGCTTCTTTAAATGGTTTGGATATTATTGCAATAACAGATCATGACACTACAATAAACGTTGAGGAAGGAATTAGAGAAGGTATTATTAATAATATAAGGGTAATCCCTGGCATAGAACTATCTACTATTCACAATAATGAAAGCATCCATATTTTGGGATATTTTAAAGATGATAAGTATAAAAATTCAGATTTTCAAAATTTTTTAAAGGATATAGATAATTTCAGAATATTTAGAGGTAAAAAAATAGTGGAAAATTTAGATACGTTCTTTAAGATAAAATTAAATTACCAAACAATATTAGATGAAGCTCACGGGGTAATCGCTAGGCCCCATATAGCTAAAGCCATAATTGATGCTGGTTATAAATATGATTGGAAGTATATATTTGATAATTTTCTCTCAAACGATAGTCCTGCATACGTGCACATTAAGAGAATTACAACAGCTGATGGTATTAGCATATTAAAAAAGGTTAATGCATTAGTCGTACTTGCACACCCTGTACTAATTAAAAAATCTTCTATAGATGAAATTTTAAGCTTTGATTTTGATGGTATTGAAGCCGTCTATCCGATTAACACAAAAAAGCAAAAATCTTTTCTAAAATTAAAAGCAAAAGAATACAGTAAGTTAATTACTGCTGGTTCAGATTTTCATGGAATTACGGCTTCAGACACAAAACATGGTCTTGTTGGTTCAGTTTTTTTAAGCAATGAGGAACTGAATGCCTTTGTAAATGCATTAGAATCATAAAAAAGAGATGTTTTCACATCTCTTTTTTATTCTAAATTTCTAACAAAAATGCTTCATAAGCTCTAAGGGCTTCATAAATATCTGCCTTACTAGCAATTTCCAATGGTGCATGCATGTTATGAAGAGCAACTCCTGAATCAATAACCTGCATACCATACTCAGCTAATATATAGGCTATAGTGCCACCGCCACCTTGGTCCACCTTTCCAAGTTCTGATGTTTGCCATGAAACATTATGTTTCTCCATTATAGATCTAAGCTCTGCAATAAATTCTGGATTTGCATCATTACATCCGCTTTTACCTCGAGCGCCAGTATACTTATTTAAAACAATACCTTTACCAAAATATGCAGCATTACGTTTTTCCATAACTGAAGGATAATTTGGATCAAATGCAGCACTTACATCTGAAGATAACATTTTCGAACTTGCTAATGCTCTTCTTACTTTTAATTCGCTATATTCTCCCATTAAATTAACCACTTCAGCCACTGTGTTTTCAAAGAATTTTGATTGCATTCCTGTTGCACCAATACTTCCAACCTCTTCTTTGTCAACCAGTAAAGCAATGCAAGTTTTGTCTGTTTTCTTAATGTTCATTAATGCAGCAAAGGAAGTATACGCACAAACTCTATCATCTTGTCCATAGGCCATAACCATACTACTATCTAATCCATAGCTTCTAGCCCGCCCCGCAGGTACTACTTCAAGTTCTGATGATACAAAATCTTCTTCGTCTATATCATATTTATCATTTAAAAGTCTTAATATATTTAACTTAACTCTATTTTTAGCGTCCTTATCGTCTATTGGTATACTTCCTACAAATACGTTTAAGTCTTCACCTTCAATGCCTTTGTCTAAAGTTTTTTTCAATTGGTCTGCCGATAAGTGAACTAAAAGATCCGAAATTCCAACTACTGGTTCTTTTTCATCCTCCCCTATTACAATATTGATTACTGTTCCATCCTTTTTAACCACGACACCATGGATAGCCAAAGGTATTGTCACCCATTGATACTTCTTAACACCACCATAGTAATGTGTTTTCAATAATGCTATATCTGACTCTTCATATAATGGATTTTGTTTTAAATCCAGTCTTGGTGAATCAATATGAGCACCCAAAATTTTAAAACCTTTTTCAATAGGTTCAGAACCAATTAAAAATAATGCTAAAGTTTTTTCCATGATGCTTGCATAAACCTTATCACCGTCTTTTAATTTTGTACCTTTACTTATATAAGTATCAATATTTTTGTAGCCATTTTTCTCAGCAAGCAATACAAATTCTTTTACACATTCTCTTTCAGTTTTGCATTTTGAAATAAAATCTATATAATTATCAGATAACGCAAATACTTTTTCAAGATCACTCTTAGTGTATTTATCCCAAGCTTGCTCATACTTTTTTTCTAAACTTTTAATATCAGACATGTTTATTTCCTCCCTAGTATAAATATTTTTTACTTTTACTATATTGCTAATAATTTCATAAAATTACAAATAGTAGAATTTTTTACAAGAAACAAAATAATTATATAATATGATTATTTTGTATGCACATTACGTGCTTTATTTACTTCCTCTATTCTTTTATTTATAGTTTCAACTGGAGTTATTTTAGAATTTAAACTATATCTATAATTGGCTGCCGCTGCTTCTATAATCACCGCAATATTTCTACCTGGTCTAATCGGCAATGTAATTTTTCTTACAGGCACATTTAAAACATCCATGAATTGATTATCAATGCCAAGTCTATCATATTCTTCATTCTCGTTCCACTGAGTCAGGGAGATAAATAAACTAATAGTTTTTGTATTTAAAACAGAACTCATTCCATAAATTGCTGGAATATCTATTATTCCCATACCTCTTACCTCAAGCATTCCTGAAGTTATGTAGGGACAATTTCCATGTAAAACGCCATCAATTGATTTTATATCTACTGCATCATCTGCAATTAACCTATGTCCTCTCTTTATTAATTCCAATGCACATTCACTCTTACCTATACCACTTTCTCCACTTATTAATATTCCTATACCATAAACATCAACAAGAACACCATGAAGCCTAGTTTCTGGAGCAAAATTAGTATCTAAGTAATTTGTTAACTTACTAATAAATCTTGTAGAAATTAATTTTGTACGTAAAACCCATCGACCATTTTCCTCTGCTGCTTTAAGGATCTCCTTATGTGGTTGCAGATGCCTTGTTAATATAATACAAGGTGTATCTAGTTTAAAATATTTACTCAACCTCTTCTTTCTAAGGTCTGCTTCCATACAATCCAAAAAACTCCATTCTGCCATTCCTATTAATTGAACTCTTTTACTATCAAAATATTCATAAAAACCTGCAATTTGAAGCCCTGGTCTATTTATATCACTAACATTAATTAGTTTACCCTTTTCTCCTTTTACTAAAACCTCTAGATTAAAATACTCTATTAATTCTTCTACAGTAACAGCCATCAAAACTCCTCATTTCTACTAATTTTAAAATTTGTTATTGATTGGTTAAATCATCTCCTGGGTCGCTGCAACAGCTTTGAAGAAGATGCATTGACGACTTCAGAAGGAGATTTATCCCTTTGTAGACCTCTGGAGTAGATAACAATTCTCAATTGTTATCCTCCCACTTGTAGAAGTGGGAGACTTCCTTCTGAAATGTCGTTAAAGGATTTTTACTAATAATTAATCTTCAATTATGCTTTTTTAATTGTATCTAGTTGTGATCTAAAATTTTTTTTAACATTATCAATGTATTTTTGCCTTAGTTGTTTTTGCTCCACTTTCTCTTTCTCTGTAAGTCCTTCTTCTTTACTTTTTTTATAAAAATAATTTATTCTGTTAGTTAATTCATCGATCCCTATATTTAATTCATCTATACTCATAATATCACTCCTAAACTTTTCTTAGCTTTTTTATTATACCAAAGTATTCTACTCATAAATATTAAAAATTGAACATATGATAATTTTATAATTATATTACAATAAAATTAAGACTTTTTTCGTCATTTACATATATTTCAAAATAGCTTTTTACAACATGTGTGCGGATTTTTGTGGTATATTTTACCATTTTGCCGCTTTTTTTCTCATTTATTATAGTGTATTTTGTATTTTTTTACATATTAGTGACTAATAAAAAATCTACTATACGTTGGATAATATGGTATTATGTATCTATTCAACAAAAACTAATTTAAGGGGATGAGGTGTAATTATGAATATTAAGCTGAAAATTATTAACAAAGAGTTAGAATTATTAAGGACAATATTACATTTTTTACTGAATTTTAAAAAGCCAACTGATAAAATGGTTGTATCTTGTAGCCAGCAATTAGATGAAATCATAGTTAAATATCAGAAAGTTACTGCCACTTTAAAAAAAGTGGCTTAACAAAACCACTTTTAAGATAAAAATAAATTTAAATATCTAACTCAATTAAAATATCATCAATTTCAATATTAGAATCCTCTTCATAAAAAACTACTGCGAATTCATTGTATTCATATGCATCTTGAGAGATATCACAGCCAATGAATTCGTACTCTATTTCCATTTCCTCAGCACATTCCTCCATAATATCTTCAACATTGTCTGCTGCGATATCACTTAAATAAGGTAAAAAAAACTCTTCGTACCAATCCTCTTTGTTTTGTTTAAAATCGCCCTCTTCATTTGCATAAGATGTGGCTGCTTCCATTTCTATATCATCATAATAATATTTGAATTTCAGTGCTATTGTTCCCTTTTTATATTGAATTTCAGATATCTCACTTAATTCATTTTTGTTTAAAAAATCTATTATATATTGTTTATTCAAAAAAAACACCTCCATACATCGTTTGCAATTTATAAATTACGATTAATAGTATATAAGTACATCTTCATAATGAATATTAACAATAATATTGCTTATATAATTATATTATTTACATTTAAATATTTAAAATCCCCTACAAAAAAAGGAAAATTCCACATTATACGTGAGATTTCCTTTTTTATTATCTACAAGATGTAACCTATGTCTTACTTGATTATTTTGAGTTTAAAAGTTGCAAATATTCTTCCACTAATTTATCAGCGAGCTCATATTCTTTTTTATCTGGAACAAACTTAAATCTTAGTCCTTCCTCTATAACTTTAAACTTTAAAGACTTTAATCTCTGCGTAAGCATTGGAACTCCTTCACCACTCCACCCAAAAGACCCGAAAGCTGCTGCAGCTTTACCTCTATTGGTAATTGGACATACAAGTGATAGAACGTCCCAAGCAGGCTTTACTGCATCTTGATTAATAGTAGGAGAACCAATCATAATGCCTGAAGCCTTCTCAATTAATGCCACGATGTCAGTTAAACTCATAGTAGTAATTTCATGAACATCAGCCCTTACACCATTTTCATTAATTTTACTTGCTATATATTTGGCCATATTTTCAGTGTTACGATAAGCGGAAACATAAAATATTTGAATGTTTTTTTCTTTTATTTCCTCTATTTTAGCCCATTTTTTATAAAGATTTATATACATTTGAATGTCACTAATATGTATAGGTCCGTGACTTGGAGCTACCATATCCAATTCTAAATCTTTAATTTTATCGAGTCCCATAGTTACAAATTTTTTAAAAGGTCCCATTATAACATCAAAATAATACTTCATTTCCTCAAAATAGTCACCTGAGCAAGCATCCGTTATGCAACTGGCTGGTGAATAGTGACAACCCAATACATCACAAGTAAACAATATTTTTGCTTCCTTAGCATATGTAAACATAGTATCAGGCCAATGCAAATTTGGAGCAGAAATAAATTGTAATGTGTTTTTACCTAGAGATATCTCTCCTACTGCTGGCTTACTATTAAATTCTTTGTTCGTAATTTCTTTTAAATAGGTAATAGCAGGTTTTGACGCAAGAACAACAGCCTCTGGATAAACTTCTAAGAACTTACCTAATGAACCACTATGATCGAGTTCTGTATGTTGAACAATTATATAATCAACTTTTCTTTCTCCAATAACCCCTTTTATTTTTCCTAAAAACTCTTCAAAATAACCATTTTTAACACAATCTACAATAGCAACTTTTTCATCATCTATTAAATATGAATTATAAGTAGTTCCTTTCTTTGTTTCCATTATAATATCAAATACCCTGAGCTCTGGGTTATTTACCCCAATCCAATAAATATTGTCTTTTAGTTTAGTTGTTTCCATATTATAAAACCTCCTTGTGGTTCTCTCCGTAGATAATAACTATTATCCCTTTTAAATTTATATGATTATAATCTACTTATATAGAATATATTTTACCACGTTTGCCAAATTCATTCAACTAATAACGATTATTAGTTATTATATAATTTACATATCAAATTGCAAAATTCTTTAATAATAAAGATGCAACATCATATACTTTAATAACATTAACTTTTAGGAGGGATCTATGAATATTTTAATAACTGGTGCAAAAGGTAATATTGGAACTTATCTTTGTAGGATCTTATCAAAATCAAATACAATATATGGCTTAGATAAAACTGAGCTTAACATAATTGATAAAATAGCTACTGAGAAAACTCTAAATTTATTAAAACCTGATGCTGTAATTCACACTGCAGCCATAACAAATAAATATATTTGTGAGTATAATGAGGCCTTAGCCTATGACATAAACACTGTAGGAACTTTAAACATTGCTCATTGTTGTAATTCGCTTAATATACCCCTACTGTACTTATCTAGCACCGACGTCTATGGTGATGCTTATTCATCACCCTACAGAGAATTCGATGAATGTATTCCATTAAACACCTATAGCAAGAGTAAATTAGGGGGAGAAGAGTTAATACAAACTATATGCGAAAAATATTTTATTATTCGCAGTTCAACTATATTTGGTGGCAATGATTGTTTTGTAAAAAAACTTATAAATGGCAAACATACTGCAATTTATCTATTTTCAAATCCTACCCTTTCCATAACTTACATTGATGATTTGACTCAGGTCATTCAAAAACTCTTATCCACTGATAAATATGGAATATATAACTATACAAATGAAGGTTGTTTATCAAAATCAATGCTAATAGACAGTATAATAGAATTTAGTAATCTTAATGCTTCGCTTATTGTAAGTTCCGATAAGCTTTTATCTAATCTGATTAAAGAACCTAAATATACTTGTGTAAATAATTCTCATATTAAAGAATCATTAGATATTAAGATTGCTCCTTGGAAGGATAGTCTAAAATATTATATTAATAAATGTATTAAAATATAAGTTTTTTATTATATTATGATATAAACAAAAGTATATACTGCTCCGATGCGTTCACTAACCCAATCAATTCTGAGGTTTATCAAACGTATTTTACGCAATATATACTTTTGCTATCATAATTTAATTGTTAACTAAATTTTTCATACTCAAATCTAAAACACTAAAAGAATGAGTCAATGCTCCAAGAGATATATAGTCAACACCACAGCTTGCTACTGTCATTATATTTTCTATTGTTATATTTCCCGATGCTTCAATTAGCGCTTTTTTATTTATCATAGATACGGCTTTTTTCATATCTGAAATATCCATATTATCTAGCATTATAATGTCAACTTTAACTTCTAAAGCCTCATTTATTTGCTCCAAACATTCAACTTCAACTTCGATCTTTTTAACAAAGGAAACATTATCACGTATAATATCAACTGCCTCCTTTATTCCTCCAGCAGCGCTTATATGGTTTTCTTTTATTAGAACACCATCAGAAAGATTATATCTATGGTTACAACCTCCACCGATTTTCACAGCATATTTTTCAAATATCCTCATGTTAGGTGTAGTTTTTCTTGTATCCAAAATTTTCACGCTACTACCTGCTAATTTATCTACATAGGTTTTAGTTAGGGTTGCAATACCACTCATTCTTTGAAGATAATTTAATGCAGTTCTTTCTCCAGTCAATATATGTTTTGTTTTGCCCCTGAGCTTTGCAATACACTCACCCACAATTACTAGATCTCCATCACGTTTTAAAAACTCTACATTAACCTCTCCAAGTATTTTAAAAACTCTCTCAAATACAAGAAGCCCAGCTAATACCCCCTTTTCTTTAGCTATTAAATCAATACTACAGGTACATTCATCACTTATAATAAATTCAGTTGTAATATCATTTTGAGGTATGTCTTCTTTTATTGCATTTATAATAAGGTCATCAATAATTAACCAATTCATTCCTTATTTCCTCTCCCATCCTCTTAAATTTATCTACAATTATAGTTTTATTAATTTCGCTATAATTTATAGGAGTCTTAATATCCTTCATATTATCATAGTTTAAATCAGGAATATCTTTGGATTTTAAATTAGCAATCTCACCAATTGACTTATTTATAAACTCGGAAGCTTTTCTCGAGAACACCAATGCTTCTAGTAGTGAGTTACTTGCTAACCTATTTGCTCCATGTACACCTGTACAACTTACCTCACCACAAGCAAATAAATGCTCCATGGATGTTCTAGAAAATAGGTCTACAGCTACTCCGCCCATATGATAATGTTGTACTGGAGTTACTGGGATTTTATCTTTGGTAATATCTATACCCCTCTCCAAACATTTTTTATATATACCTGGGAACCTGTTAATAATATAATCCTTCCCTTTAAATGAAATATCTAAAAACACATAAGGTTTGCTAGATTTTTCCTCTTCGTCATACACTGCCCTTGCAACTACATCTCTTGGCAGAAGCTCATCAACAAACCTTTTGCCTTGTTCATTCAGCAGTTTGGCACCTTCACCCCTTAGCGATTCTGATATAAGGAATTTCTCACAATTCTCATTGTCATCGTATAATGCAGTTGGGTGAAACTGCACATAATTTAAATTAGAGGTTTTAATATTATGCCTTAGTGCAATAGCTATTCCATCCCCTGTAAGGCCTCTTCTATTAGTTGAATTTTTAAATAGACCACCAATGCCGCCTGTTGCTAAAATAGTTTCCTTAGAATATATATTTATTCTCTCATCATTTCTCGTGACTATTCCTCCACAACAGACATCGTTTTCAGTAATAATATCAAGCAGAGTAGTGTTTTCAAATATTCTTATATTTTCTTTAGTTTTAACTACCTTTAATAAAGATTGAAAAAGCTCTTTCCCAGTTTCGTCCTTGGTGTGAACAATTCTATTGATGCTATGCGCACCTTCCTTTGTATATTGAAATTCTCCATTTTCTAAGTCAAAGCCAACTCCATACTCTTTTACTTTTTTTATATTATCTATTGATTCGTATACTAGCGTTTTGACTGCTTCTTTAGAGTTTTTAAACTTTCCTGCTTTTAATGTATCCTGCACGAATAGATTATAATCCTCTTTATCTCTAGCTACTGATATCCCTCCTTGCGCTAAGGATGTATTACATTCATCTACAGAATCCTTAGTTATTAAGATTATATTTAGGTTTTCATCTAAATTTAATGCTGCATACAAACCCGCTGCCCCTGTTCCAACTATTAACACATCTACAAACATATCCATAATATCACCTCGCCATTTCATGCATAGCACTTAGACATTTGTGTGCTGCTTGTCTTATATCTTCATCTAATGTTACTTCATGTTGCATATAAAGAAGACTATCATAAACATTCTGAAGAGTATTTGTTTTCATACTGCAACATGTCATAGGTGTCTTTGGTGTTATAAATTGCTTATTTGGATTTTTATTTTTCAAATCGTAAAGTATCCCTTCTTCTGTTACAATCATATACTTTTTCCCTGTATCCTCTGTAGCAAATTTAATTATATCTCCAGTACTTCCTATAAAGTCTGCTAATTCTCTGATTTTTTTATTACACTCAGGATGAACTAAAACTTTTACTTGTTTATCGGAATTTTTAACTTCCATAATTTCTTCTACACTCACAAATTCATGCACGCGGCAAAACCCATTCCATAAAATCATGTTCTTTACGTGAGCTTTTTCATTTATATATTCACCTAGATTTTTATCTGGTATAAAAATTATTTCATCACTATTTAAGTTGTTAATTATTTTTAATGCATTTGAAGAAGTACAGCATACATCACTTTCAGCTTTAACTTCTGC
>Ga0209125_1001086_pt1 | contig 28193 bp, 28 predicted proteins | sample BarGraIncub1131A_FD_184503 | JGI IMG/M metagenome (GOLD analysis project Ga0209125, IMG submission 184503) | Arctic peat soil microbial communities from Barrow, Alaska - Barrow Graham LP Incubations 11-31A (SPAdes) (version 2) | ecosystem: Environmental > Terrestrial > Soil > Wetlands > Peat... | reverse complement strand
GGCAGCGCTCCTATCGATTATCAGCATAGAACAAAGTCATCCTATATCGAAATGAGAAATAACATAAACACTATTTCATGAGGTGGAAAATGGACATATTGTAAACTGTGACTATTGACATTGAAAAAGTTGTGCTTTAAACGCGCTCCAACTCGTGGAAAACAAAAGGTGTTACAGAGAGTCATGAACACTTAATTATCAACCCGCCATGAAATCTCTCAACAAGCTTGTATAGTTATACCGTTATTATTAGGGTGGAAACTAGTAGATAGACTAAGAATACTCGCGAAATAACGGTATACAAACAAAATCACCCGTAATGGGTGATTTTGTTGTTTTCAGGTTTTTGAATAAATGGTTTTACTGACTGGTTAAAGTTGAGTTATATAACAGAAAAAGGGGTTTTACTGTGTTCAATTGAATATATAAATAAGTATAGTGATTCAAAAATGAGGTCCCGCTTATTAGCTCAATTTATTGCACATCAAACTTACTAAAAAGTCTGTTTAAATATAAAAATATTTCATGGAGGAAAGATAAAGATGGCTGAATCCGTAATATCTGTTCAGGGACTCATCAAACGTTACGGCAGTGTTGCAGCAGTCAACGACATTAGCTTCGAGGTGAAGAAAGGCGAGGTTTTTGGATTGTTAGGGCCAAACGGTGCCGGTAAAACCACCATCCTCGAATGTTTAGAAGGCATACGCAAGTCGGATGGAGGCACAATGAGCGTGGACGGTTGTGATCCACAGTCGGAGGGGCGGAAAATACGCCAAATTCTGGGAGTACAGTTGCAGTCCTCTTCGCTACCCGAAGCAATACGCCCAGGGGAAGCGATGACGCTGATCTGCGCCTGGCACGGTCTATCACCGCGTTTTGACCTATTAGGGCACTTTGGGCTAGATCCCCAAGATAAGAAACAATACTGTGAAATGTCAACGGGACAAAAAAGACGCTTACATCTGGCGCTGGCGTTGGCTAGTGACCCGACGGTTGTGGTACTCGATGAGCCGACTGCAGGTTTGGACGTACAAGGTAGAGCACAACTTCATGATGCCATTCGAGCGTTGAAAGCCACTGGGGTCACGATCCTACTGGCTACCCATGACATGGCAGAGGCAGAATCTCTGTGCGACCGTATTGCAATCATTATTCGTGGGCGTATCGCTGTAACTGGAACTCCAGCGCAGATTACATCCGCTGGACATGCAGAAACGCGGATTACGCTGTGGACTAAAAGACACTGTTTGCTGCCGGGTAAGGACATAGGCGGTGCCCGTTTTCTAAAGCAAGCGGAGGATTATGGTATATGGTTATGCCGTGATACGGCTTCAGCTGTTATGGAACTTTTGAAAGAAGTACAAATGTCGGGTGATACTGTGGAAGACTTGAGAGTGGAGCGCCCTTCTCTAGAAGAGAGATTTCTTGAATTGATTGAAAGAGGTGTACAACCATGAATGCTTTTTTCAAACATCTTTGGATCCAATTTAAAATGGACATTCGTGAACGCGGCACGCTTATGACCTACTATCTTATACCCCTTGTTTTCTACTTTGTCATGGGTGCTGTGATTTCCTCCATAAATCCCTTAGCCAGTCAGACTTTGGCTGCGTCTATGGTCATATTTGCTGTAACTATGGGCGCTGTACTTGGCATGCCGGTACCAATTGTAAAAATGCGTGAATCCGGTGTACTTCGCTCCTACCGTGTTTGCGGCATACCTGGATGGGCAGTGCTCTGTATACAGTCGGTTAGTGCATTCTTACACCTTTTAGTTGTTTCTTTGATTATTTTTGTGACGGCGCCTTTGTTTTTTGGAGCCAGTTATCCGCAAAGCTTTATTGCCTACTTCTTATCGCTCTTTATTTTACTATTCGCTAGTATTATGCTTGGGTTACTTATTGGTGTAGTGGCGCGGAGCCAGCCGATTGCGACAATGCTTTCGCAGGCAGTATTTCTACCGACCGTGATGCTCGGCGGGATCATGTTTCCAGCATCCATGCTCCCTGAGCCTCTCAGAGCAGTGGGCCGAATACTTCCGGCCACTCATATTATGCAGGCTTTTTCAGGCTTAGCCTACGGGCTATCTACTGATATTGATGCCACCTTATCGCTCTTAATCACTGCCGGTATTGGCATTGTGGCTACAGGGTTGACTGTCGTAAGGTTTAAGGCGATGGGGAAATCAGGATAGTTTGAAAAGGGTTTGTGGAAGAAGGCAATGCAATCGAGTACAGCCATACCTTAACCGAGCTTATTGGCGGACAGATATCATCAGGCTTTACGATTGATGGCTTTTATGAGGATATTGACAGTGATTTAATCTGTGATTATGCGCCGAAATACTTTGCAACAAGAGGTCTAAAATTATTAAATTCTTTATTATAAGCAATATCCTTCTCACGGTATGACGTATTCTTATCTTCTTAGCACAATCTTCAATCAATGATATGTGACCTATACTTCGATGATTAAGGAGGAAATAACATGCCAAGGATGTACGGGAAAAGAATTATGCTCCGTGAATACAAACTAGAAGATCTACAACACATTAGAAAGTGGGTTAACGACCCTGAGGTCGTCGATAACCTATCGGATATTTTCCTTGTACCTCATTCCTTAGCTGAAACAGAGAGCTTCCTCAATCTGTTCTTAAAGATGATCGGAAGAATACCTTTTGCTTCGTCATAGCCGATCTGGAAACTGAAGCTTACATAGGTCAAATAGACTTAATGAATATCGACTGGAAAAACAGAGCTGCTGAAATAGGGATCGTCATCGGGGAAGGTGAGAATAGAGGAAAGGGGATCGGATCAGAAGCGCTACAGGTGTTACAAGAATTTGTGTTTAATAGACTTAACATGAACCGGCTTGAGATTAAGGTTCATTCCAATAACCTAAGGGCACATCGCTGCTACTTGAAAAGTGGTTTCAAAGAGGAAGGAAGGCTGAGACAGGGCTTTTACATCCACGGCAAGTATATTGATAATATTGTCCTTTCCATACTTAAATCAGAGTTTGATAGCAGAATGCAAGCCTAACCATCGTAGATTTGAAGGGGCCGATTGTCTATAATATGACTTTTGGACATAACGAACCCATGATATGCTTGCTATTGCAAAAGACCTGCTTATAATGCATACAAATATAGCATTTGTTGGTACTTTGTTTAAACTAATGGTAAAATATTGATAAGAAGACGGGGGTGTGAAATATGTACCCAGATTTATCACTAAGGCAAACAAATATTTTAGAATTTATTAAAAATGAAATACGTAAAAAAGGATATCCACCTGCAGTACGGGAAATTGGCGAAGCAGTCGGGCTACTATCGAGCTCTACTGTGCATGGCCATCTTCAGACGTTGGAGAACAAGGGATATATTCGACGTGACCCAACAAAACCTCGTGCGATAGAGGTCCTTGATAGTTCAAGTGACTTATCTAATGTAGAAAAAGTTATTCACATACCCATTGTAGGTTGTGTCGCCGCTGGGCAACCTATTTTAGCTGTCGAGAATATTGAAGGCACCTTTCCTCTTCCTGAGCATCTTGTTCGCGAAGATAAAGATTTCATGCTTAGGGTTCAGGGAGAAAGTATGATCGGTGCAGGAATTTTAGATGGAGATTTTATTATTGTTCGTCAACAAAGTGAGGCTAGGAACGGTGAAATTGTCGTTGCTTTAATTGGAGACGAGGCGACGGTCAAACGCTTTTACAAAGAGAGGACTCTTATTCGGCTGCAACCTGAAAACCCTACCATGCAACCGATTTATTCTCAGGATGTCACGATTTTAGGGAAGGTTGTCGGTGTTTTTCGCACCATCTGAAGAAATTATCTAAACAACAGGAGGCGGATATTATGGTTAAATTTAAAAGTGCAGATCAAAAATATCAATGTTATTTAGATAATGGACAGAACATCATTGTAGATACTAAAGGTTCGGGAATTAGACCATACGAATTACTTGAGGCCGCTTTGGCATCATGCATGAATATTTCTTTACGAAAGCAAGCAGAAAAAGAAGGAATCGAACTTGAAAAAGTAGAAACGGCTGTATCCTTAAATCGAGATATTGAGGGGAAAACTGTCTTTGAATACGAATGCACAATCCTAGATAAATTAGATAAACAAACAACAGAAAAAATAAAATCAATATTACAAAACTGTCTTGTAAGAAATATTTTATCAAGTCAAATAGAATTTAAGGAAACCAGTTTAAATTCTTAATGAAGAAAAAACGGTAATGTCGATTTAATCAATTTACATAGGGAAGACCCATTTTCACAATACCTTGAAAAGGAGTGCGATCTTTATCGCGTCTCCTGAAAAGGCCTTCTTATAGTAATATTTATTTGTCATGTTCTCGTTTTCGAGTTATACTTAAGATTAGCTCGTTAAAACTAGTGGATTTAGCAAACCTTCTTTATTGCCGAGGGCTTCAGGAAGTTGTGAACTTGCCATGGTGCACGGGTAATATATTTATGGAGGTTTTTTATAATGTTTAATGTCAAAGTTCTAAATTGCAAAGAATGTGGTAAGGATTTCGAATTTACAGCAACTGAACAAGAGCTCTTTGCACAAAAAGGGTTCACGAACGAACCTGGTCGATGCACTGAGTGTCGTGATGCTAGAAGAGCGAAAAACCCAAACCAAGGCGGTGGCAGCTTCGGCGGTGGTGGATTTGCCCGTGGACCACGTGAAATGTTTCCCGCTGTTTGTGCAACTTGCGGCAAAGAAACCACGGTTCCTTTCCGACCGTCAGGTGACAAACCAGTCTATTGCCGCGAGTGCTTTGTACCTAAAGCACGTACCAACTATTAGATCGTTCTATGTAGAAACCTTGGACGTAACAGTCTGTGAAGGGTTTTGTTGTTAGTTTTCTTTCCCCTATACTTTTGAAGTTTAGGGGATTTTTTGATTTGATAGAAAATAATTATTAGCCAAATGGTCAATAAAAGGGAGATATACATATGAATAAGGAAGATATCGCCAGCATCCGTAAAGAATTAAAAACAAATAATTCTAAAATCAAAATTCAAGAAATTTGCAGTTATTATATTAAACAAGAAAGCAAGGACATCCTTTGCTCTGAAGAATTATACTTTGATATGATGGAGGAGGAACGCAAAGAATTATATCTCAATAACTTCAAAAAGGTGTTGTCAGGAAAAATCGATTCTAAGGTCTTCGAGTTAGAGTTTGTGGACAACAAACTGGGTGAAAATAAGACTCAAGAGCATATGCTTCATACTTTGAGTACAAAGGATTTTGGAGAAGCGACCTTGACGATTGTCAATAAAATTCTGAAAGAAACGTGTGAGACTTATGAAAAGGATTTTATGATCAGCTTTGTACGAGGAGAGGCTTATACATCAGGTAGTAAGAAAAATAACGAGCTTGATGATGAGGCCGAAGCCTATACCTTGAAATTTTTCATCGGTAGTATCTGTTCTATTATTCTTCCTAGAAAGTCACTTAAATTTGATTTCGAAGACAAAGAGTTCAAGACGAGTGTCCCTATGAACGTTGTGATTGATACAGAGGCTCCTTTTGAAGGCTTTATGTATCCATCGTTTAGCGAAAATGCAGCAGTGACTGATAAGGTTGTTTATTATACGAAAAAAGAAAACAACCCCAATCCGTTGTTTGTAGAAAATATTCTGGAGTGTGAATTCATTTCAACAGCAAAGGCTGACAAAGAGCGTTTTCTAGAAGTTGTTCGAGATGTTGTCGGCGCAGAAATTGAGCCTGAAGTCGTATCGAGTATTTATGAGGAACTTGGTCGTCGGCTTGACGTAGAGACTGAAAGTGGAGAAGTTTCATTCATCGGTTTGAAAGATATGGAGAGGATTCTAGAAAATAGCGGAGTTAACACCGCAGATAAGTTAAGAACGTCGTTTATGGGAATTATGGGTGGGGAGAACTACGAGTTTAAGGCATCGAGTATTACCCCGAATCAGGCAACCAAGTCGATTAAAATTGACAATAACACAGCGTCGATTTCGATCGGGCCACAAGATCTAAAAAATGTTAAACAAGTCATCAAGGATGGCATACGCTATTTGATGATTCGAATTGATGACACGGCGACGCTCGAGGGCTTTGATTTGGTCACAGAAGAATTTTAACGAGCGACTGAATGGGTCAATCAATTAATAAGACAATCAAGAGCCTTCCCATGGTAGAATAAAGCATCTACTGTGGGAGGGCATTTTCGGTTCTCTTTTTCCCTCAATGAAACGTCTATAATGAGCATAACCATTGAATCAATCATCAACTGAGGAGGATAAGAGATGAGACCTTTTGAAATGATGTTGTTACTTGCCAATTTCCTGACAATCATCTCATTGGCGGTTCTGCTTCCCAGTGCAGTGTCCTGGATGCGTTATTCGGCGCCCATCGCGCTGCTGATAGCCTTTTTACAGGTGCTGGTGGAGGGGCCGCGCTGGCAGATGGTCCCAGCATACGTGTTGACTGGACTGTTCCTCTTGGTCTGGCTGCATAAGACCATCACATCTGCGGGAGGGCCTGTCAAGCAGAAACGGACCCATCGACTTGTCTTCGGACTAGTCGTCGGGGTGAGCGCACTCGTGCTGACGGTCTCATCCCTTCTACCGATAATAATGCCGGTGTTCCGCTTTCCACATCCAAGTGGACCCTACGAGATTGGCACGTTGACCTACCATTGGGTGGATGCTAATCGTCCGGAGCTTTTCTCCGCTGATACGAATGCCCGTCGTGAGCTGATGGTTCAGATATGGTATCCAGCCAAGGTCGACTCATCGTCGCCTCGTGCTCCCTACATGCAGGATGCCGACGCTCTCGCGCCGGCGTTGGCGCGACTGGGGCATTTACCGGAGTTTACCTTCACGCACTTAAAATACGTTACCACAAACGCCATCCCGTCGGCACCTATGTCAGATGATAAACCCAACTACCCGGTGTTGATCTTCTTGGAGGGGTTAACTGGCTTTCGCCAGATGAACACTTTCCAGGTTGAGGAGCTGGTCTCGCACGGTTACATCGTCGCGGCCATCGATCAGCCGTATGCTGCCGCGTCGGTGGTTTTCCCGGATGGACGTCAGGTAGCTGGGCTATCCAAAGACCAGATGAATGGCTTGATCCAACAGAGCGTCAGCCCGGTTGAAAGCGCGCCAATACTGAACGGTCGGATATTAAAGGACGGGATCGTCCCTTATCTTGCGCAAGACGCTATTTTTACGCTGGATCAGCTTGCTGCCATGAACAAAGCAGATCCAAACGGCCTCTTGACTGGACGGATGGACCTACAGCGTGCAGGCACCTTTGGGGTCTCGCTGGGCGGCATCGTCGTCGGAGAAGCCTGCCGGCTGGACCCACGTTTGCGGGCCTGTCTGGTGATGGATGCCCCCATGACGGCCGATGTGGTGCAGGCAGGCTTGCAGCAGCCAAGCATGTGGATTACTCGGGATGCTCAAACTATGCGGCTTGAAAGACAGCGTGCCGGCGGTTGGTCAGAGGCAGATATCAATCAACAACAGACCACCATGCGGGCGGTGTTCGAGAAGAGTCTGCCGGGAAAGGGTTACTTCGTGTGGGTGTCGGGGATGTTCCATGGCAACCTTATGGACATCCCAAACTGGTCTCCGCTTTTCTCCCGACTAGGTGTCACAGGGCCGATTAATGGACAGCGGGCGCACAATATCATCAACGCCTACTCGCTGGCGTTCTTCGACAAGTACCTGAAGGGCCAGCCAGTAGCGTTACTTGATAGTCAGGCAAAACAATATCCTGAAGTGATCTTTGAAACGCGCCTAGGGCCCTAATATAAAGATTATTTTGTTGGTAGGTATATATTCCCTGTGGAATTTTGAGGATTTTAGCGGTATAGTAGTGTCATAAAAATTCAGGGGGGATATTTTCAATGATCAACTCATTGCTTCCAATTATAGGCATCATAGCAGTCGTCTTTATTGTCTTAAAGTTTTTAGCACCCATTGTAGAAGGGATATTAACTTTAGGCTTAATTGTTGTCGTATTTATGATTTGCTTAAATCTGGCTCATGGAACGCCGATGCTTAAGGCAATCACTCCTAAAAACGAAGCTCAAGTACAACACCCCATTAAGAATCAAGAAGTGAGCACCCTTCTTCAACAACTTAACGTGACGCCTAAGCAAATGAAAACCTTTTTAGACAATTCTCAATCTGATATAGACAAATATGATCTTGCAATTAAGCAAGCGTTTGCTAAGCAAGGTTTAATCATTTAATTGCAACCACAAAATACTGCGGGCAATTCATGAATTGTGCTCCTATAATTGGGAATAACCATGTTCCACCTGTTGTTGTGCCGTTACACCCATGTCACGGGCAGTATAGAATTTAGAGACGTTAAATGAGGCAATGCCTTCTAACACGACGCCTGTCGCTTGTTTGGCTAAACTGACTCCAGCCAAAAACTCTTGGTAGGGGGCCTTAAGCTTTGCATCCATCGGAGGGTTTGCCTGAACAAAGGCTTCAGCCGAGGAGAAGGTCGCCTGGGATTGAAGGACGCTGGATTTATAAGAAGATAAAGATATCTTTCCGCCTTGTAAGGCCAAGGTATTGCTCTGTAAGACCTGCACCTCTTGAAGCATCTGCTGATAAGTTTTCGCCATGAATTGTTTGTAATCAACGGAAGCAGGTACCCCGGTAGGGGAAGCCGCTTGAGAACTGGGGGTTGTCGGAGTTTGGATCTTGGCCATCTGTTGCCCTTGATAGATCTGCCAACCGACATAACCAGCGATTAATAAAACAATCACCCCGAGGGCTGATACAATGCGTCGAAGTCTAATTTTCATGATCTTTAAATCCTTTCTTAACAATTAAAGGTTATCGTTAGCGTCACCATATTTTTAATTGAACTAAAAATAGTAAATTAGGCTAGACGCGGTAATACGCATCTAGCCTTGTTTCATATAATTAAGGTCGGTTTATACGACGCCTTTTCATTATATACTAACCTCAAAGAGACCACTAATCGAGAATGTCAAGATCATCTGGACTTAGATCCTTGGCGGAGATTATTGCATCTCTTTCCTTCTGCGTTGTGTTGGAGGTGGGAGAATTTTTGTGGGTATGAGTGGTCATCTGTTTTGCGATTTGTTTGGATTCTTCATTTTGTTTCGTCGTCAAAGTAATTCCTCCTTTACTGATCTTTGGTTGTAACTAATGAATGTTCGCACTTATATTTAAGTATGTTTATTAAGCGACGTAATTATGTAATAGTCCATTCAATCTTGACCAGCATTTGTTTATTCATGTAATATTCTTCCGGTATGATATAATTAACATAAAATACATAAGTTTATTTGGCTTGATAGCCTGGAAGGTGACGAACAGGTTATTGGTAGGGATATTTAGATGAGATTTTGCCCACTTTGAACTCTTTACTTAACAGCAAGAAGAGTCAAGGAGACTAGCTATAAATGTGAGGAGGGTTACTATGGGTAACTTTGAGCAGATCATAGAACGAATAAAACAAAAAGCCGATGCATTCAACGCAACGAATACCGTAACGCCTTATGAAACCGTGAAATACGAGTGCTCAATTTGCCAAGATCGTGAGATTATTCCCATAGAACAAGAAGATGGATCGTTCTCAGCCAGGAATTGTGAGTGCAAAGAGGTAAAGATTCAAAAGAGATTATTCAAAGCATCGGGATTGACGGAGGAACAAGCCGCGTTAAAACTGAGTGATTTCAAACCCAGCATGGACACAAAGCAAATGTATGACAAGGTTAAAAACTACATAGATAAGCAATTATGGAAAGAGGGTAAAGGATTTGCCTTGGTGGGTAGCGTTGGTGTTGGAAAGACGATGCTTGCCCAAATAATAGCCAGTGAGATAATGAGCGATCGAAAGACCTCTGTTATATTTCTTCCAACAACGAGCCTCATGGGAGAGTTAAGAGCTGCCCAATTTTCAGAGGGTGGTGCAGAATACGAGCAGCGGATTGATCGGTTAATCAAGGCTGATGTTGTGATCTTTGACGATTTGGGTAAGGAAAAGCCAACTGAATGGGTACAGACACAATATTTCCGAATCATTGATGGTAGATATAATGCGAAGAAGACAACCTCGTTCACGTCAAATTTTGAACTAGATACATTGGCTGATCGATTCTCAGAATTTGGGGAAGCTATTATATCAAGGCTGATTGCGATGACGAGAGATTCCATCGTGAATGTGACTGCGAGTGACTACCGGCTTATCATGGATAGGCCCGTCAGAGAGAAGGGATCTCGCGGATTCATGAACAGTACGGAAGATTATTACAAATAAAGGCGATGGTGATTTGATTGTTTGACAATGCTAGGGAGGACGGAACAATGAAATTATTTGAAAGAGCCTTGACGAACAGCACATTTAATGAACAGGAACTGAACCAAATGATCACGAATATGGAAGGAAATCTTGACGCTTTATTAGCTGGGAAAAGTGAAGGAGCAGAGGCATATATCCTTTCGCTCCAACAGCAACAAGAGGAAGATGGCTACTGGAGCGTGCTTCAAGATCGATCGGTGCCCACTGATACCCGTGTTGCCTATCTGAATCATCCTACCTATGTCGCAAGTGCTTTTTTGATGGCCTATCTATTGAAATACCCTGTGGCATGTGAGCGAATTCTTGGCTTCCGTGAAACCCTGTTTAAGGGACTTCAAGCTTCTATTAGCCGAAAGTTCTTGGGTGCTTTTGGTGATGAGGGCACTCGCTACGAAACCTTGGATATATTTATTCGTGCAGGACTTGCCGAATTTATGAAAAACTATCCCACTTTGTATCCACCCTTCACACAGCTGATCCAAGAGATTCTAGTCGAACTGACCTCCCGCATCAAAGATGAGATGACAGAAGTGGATGAGAAAAAGATCTTGAATCTGGGGGCAACGCCCCAGTATAGTGGAGAAGTATTTGTTGGAAGTCTTTCACCCATTATGCAGGGCCGGATAAAAGCGCTGATGACTGATTTAGCCATTTCAGAAGGTACCTTGGTGTTTGTTTATGGCACCTTGATGACCGGACGGGCGAATCATGACCATTTTCTAAAGAATTCGATCAAGATGGGTGAAGGTAGGGCATTTGGATTCGCACTTTATGAACTGGGTTCTTTCCCTGGTATCAAACTGAAAAAGAAGACTCACGTGCTGGGTGAGTTATACCTCGTGGATCAGAGGACTTTAGGACGTTTGGATAAGCTTGAGGGTATCGGGGACTTGTATGATCGAGTCGAGGTGGAAGTGCTGGCACATCCATCCCACACCTATAGGGCACAGACCTATGTTTATAATGGTAAAATAAATGCGGATAAATTAGTGACTATGAAGGATCAACCTTGGGGTAAAAAGAAGGACGTGGATCTCGTCTGGTACGCCTGCTATGGCTCCAACTTAAGCCAAGTACGGTTCATGAAATATGTGAATGATTGCGCGGACAAGACTGAACCCAAAGAGAGCAGACCCTTTGAAATTCATCATCAGCTTTATTTCGCGAACTCAAGTCCTCAATGGGATGATCAAGGTGTGGCGTTTTTAAATCCTCGGATGGATGAGCGGGTTGTTACACTTGGACGGGTGTATTTGATGACTCGTGAGCAATTTGAGGAAATCAAGTTTATGGAATGTGGAGGAAGCGAAACTGGATGGTACCGGCACGAAATGAACTTTGGGAGTCTTGATGGGATACCTGTTCGCAGTTTTACATCCCCCGATATACTTGAACCCAATCCGCCTTCTGATAAGTACCTTACCGTCATCCGTCTCGGTCTGATGGAGACCTGGCCAGAATTGGGACAAGAAGAATGTGACGTTTATTTGAGTTCGAAGTTATAAAAAGCAGCCGATTGGGAGGGGCATTCGCCTTGGCTTTTACAAATATGGCTTATATTATTTTAGTAAAATAGTCGAATATGTTTATTATAGTACTGTATTCATGGTAGCTATTCTCCTGCCTAATATGCTGGTTAACTTACTACTGACGGGCTACTCCATACGGAGTAGCCCTTTCCTATATCTTTATATATTATCGTTTCGCTAACATAAGAGCTGCCGTTGTCATAATTTCCATTCCATAGCCCAGTGCATCTTCATCGATATCATACTTAGGATGGTGCTGAGGATACACAATCCCTTTGTCGGGATTACCGACGCCAATAAAGAAGAAGGCTCCAGGAACTTGTTCTAAGTAATAAGAAAAATCTCCTCAGCACCCATGACGGGCTTAATGGTTAGAACCTGGTCTTTACCAAGAACTATAGCGCCAGCTTCACCAATTACTTGAGTATAATCAGCATGATTTATGAGGGCAGGGTAGCCAAAGATCTTTAAATTCATAAGTAGCCCCATTGGCCATACAAATTCCTTTGGTTATTTGTTCAATGCGCTCAAACATAAGCGCCCGGACCGAAGGTTCAAAAGATCGAATGGTTCCCTTTAAAACGGCTGTATCGGGGATAATATTGAAGACTTCACCTGCTTTAAAATAACCTAATGAAACGACGGCTTGTTCTAAAGGATCGATATTACGACTGACGATTGTCTGCAAGCCCATGGCTAATTGTGCTCCAATAATAAGTGCATCGATCGTTTGATGAGGCATAGAACCATGGCCGCCCCGTCCTTTGAGGGTAATCACAAATTCATCGGTTGAAGCCATAAAACGTCCAGTAGCAATTCCAATGGTGCCTACCTTTACAGGTTGCCAGAGATGAGCACCAATAATTGCATCGACGCCTTGTAAAGCGCCTTCTTCGATCATGGAACGAGCGCCACCTGGCATATGTTCTTCGCAGGGTTGAAATAGAAAACGAATATTTCCTTCTATTTGCTCTTTCATTTCAGTCATAATTCTTGCCACACCTACAAGCATGGCAATATGTCCATCATGGCCGCATGCGTGACATACACCAAGATTTTTCGATTGATAGGAGGTACCACATTCATCAACGAGTTCTAGTGCATCCATATCCGCGCGAATGGCAATTGTTTTCCCAGGCTTGCTGCCTTCCAATTGGGCCATCACACCGGTACCTGCAATCGGGCGACCAGTAAGACCAAGATTTGATAACTCCTGCATTATGCGTTTTTGTGTATTAAATTCATGTTTGCCAGGCTCTGGAAAACTATGTAAATATCTTCGTAGCTCAATAATCGATTGAGAATGCTTTAGTGCAATAGCATGAATAGATGTCATGTTATCGGGCCTCATTTCTATTTAAAATAACCTTACTCTTCTGTGAAAAAAATGTCAAACATATACAATATTCATTGGGGAAATGGTACTAGCCATTATGAGAATTTATGAGGTAAGAGTTAGAGTTTTTTTAATAAACGAGCAGTCACCAAGGGTTACAGGGTTAATTTACTCATTAAATGGTAATTATAGGTAGTAAGACTTTTTTAGGAACATATCAGCTAAATGAATTGATTTTCAGGGGGATATTAAATGGATCGTCCCGAATCACAATCACCTGTACGACGTTACCTAGCCTATGTCGGCTTACTTGGCACAACACAGCTTCATTTAAGAAACCCCTTCATGATTGCTGGGTGGTCTCTTGCATTTCCTGGCTTAGGTCACCTATTGGTATCAAAATATATAAGGGGATATCTTTTATTTCTTTGGGAGATTTTCGTGAATGTGAATGGACATATTAACCTGGCAATTCTATATTCGTTTACAGGCAGATTCCAAATGGCGAAAGACGTTCTTGATATAAATTGGGTACTCCTTTATATACCCACTTATATTTTCGCCGCTTGGGATGCCTATCGAACGACAGTTGACCTTAATCATCAATATATATTAGCAGCCAGAGAAGATGCCGAAGTTAAAATGTTTAACATAGGCCAGCTTGAAATTAATTATTTAGATAAGAGAACACCCTGGAATTCTGCCGCGTGGTCAGCAATGATGCCTGGATTAGGACAAATTTTGATTCATCGGATCCCTGGTGCTTTGTTTATCATAATTACGTCTATTGCGGTTTTCCAGCAGGCCAAGATACTTCCCGCTATCCATTTCGCTTTTCTGGGACAGTTTGAGTACGATAAATCCGTTATTAATCCACAATGGTTCTTAAATATTCCTAGTATTTATATGTTTGCGATCTATGATGCCTATGTTAATACTGTGTCGAACAATAAATTGTTCGATTGGGAACAAAGCAAATTCTTAAAGAAGAATTATGAAAATAAAAATTTTATATGCCGTTTGGTAAAGCGGATGGAAGCGGTGAAGGTATGTATATTGTCTCAACATTTGACCATTCGAATTATCTAGAATTAGCGATTACTGCCATTCAGATGAAAGGAATTGCCAAAGAAAACATTCTTGGTGTACCAATGGATAAAAGAAGTGAAGACATAAAGCTCTTTGATTCTATTCATTCAGCGGATGGTTTAAGTTTGTTCGATTTGCCTATTATTCTCGCCGCTGTATTTTGTCTCTTAGGAAGCATCTACGGCTTTCTACTAACATGGGGGCCAGTTTTATGGGGAATAATCGGTATCTTGGTTGGTTTTAGTTTAGGTCTAGTTATTAAGTTGATAACCACTAAGAAATACGATAATAGGCAGAAAAAACTAAAAGCCACAGAAGTTGTATTAATCATTGATTGTAAAGAAAATCAGTTGGAAATGGTAAAAGACTTACTTTGGGAACATCATGCTCTTGGTGTTAGAAAGCTAAATATCAATTAAGACAAGATGTTTTTGGGGCCTATTTGAGGCGTTTTATGAACCAGTCAGAAATGATGAGAATCGAAAGTGAAGAACATTATGAAAGAGGTTTGCGGAAATGAAAATAACCTCTTATTTATTATCTATTGGGCTTATGTTTGCGCTGTTAGGATGTGGAACGGCAGTAGCTACAAAGGAGACACCTGACACTGCATCCTTAATGAAGGTTACAGTCCAATACCCTTTATCATCAAAGAATCTACCTAATATGTCTATGGATGAATTCGAACAAATTAAAAATGGTATGACTTACGAACAAGTAACTCAGATTGTTGGGGCGACTGGTGAGATAGTCGTTGAAACAGGGACTCCTGGCAATCAGTTTTACACCGTCACATATCAGTTCAAAGGCGAGGGAAATATGTTGGGAAGTGTGTGGGGCAACCCCCATGCTCAGTTAATGTTTCAAGGTGGTAAGCTAACGGCAAAGACTCAAATGGGACTGAAAAAATATATATACGAAGAAATAGGCGAATTAAAGTGACTCTCCGACCACTGACCGTGAGAAAATCATTGGCTTACATTAATTCAAATTATTATAGACGTGAATTGCGAGACCGTTTTTGGACAGTTTCGCAATTCTTATATTCTTATTGGATTATTCTGAAGGCAATATCCCAAGATGGATGTCACACAAATTTCAATTATGCAACAGAGTGGCGAAATATTCATGCTATAATGAGGGTATAGTTTAAAATGATTTAGGGGGATTATCGATGGATAATAATGATATATTAATTCGATTAAGATATGCACTAGATATAAGGGATATAGATATGATCGAAATATTTAAACTTGGTGGCGTTGAACTGAACCATGAAAAAATGAGGAAGATGCTTATAAAATCAAAAGAGACTTTCCGTTACAATAATGAAGTTGACGATCATGACGAAATAGACGAAAAAGAAGACAATATAAAATGCAATAACAATACGCTAGAGTCATTTCTAAATGGCTTTATTATCTTTAAAAGAGGAAAACAAGACAAGAAGCCAGGACAACCTGAAAGACCAGTCCTAAGGAGCGAAAATCCTAATAATATGCTGCTTAAGAAATTAAAAATAGCGCTATCACTAACAAGTGATGATGTGCTTGCTATCTTCGAAAAAACAGGCGTCATTGTAACAAAAGGAGAATTAGGCGCCATATTTAGAAAAGAAGGCCATAACAACTATCAAGAGTGCGGCGATAATTACGCTAGAAATTTCTTAAAAGGATTAGCAATAAAAACCAGGGGATAGCTTCTTATTAAACGGACAGCTTATCAAAGTAAAATATAGAGGAATCCCCCAATAGGGGGTATGGAGGATGCTGCTGTGTCAGTACATAAATTTGATCCTGAAAATCGTAAGAAACTTAATAGCAAACAAAGACAGGAAATTTTGCCCCCGGCTCAGATTTTAAGGGATATTGGACTTGGTTCTCACACTGTATGGGCTGATATTGGTTGTGGTACAGGCTTTTTTACGATACCGCTTTCGAATGAAGTAAAGCAAGTGTACGCTCTCGATATACGTACTGAGATGCTTAGCGATCTCAGTGAAAGTCTTACTCAACTACAGATCCAGAATGTAAAGGTGCTTCAATCCGAAGAAAGTCATTTTCCCTTACCGGATCAACTGGTAGACGGAATTCTGATTTCGCTTGTTTTACATGAAGTGGAACAACCCCTTGAATTTTTCCGTGAACTAAATAGGATTCTTCAAACGGGTGGCAGATTGGCGGTAATCGAGTGGGCCAAAGCTTCTACGGAAATGGGACCACCGCTTGAACACCGATTGTCCATCCAACAGTTGGATGATTGGGCCCTAACCACAGGTTTCGTAAAAGCGAAATCCTGGCAATGGTCTGATAATTTTATTGGGCTTGAGTATTGTAAGAAATCTTAGATTAAAAAAACTTTATGACCCTATCTAGAATGATTATCGTCTAGATAGGGTCATCTTTTTTGTAATTGGAGACTGGTGCAGAAATTATTGTTCTATATAATAGGAGAAACTCTTTATAAAATAGAAATCGTGGATTGAGTCATATAGCATTTGGGCGTAGGTTCCAAGAATCTGTTGATTAACTGCTTATAGCGCTTTATAATGAGTGGTGTGTTTTTGCACTGTTAGAAAGTATAACTTTTTGTTATATACTTTCTGCAGTATAAGCGCAACTAAGGCGACCGCCTTCGCTGAGGCTCGGCGCTAGCCAAGTTTTCTTTATAGTATGGTTTTTTATAGGTAATCTTTGGTAGGATGGAAGAACGGGAGGAAACAGACAATGAATATCACGGAGTTACTAACTCGCAATGCCAAGCTGTATGGACCGGAAACCTGCCTGACTGAGATTAATTTGGATCTCCAGGAAAGTCATAATGTCACTTGGCGTGAGTATGAACTGATTGAAAATAACCCGGCTGGCGAATACCGACGGGAAATGAGCTGGCGTGTTTTTGAAGAGAAAGCCAATCGAATGGCTAATCTGCTGCTGAAGAGGGGGATAAAAAAAGGGGATAAGGTTGCTATTCTGTTGATGAATTGCCTAGAGTGGTTGCCGATATATTTTGGAATATTAAAAACGGGCGCCATTGCGGTACCCTTAAACTTTCGCTACACGGCGGAGGAAATAAAATATTGTTTACAATTATCCGAAACGGCTGCCTTGATTTTCGGGCCTGAATTTATCGGGCGGGTGGAAATGGTTTACGATCAGGTACCTAACGTGACAACGTTTTTTTATGCGGGAGAAAACCGTCCTTCGTTTGCTGAAAATTATGATCGACTGACTGCCAATTGTTCCTCTGAAGCGCCGCAGATTAAGCTTACGGAGGAAGATGATGCGGCAGTCTATTTCTCCTCAGGAACAACCGGATTTCCAAAAGCAATTCTACATACGCACCATAGTCTGATGTCAGCCTGTTATACGGAAAACGAACACCATGGCCAAACCCGGGAAGATAATTTCTTGTGCATTCCGCCGCTGTACCATACAGGGGCCAAGATGCATTGGTTCGGCAGTTTACTATCTGGGAGTAAAGCCGTATTGCTGCGCGGAGTTAAGCCTGAATGGATACTCAAAACAGTTTCTGAAGAAAAGATTACGATTGTTTGGCTTTTGGTTCCCTGGGCACAGGACATTTTGGATGCCATAGAAAGAGGCACTGTGAAGCTCGAAGATTATGATCTTGCCCAGTGGAGGCTGATGCATATCGGTGCGCAGCCGGTTCCAACCAGTTTAATTCGGCGCTGGAAAAAGTATTTCCCCCACCATCTTTATGATACGAATTATGGTCTGAGCGAATCGGCCGGTCCAGGATGTGTCCATTTAGGGACTGCAAATATTCATAAAGTTGGCGCGATCGGAATACCCGGTCACAATTGGGAAGCTAAGATTACCGACGAAAATGGTGACTCTGTCATCCAGGGGCAGGTTGGGGAATTGGTTGTCAAGGGGCCGGGTATGATGAAATGCTATTACAACGACCCTGAAGCGACTGCGGCCGCAATCAAAGGTGGCTGGTTGTTTACCGGAGATATGGCCCGGATTGATGAAGAAGGCTTCATTTATTTGGTGGATCGGAAAAAAGATGTGATTATCACCGGCGGAGAGAATTTATATCCGGTAGAAATTGAAGATTTTCTCCGTGCGCATAAGGCCATTAAGGATGTGGCGGTCATCGGATTGCCGGATGAGCGTCTGGGTGAAATCGCAGCTGCTATCGTAGAACTGAAACCAGGTTGCAAGTGTAATGAAGAAGAAATAAAGTCATTCTGCGCTCGCATGCCGCGTTACAAACGTCCTCGTAGTATAATTTTTGACGAAGTCCCCCGCAATCCCACCGGGAAGATTGAAAAACCACGTTTGAGGGAAAAATACGGTGCCTCAAGTTTAGTGGCAACTCAAACGCAGCGATAAAATCACATATCCTTGTTTAATGGAGCCTTTATGATAAGGCCATTTTCCTCTAAGGCGTCGGTAGCTAACCGGCGCCTTTTATATGCCTTAGAAGGAGCCGGAAGGTTCATCAGATGTTCATCAGACCATTAAACAATGGGTAAATCATTTGGTGCCCATTGGTCCACATTCAAAAATATTGTAAATATTAACAGAAATCGGCAGGGATTTTTGGAAAAATGAAGAATTTAAGATTAACTAATCAGCTTTAGCAGGAGAGTTATGATGGATAAAACTTATAAAATATTAGACAATAACAGGGAGAACTTAACCTATCTATTAAAGAAATTATGGGGATTCGATGATTTTCGAGAAGGTCAGTTTGACTTGATAAAAGGGGCCCTCATGGGTAAAAACATGTTAGGGATACTTCCAACGGGCGCCGGAAAATCTATTTGTTATCAATTGCCAGCACTTCTCGGGAACGGAGTTTCAATCGTTGTTTCACCCCGACAATCGTTAATAAGAGACCAAATGACCAATCTCACGAGGATCGGATTTGAGTATGTAGATTATATTGACCCTTCGAAATCTTCGGATGAAAAGCGAGAAACGTTCAGTCGATTTCAAGCAGGGAGTTTAAAGATCTTATATGTATCGCCAGAGAGCCTCCAAATGAGAGAGTTTCAACTGGAATTAAAAGAGGCGCTAAGGAACATTAGCCTTGATTATTTCATCATTGATGAGGCACATTGTGTCTCTGAGTGGGGGCATGATTTTAGACCCTCTTATTTAAGGCTTTTAGACGTCGTTACAACCGTTGGCCCTGCAACGGTTATTGCAGTGACTGCCACAGCCTCTCCAAGAGTCAAAGAAGATATCTTGAACATTTTTAAGATTAAAGAAGAAAATGTTATCTGTTCAAAGTCCTTGGATCGTCCTGAGATTAGCTTGCAGGTGATGAATCTACCGATTGAAAGTGGCAAAGAGATCCCCCTGAGAAAAGCATTATTAGAAGACATACCAACGATTTTGCATAAGAAGACGGTCCATGAACTTCATATGAAGGGTTCAGGTGTGATCTTCACAATATTTGCCACTGCGAAGGGTTCAACGACTAGGTCCTATGGAACAAATTATATTCTGAATGAGGTCAAAGCAAGTGGGATTGAGTCGAATCTGTATCATTCTAAGTTAAGTGATCTAGAACGATCCGAGATACAAGATGATTTTAAAACAGATAAGTTCCCTTTGCTGGTTACGACCATGGGATTTGGAATGGGCATCGATCAATCTAACCTTCGGTATATTATTCATATGTGCTACTCAAATTCTTTGGAGGCTTATTATCAAGAAATAGGAAGAGCCGGACGTGATGGGCAGCATGCTCACGCGGTGATCATTTCAAGGGCAAGAACAACGGCGTGTCTCCAGTACCAAGAGGGTATTGACGATTATGAACCCCAGTGTATCTATGGATGGCGCTGCAAATATACCAATGGGACAAAATGTGATTATGGCATGCAGGCGAAATTCATTAGTGACAATTATCCGAGTGCTCGTGAAATGACGCGTCATCTGAACGAATGCTATCAGTTTTTAGTGCAGACTTCGAACGGCAGCCCAAAGTTTACCTTCACGATTCATTCCGCGCATTCTAGCAAATATCAAATCACCTTGTTTTATTTTCAGAGGCAAGGAATCATCGTAGATTATCATACTTTACGCGAGTTGGATGATGGTAGTATGGAATTTGAAGTAGAAGTGAATCAAAGCGTATTGATCGTTTCAAACTTGGAAAGTGTGATAGAGCGAATCGTCACCAGGCTGCAAAGCTATAAAAGACAAAGGTATAATATGTTGGACAGTATTTGGGAGTATGTTAACAATGACACAAAATGTCGACGTCAATTTCTGATGGATTACTTTCAAGATCCCGTGAGTTATGGCCGAGAAGGTTGCGGCTTCTGTGATGTGGAAGGGATCAGTGAAGAAAAATCCATTTCAGTGACACGGGCGCTGAAAATTGATCAGTTATTGACTGATTATCATTGTCTAATGGCAACCAATCGTTTTGATTACAACAAGGCAAACGCATTGCTTAAAATAATGACCGAAGAAAACGAACAAGAACGTGCCAAGATTAGAGCCATGAAGTACCTAGAAGACAATGTAGATAATCCAGTCGCTCTTTATTTCAGAAGTCTGATCACGCTCAAAAGGGATAAATCTGATGCGAATGCAAGGAATCAGGCCTATGAATTGGTCTCTTCAATCTTTAGAAATAAAGGGACAATGGCAGCAATCGGTGTTTTAAACGACATTATTGATATTGACGAAAAACTGGCGGAAGAAATACTCATGATGAATGAGCCCTTGATTATTAAGGCGGAAGTCGCCAATGCTTTAATGAAAGAACTAAAGTCCGATGCGGCAAGAGAACTAGTTTACAAGTTATTTATTCATAGCAAAGTGAACGACTTAAACAATCAGTTAGGAAGGAGACATTCAATTGGATTTGCTAGCATTGGATGAAAGATTAGAAAAAGACATGAAGCATTTAGAGCGGAGTCTGGTTGAATACGAAAAATTTATGAGTGAAGCCGCTGCTTTAAAATATACGTTTGAGAATCAGACAAAGGAATTAATGGTGGTATATGAGGAAAAAATAGAACAGCTCAATGCGAAATTCATGATCGATGAAGAATTATCGTTGAAAAAAAATGTCTTTGAATTATATGCGAATCAGATGAGTGAAGCCTATGAGGAAAAATGGAAGGCGATTCAGATTCAAAATGAGAATAACCTATTTAATCTCGAGGGAAGGGTTAGTGAAAAAATTAGTGATGAAATCTATAAGTCACTAGGGAAAAATAGGGCTGCCGAGGTAAGCATCGAGGCAATCAATACTGATATGTGTAAGCTGAAAAGTGATTCAGAAAAGAGCTTAATTAATCTGTCTGCAGAGCTATTTAAAGAGACAACGCGAGCTGAAGATAAGGATAGAAAATTAGCAAGGAACTTTAAAATATTTATGGTCATCAGCAGTGCTTTATTTATGATACTGTTGATTTGGAGATAGTTTAGTCATAGTAGTTGTGGAGCTGTTCAAGCTCATAGCGAATAAAAACAACGACTGCGTTGTGAGGGAGAATGCCATGATCTATAGGATAACAAAAACCGAAACGAAATATATCGATCTAATTAAATGGATTAAGGTTTTGAATGCTCGTTCCAGAGCAATGATTCTTTGTGCACCCAAAGAAGCGCTTAGACTTGGAAAACGAACGTATCGTCTGGCTCAAAAGTGTGGTAGTCAAGAGGGCATAGCACTCAGCCTCTTAATGATGGGCTACGCCAATAGGGCTCTCTCGAATAACACACAGTGTGTTAAAGATATGTTGGTGGCCAGTCGAATTTTTGAGATTTTGGGACAACAAGAAGGACAAATGAGAACGTTCAATTTACTGGGCATCAATTATTTCTACTTTGGCAAATACGAGCGAGCTATGGCTTACTTCAGCAAGAGTTTGGAAATAGCCCGGGATATCGGCGATCAATTCACAAAAGCATCTATCTTAAATAATATTGGTGAAATTTATAGGCAGCTGGAACATTACGAGGAGGCCTTAGTTTATTACGAGGAAGCACTTGCCATAAGTGAAAGCTTACATAACTTAAGTAATATTGCTGCGATCCTTTTGAACATGGGACACATATATAGTCGCGTAAACCAGAGTGCTAAGGCCTTAGTCAATTACCAGAATAGTCAAAAGTACAGTCGTGAAGTTGGTGATAAGATCCTGATCGGCGAGGCATTAAATAACATAGGGCAAGTCTATGAAAAATTGCAGGAAGATCAGCTTGCTTTACAGTATTACTTGGACAGTCTAAGCCTTCTCGAAGAGTGTGGAAATAAGTTCTACAGTATTGATGCATTGGTAAGTGCTGGTAAACTATTTATCAATCAAAAGCAGGACAAGGGGTTAGCTTACCTTCGCAAAGCGCTGATCCTTGCGGAGGAGCTTTCTGCTGAGAATGAATGCGCAAAAATTAATATATTGTTATCCTCGTATTACGAAGAAACGCAAGATTTTGCGAAAGCTTTGCATCATTTTAAAAGGTTTAGTTTTTTTGATGAAAAGGTAAGGCACGAAAAATTAGAGGAAAATTTAAAACTCGTCGCGACAGAATTTAGGGTTGACCAATTAAAAAAAGAGACGGAAATATTCCGGTTTAGTAATATTGAGCTAAAGAAAAAGAACGAAGAAATTGAGAAAAATGCTCAGCTTCTTGCTATAGCCAATCAAGAGCTGACACAACTTCATGAACAGTTGAAAAGAGTTAACCAGAGGCTGAAACTCCTTTCGACCGTTGATCAAGTCACAAGAATTCCTAATCGACGTTGCCTCGATGATACTCTCAAAAGAGAATGGACCCGCTGTTTGCGTGAAAGGAAATCCCTATCACTAATTCTCGTGGATATCGATAATTTTAAACTCTACAACGACATTTATGGTCATTTGCAAGGTGACAAATGTTTACGAAAAGTCGCCAAGGCCTTAGCGAGTGTATTGAAGAGATCTTCCGATTTTGTCGGGAGGTTTGGCGGAGAAGAATTCGCTGCAATTTTGGCTAATATGGATTATAATCATGCTACGAAAGTTGCAGAGAAGATAAGGAAGTGTATTGAAGGGCTGAAGATCGTCCATGAACAGTCTCCAACCGTCCCGTACATTACGATTAGCCTCGGCGTAGCTACAATTACGCCAACGTTCAATACTAGTTTCGTGGAATTAATAAGCGCAGCTGACCAAAAAATGTATCAGGCTAAAAGACAGGGGCGCAATCAGATTTGTGCGGTACACTTATAATCACAAAATCAACGATGAATAAGATATTAAAGTACTATTGATGATTATGGGCTGGTTGAGGATGCTTTCCTGATCACTGAAATTGGTATAGAATTATTCAAACGTGTTAATCCTTCATTATATTTATAAAAGGGGCTATGAAAATGTCAAATAATTTTTCGGAAGTTCTCAATAGAATAGGCACTGACTCTGTTAAGTGGGACGGCTTTGAAGAACGCTACCCTGGGCTCGATGCAAAGGACTCTATACCTATGTGGGTTGCGGATACAGATTTTAAAGCCCCGCAAGAAGTGATTGATGCGATCGTAGAAAAGGCCAAATTCGGGATCTATGGCTATCCAAGGGGAAAGGGTGACTCCTTTGACAAGGCTGTCATGGACTGGATTTATAAGCGTCATGGCTGGAAGCTAAGCAAGGAATGGATTGTTGCTACAGCTGGCATTGTGCCGGCCGTTAACTATGTCATCCAAGCTTTTACTCAACAAGGCGAGGGCGTCATTATCCAACCCCCTGTATATTATCCTTTTAAACAAGTCATCACGAAAAATGAACGAATAACGGTAGAGAATCCTCTAATATTTGATGATAAGTCAGAACATTACGAAATAGATTTTGAAGATTTAGAGCGCAAGGTGAAAGACCCGAATAATAAGCTCTTCATTCTTTGCAATCCCCATAATCCGATGGGGAGAGTTTGGTCTGAGGCGGATCTGAGAAAGATCGGCGAGCTTTGCTTAAAGAACGGAGTCCTTGTTTTCTCAGATGAGATTCATTCTGACCTTATTTTTAAGGGCCATAAGCACACGCCGCTAGGGATGTTAGACGAAAGAATGAACCAAAACGTGATCACCGCTTATTCAGCCAGCAAAACCTTTAATTTAGCGGGTCTACAAACCTCAGCGATAATTATTGCGAATGAAGAAATTCGTAATAAGTACATCGATCAACTTGAAATAAATTGCGTGAGTGGTCTAAATATTTTTGGGACAATCGCCCTGGAGGTGGCCTATAATCATGGAGAGCAATACTTAACTGAGCTGCTTGAATATGTACAAGCCAATGTAGATTATGCAATAGACTATGCCAAGAAGCATCTAAAAGGGGTCAAAATCTTAAGACCACAGGCGACCTATCTTGTTTGGATAGATTTCAGGGGAACGGGCCTTTCAGCCGATGAAATTGATGCCTTCGTGATAGAAAAAGCTAAGATTGCACCCGATTTGGGGCGCTGGTTTGGTGAAGAAGGGGCCGGCTTCGCAAGATTTAATTTTGCTTGTGCTCGCGCCACACTAGAAAAGGCGCTGGAACAGTTAAAGTCCGCGATTGATCAGTTATAATCAGGGCTAGTAATGTTCAGCCTTCACTCGATCGTTCACTTAGAAAGGCGCCAGTTTTGCAAACTGGTGCCTTTCTAATGCCTATGGTGTGTCAAGCCTTCCGCCAAAGTGTCATATATTTTTTCTTGTACTTCTCATTTTCTTCCTGCTCGATCCATGCAAGGGCCATGCGCTTTACCTCTTCATCCTTTGAGGAGTCAAACAGTTTCCTTAGCCCCACTAGGATATCATAGCGTATCAGCGTGCAGTTCCTTTCGCTTGTTACCGAGGTTATCACAAGTACTGGATATAAGTGTTGATAAGCTCTTAGGTTATGTTTCTAATGGCAGACTCCGTATTTTTTGCACGAAATGGATATGACGTAACCGCGTTTGATGTTTCCGATGCCGGCATCGAAAAAACAAAACGACTTGCTGATAATGTTGGTGTTCAAGTCGAAGTTTTTAAGGCAGATATTCTAGATTTTCGATTGGATACTAGTTTTGATATTATTTTTCGAGTGGTGTTTTACATTATATTAAAAAGCCATTAAGGGAAGAAATATTTAGCAAATATAAACAGTTCACCAACCCTAATGGGCTGCACGCTTTAAATGTGTTCGTTAACAAACCGTTTATAGACCCAGCTCCTGAAAAAGAACAGGCGAAATATTTATGCATTATCATGATTGGCTAATTCAAGAATGTTCAGAAGTAATTTTTGATTGTAATTCCTCTGGTATACCACATCAGCATGCAATGAATAAGATTATTACTCAAAAATGTTAGGCCAGTCATCCTATTGAATATTAATAACAGAACCTATAAACCGCTATCGTAATTGAAATTCGATAGCGGTTGTTTTGAGAGTGTAAAATCCTGCACTTAGCAAAAAGAATTTAGTAATGTATGGGAATGTGGGAACTGGAAAGACTCATTTATCCATAGCCCTTGGGGTAGAGGCCTGCAAGAAAAAGCTTAATGTTAAATTTTTCAGGACTTCAGCCTTAGTCAACAAACTTGCTGAAGCAAAGAAAAACGGCACGTTATCTGCATTAATGAAAAAGCTCAACAAGGTAGATTTATTGATTTGTGATGAGTGGGGGTACGTTCCACTTGATCGCATTGGTGCTCAACTATTATTCGAAATTGTATCTGAGTGCTATGAGCGCAAAACGCTAATCATCAACACAAACATAGAATTCTCAAGATGGGTGAATGTGTTTTACGATGAACAGATGACCGGTGCAATCATCGACAGGCTCCTGCACCATTGTCATCTGCTAATGTTTCCAGGACCGAGCAATCGGATGAGGGAATCGGAGTTAACACAATAGACTGGGTCGTAATGTTATGCAAATTTTACTGCCGCCAGTGTGAATTCTACTGCTGTATGAAAGAAGGAGATAACCATGATTGCCACAAAAATATACATCTGTATACGCTAATAATAGTTGACCAGTTAGCGGCGGTCTGCTAACTAAAAAGTTGACCACCCTGAGCTCCAATTCTGTTAAGCTAGATTTTTCAAAAAATTAGAGAAACTTTCATTGTGTCATAAGGGATGCGAGATGGGTCAAAACGTCATCCATGCTCCTCATGCGAGCGTGCAAAGATTCGGGCTGCGGAATGCCGCTGTTTCACAGGAGGTTGCGAGTGGCGAAACTATTGATGGCCGTCTACAGCTGTGTCCAGTTGAGGAGGGAAGAAATCGATTGGGAACGGAGTCACGTTGGTATCAAAGAAGACAATGCACGGATTCTGTGGTTGAAACTCTTCGCACTCACACGGTTCAGGGCAGTATCCGAACGATGGAATGAGCAGTTGCACTAGTCCAGTCACTTTGGTGACGACAAAGCTGCCTAACGCCAGTTGAACGGTTGTTGACGTGAAGATTGGGCTGGCAACAATTTCTGTTCTCGTCTCCACACGAAGACTCAGGTCGAACTCAGGTCTGGTCGGTGGGGAATACATCACAATGTCCTTGCTGATGTCGGGTAGATTGCCCGTTAGAATGAACGTTTGTCCAACTGAATCCTTGAGTCTGAGAGTATACGGTATCAGTATCGCAAATTGTACTCTAGAGAAGTTAGGGCGAGATGGTATCGGTGTGATAATAATGGTTGATTGAACAATGACACCGTTTCCGAACGTAATGCTAATAAAATTGAACGGAGGAACACCATCTGGCAGAATGACAGCGAATGATGGGAAGCATTCACGTTGTTGGCAGCTTGCATACACTTTTTCGGCTATAATACATTCGCTTTCATTTGCTGCAAGAAACGAGGCAACCGTGGTGGTCGCAGTAGCAATTAAACCATTCACCTCTGCTGTATTCGTAATAGTGCCGACTACTGTTGGCGTAACAATTATTTGAACGGCAACATTGGCATTTGGAGTAATATTGCCAAAATGAAAGACGAGTGAGTTTCCAGATTGTGTCCATGTTCCCTGACTGGACATTACTGAAACAAGTGTAACATTTGGCGGCAATGTATCAATCATCGAAACGTTAATTGCCGTACCAGTACCACTGTTGGCAATAGTAATTGAGTAAGTTATATTTTCGCCTAATGCTATTAAGTCGAGCGATGCTGATTTACTTATAGAAAGACACGGTTCAGGTTGAGTAGCGTACCCGATATCGGGATGGTCACCAGGGTCTCCATCACCATGGAGAAAGGTAAATGCAGGTCCGCCTGTCATCCAAAATTTATAACAAACAGAGTCTCCATGGCCGCTAAACCGTAGTGAATCGAAGAGTACCCACGGGTTTTGACTTCTTCCTGCTCGCCAAGCCACACCGTCGAAAATACTAAAGACTGGATTGCCTGAGTATTTTGTCCAGTTTATACCATCTGTAGATGTTGCACAGCCAATTCCTTCTCTAGAGGAAACGACACCTCCGCTGTACCACATCTTAAGAAGGTTAGGAGCTAGGCGACATACTACTACGGCTCCTTCGCAGGCATAATTTGCGTCCCATTGCCCTGGTCCGCCTCTTGGAAGAACAGGTTGGTTGCCAATTCTTGCCCAAAATACGCCATCTCCAGAAACAGCCAAAGCGATTTCTTCAATAGCTCCATTTGTAACATCGTAATACATCACATAACGGTTATTGCAAGGGTCAGTCTTATCAATTAAAGGACTGTTTTGGGGGAAATATAAAATATCTGCTGGACCATAACTACCGTTATAGATTGAAAAAGGTAAAAGTGGGTCAGAAGGGTCTTGAGTAATGTTTGTATCGTTAGTCCAAATTACACCGTCCACAGACCTTGCAGTCCGAATCATTTGCGGTTCTGGGCCTGTTATATATGGATTGGGCGAATCCCAATACAATCCTATAAGGAGTGT
>Ga0209125_1001083_pt1 | contig 28262 bp, 32 predicted proteins | sample BarGraIncub1131A_FD_184503 | JGI IMG/M metagenome (GOLD analysis project Ga0209125, IMG submission 184503) | Arctic peat soil microbial communities from Barrow, Alaska - Barrow Graham LP Incubations 11-31A (SPAdes) (version 2) | ecosystem: Environmental > Terrestrial > Soil > Wetlands > Peat... | reverse complement strand
TTATAAAGCAATAAATAAGTTATAATTGAATCCAAGACAATGACACCCTTTCTCATGTGTATTTTTGTTTGTTAAGCGATTCAATTATAGCATGAAATTATGGGGTCATTGTTTTTTGTATCTAAAAAACTCTGTAACCCTTGATATATAAACATTAAATCAAAAAAGGAGTGTAAAAATTTTTACACTACCAAAAAAATAAACGGAGGTAGAAAAATGATTTCAATTAAAAATTTAATTAATGATAGAAAAGAACAAAAGAGAAAGGAAAGGACTAAAAGTCTAACATTAGCCGCCATACTAGGGGCAACAGCAGGAGCAGTGGCAGCATTTTTTATTGCACCACAATCTGACAATATAAATAAGTCCATAAATAAAGCTAAAGGAAAAGTATCTGAAGTTTTAGAAACAGGCAAGGATAAGGTTGAGGAACTAATTAACCTAGGCAAAGAAAAGCTTCAAGAAGGTAAAGATAAAATAGAAGCGGTTAATGCTGACGTTAAAGAAGGCAAAGAAAAGCTTCAAGATACTAAGGAAAATATTAAAGAAGATCTAAAAGGTTAGAAGGAGAGTATATGGTAGTTACATTATCACTTAATGATGTTCTAATGTTTATACTTTCTATTGCAGGCATTACTCTACTAATATATTTAGTTATTTCAATAAATAATATAAATAGAGTAATAAAGGATGTTAAGTATATACTAGAAAAAAACAAGAATAGTATAGATGTTACGATTGCTTCTTTACCTGCAATAGCATCTAACATTAAAAGCATATCTGGGGATGTAAGAGAAGGAATGTTAACCATAGCATCTTCTGTGGAGACTTTGGAAAAGAATATAGATAAGTCCTCAGGAAGAGTTACAGAAAAAACTGAAATGGCATTAGATTATGTCCAAGTTTTAAGCGAAGTAATTAAAGTTGGATTAAGTTATTTAAAAAAGAGAAAGTAAATTTAGTTTTAAAGGGAGCGTACTTAGATTTGTGTAAACAAATCGAAGTATGCTCCTTTTTACATTCATTAGCCTTGCTTTAAAGTAGAAACCCATTTTATTCTTAAAATCAATATTGTAGTAATAACTGCAGCTGCATAATTGGAGAAAAGATTTCCCCAGAAAACCGCATAAAACCCCAGATACTTTTCGGTACATAAGATGAAGATATATCTTAAAAGCCATACTCTCAATATACTCACAAGCAGCGGTATTTTGGTACGGCCAAGGCCTATAAAAGCCCCCTGCTCTACCATACATATACCAAAGCCTACAACTGAGTAAGTGTAAATATGAAGAGATTTATTCGCAATATCTATTACCTCTTTATCCTGTGTAAATAAAACTGTTATATGAGAAGCTAAGGGAACAACTATAGCAATCAAAATAATTGCAGTTATTGCACTAACAATGCAAGCAACAATGCAGGACTTCTTAGCTTTATCACTTTGCCCAGCGCCAACATTCATACTTACCATGGTAGTAACTGCGGCTCCAAAAGCTGCTGGGAGATTAAAGCAAACCGATGTAATACTACCAGCAATTCCTTGTCCATTCAAAATTATTGGACCATATTTTTCAATCTCATTATTAATAAGGAAAAATCCTAAATTAAGCATAATACTAGATAGCATTGCAGGTATACCTAACATTATTAGTTTACTTAAAACTTTTTTATCAAATCTGAAATTATCTAAGCTTAACTTGTCCTCTCCAACTGTAACAAATAATTCGAAGTACATCCAAATAGATATAATAACATTAGCCATTAAAGAGGCCATTACAGCACCAAAAATCCCCCAATGGAACAAAAGGATAAAGAGAGTATTAAAGAGTAATTTTAATATGAGCATTAATACCATTCTTATAAAAGTGGCTTCTGGCTTACCTGCTGCATTTTTTATGGAATTATATATGGATTCCAGAAAAATAAAAGGTAATACCATTGAATTTAATGCAAGATATACAAATACATCGTGAGAGATTCGGGGGTCTATATTCCAGGATATGGGATAAGCTAATAATACCAGAAGAGGTGCCATAATGCAGCCCAGCACAAAAGCAAATATTACAATTTGAGTTGAAGTATGCTTTGCGGCTTTATAATTGCCCCTTCCATTCATCTGACCGATTATTGCAATTGCAGCGACACTAAGCCCTTGTGCCAGGGATACGAGTATATTAATAATTGGGACACAGTAGGTAATGGAACTAGCAGCTATAGTACCTAAAATATTGTTAATAAAGAGACCATCCATCACAGGCACAATAGATTGCACTATACCCATCATCAGAGTAGGTAAAGATAAAAGTAAAAGTGTTTTGGGAATGGAACCTATCATTTCACGTCTTTTAACTGTATTTTGATGAAATAGATTTAAATTCATAACAAAGTACCAGCCTTCCTAAATTGAATATATAATTCCTTGTTTAAAAAAATTATGAGTAATTATAAACATAAACATAAAAAAAATTATACTCTAAATGAAAACTAATTTCAAATTTAACATATTGCCAATAATTTTAGCGGAGGTAGTAGTTTGATAGGAAATCTATTTTAGGATAATCCTCAAATATGGTACAATTATTATAGAGTTAATACAAAAGTATATTAATGTATTTAGAAGGAAAGGTATTGATTAGATGTTAGATTTAAGCAAATATAAAGATAGAATACTTATGAAAAAAGTTATTCCTAGACGTAATGGGATATATTCTGATTTCCCGGATAAACTCCTACCAGAAATTAAAAAGTATCTCACAGAGGAAGGTAGAATTTCAAAGCTTTATTCTCATCAAGCTGAAATGTTTAATGAGGCAATTAAGGGAGAAAATATCGTAATTACTACCTCCACCGCCAGTGGAAAAACCTATTGTTATAGATGAACTTCACTCCTATAGAGGCGCTTTTGGATCACATTTATCTAATATATTTAAGAGAACTGATAGAATTGCCAAGTATTACAATTCATTCCCAAAATTTTTCTGTAGCTCAGCTACCATTGCAAATCCTCTTGAGGCTTGCTGAAAATATTTGTGGAGAAAAGTTTATCCTTATTGATAGGGATGGATCTCCTGCCCCTGAAAAACATTATTTCCTATGGCAACCTCCTCTAATTAAAGATACGGACTATAAGGTTTCACCAATTCAAGAAGCTGCTAACCTTATACCAGAGCTAACTGCACAAAATCGAAGCTTCATAGCCTTTTGTAAATCAAGAAAAGCAGTAGAGGTGGTGCTTAAAGAGTCTAGAGATAAATTGAAATACGATGGTATATATGGTCAGGATATGTCTCAGCTTATTGCAAGTTACAGAGGCGGCTACAAACCTGAGGAACGCAAGGAAATAGAGAGAAAAATGGTAAAGGGGCAACTGAAAGGTCTTGTTTCAACAAATGCCCTGGAGCTTGGAATCGATATTGGAAGCATTGATACAACTGTAATCTTAGGTTTCCCAGGGACAAGAGCCTCCTTTTGGCAGCAGTCTGGTAGAGCTGGGAGAAAGGGTGAGGCTTCAAACACTTTTCTTATACTAGATAACCTTCCCTTCGACCAATACATAGCCATTGACCTTGAATGGTTATTTTCCACCGGATGTGAAAATGCTGTAGTGGATAAAGATAATCTTTTCATCCAGCTTGCCCATGTAAGAGCAGCAGCTACTGAAATTCCACTTTCCTTAGATGATGTTGCTCTTTTTCCGGATTTGGGAGAAATTCTCCCAGTACTTATGAATGCTGGGGAGATTAAAAACCAGTGCGGCAAATTCTTATGGATTGGAAAAGAATACCCCTCTGGAGAATACAGCTTACGGAATATGGATAAGACAAGGTACAAGCTTATTAATAACGTGGATAATTCTGCAATTACTGAGATGGATGAGCTACAAGCATATAGAGAAATTTATCCAGGAGCAATATATATGCATGAAGGTCAGATGTTTCAAGTGCTAAAACTTGATAGGGTAGCACACACTGCAGAGGCAAAACCCACGGATTTAAATTATTATACCGTTCCACATGACCCTACTAAAGTTAGAAAGATACAAGAACTTAAAAATTCAGAACTGGGAAGAGTTAAAAAGTTTTTCGGAGATGTTAGGGTAACCTCAACTATAACTGGGTTTAAGAGGATACAATTTCACAATCATCAAAACTTAGGGTTTGATGAGCTAAAGGAACCTTTAAGCAAATCCTTTGAAACTGAAGGCTTCTGGATAGATATTCCAGTAAATGTTTATAGACAGTATATGAAGAGTATAGAGATGATATAGAGGCTCTTTGGGATTGTGTAGTTATAGAAAAGAAGCGACAAAACAAGATGGATTTTTATGACTTGATAATGTATGCTACAAAGCTATTAGAGACTATAACCTTTTCCCCCAAGTGGATAATCATAGATGAATTCCAGGATTGTGATGAAAGCCAACTGGCATTTGTTAAGGCCCTTCGTGGTAACCCTAAGGTTCTCCTTAGTGAAAATACTAAAATCTTTGCTGTAGGAGATCCAAATCAAATAATTTACACCTGGAGAGGTAGTATAAACAATATTTTCAATGAATTCAAGAAAGAGTATGAGGCGGAGGAACTTACCCTCCCTGTAAATTATCGTTCCAGTGGGACTATACTAGAAGCAGCTAAAGCCTTTCTTTCAGAGAAAGCTGTTCTTCAAGGGACAAGGGAAGTAGGAAATCCCATTACACTAATAAACCAGTACGATTCCTTTAACGAAGCAAACTATCTATCAGTTAAGATAGGAGACCTACATAAAAGTGGAATTGAGTATAAGGACATTGCAGTTTTTTACCGGATGCAGAAGCAGTCCCAGGTTATAGAGGAAGTATTTCAAAAGGAAAATATACCCTTTGAAGTATCTATTAGAAGGACCCTTTTAGATATTCCTGTATTACGGTGGTTTGTAAATTTATTGAAGGCAGCTGTGAATGAAAAGGACACAACTAACCTGATTTCAGTTTTGAAAGATAAAACCTTTGGGGAAGGAATGACAAAAGCTAAAATCAGAAAAATAGTTTATGATAAAGTCGATGAATCCTCTATACTCTTTAATAAGATTCGAGGTTTTGAAAGTTGGAGCAAAAATCAGACACCTCCTTATAACCTTTATAGATATTTTGATCTAGATAATTATCTTTCCCCAACTTCAGTAACCTATGTTGAAAATAACGGATTTGTTCTTAACTTCTTGGAAAAGATTATTGAATACTCGAAATTCAAAGACTATAGTATTGTTGGAGGGATTAAAGAATTCATAAATTCTTCAGCTCTATACGGAGTGGATATATTAAAAGAAAATATAGATAAGTCAGAGGACTCCGTTAAACTCATGACTCTTCATGCCTGCAAAGGATTGGAGTTCAAGTACGTGTTTATTATAGGAGTAAACTATGGCTTGATACCTTTGAATACTGCCACAATTGAGGAACAAGAGGAAGAAAAACGATTATTTTTCGTTGGTATCACTAGAGCAAAAGATAATTTAGAAATATCTTACTATACTAATCCGGAAAATCCTCGGGTTATGTCTGATCAAAGTAGCTATATTTATATGCTGCCTAAGCATTTAATTCAAAGTAGTGATATTGAGGCCCAAAAGGGTGACCTTAATGCATTTAGACGTGAGATAAAGAGCAATATGGAAAATACAGAAAAAAACCAAACTATAGACAAAGTAATAAAGAAAAAGGTACGACATTCACGGTATGGTATGGGCTATGTAGAGTGGGAAGATGAAAGTGTAATTGTTGCTATTTTCCAAGGCTACGGTAGAAAAGAATTCACTAAAGCTTTTAATGCTATAGAGTTCTTAGAGGAGGACTAATAAAGTTTTATCCCACTAGGATATCATACTTATTTTTTTATACGGAGATGTTATTAATGATTGTTATTTCAGTAACTAATTTTGATAAAAGGCATATTGAAAAAATGAAGGAAGCTGGGTTGGAATATTACTATGCGAACAATGAAGGTATAGATCCTCATGGGGTGGAAACTTCCGATGAATTTAATCAGGCAATTTATAATTTACCTGAAGCTGTTAAAAGTAAGGCTCAAATAATTATATGGGATTGTTTTCATATTACCCAAAGGTTAATAAGGGAGTGTCCTAAGGTGAAATGGGTACAACATCCTGGAGCAGGAGTTAACACAGGCGACTTTTGGACAAATTGGGAAATGCTAAAGGAAAATCATATAACTGTAACGACTGCTAAAGTACATGCAATTCCTATCTCTGAAATGATAGTTACCTATATGCTGGATTTATCAAAACATATGCCTCTTTTTTATAAACGTAAAGGGGAAAAAATATACCACGATGAAGTGGATATATCAGCCCAAATAATGAATAAAAGGTCAGCGCTTATAGTCGGAACAGGTAATATTGGATCAGAATTAGCTAGAAAATTAAAGCTAGGGTTTGATATGTATGTGGTTGGTGTTAATACGGATGGAAGAAAACTAGATTATTTTGATGAAATGTATACATTAAAGGATCTAGATAAAATCATTAGTAATTTTGATTATGTAGTTTGCACTAGCGTGTTAGTTGAGGGAACAAAGCATATGATAAATGCAAAAAGGCTGAAGCTTATGAAAAATACAGCTTTTCTAATCAATGCCTCAAGAGGGGGACTGATTGTTGAAGGAGAACTTATTGAAGCATTGAAAAGAGGAGAAATAGCTGCAGCAGCTATAGACTGCTTTGAGATTGAGCCACTTCCAAAAGCAAGTGAATTGTGGAATCTTGAAAATGTTATAATTACCCCCCATATGTCTGGTGGAAGACCAGATAATAAGGATGTTATACTGGAAAAGTTTTTATCAAATTTACCTCACTTCAAGAAGGGAGAAATCTCAAAGATGAGCGAAGTGGCTAATATAAAGAAATATTGAAGTAAGAGCTTATATCAAAAAATCTGGAGATGGAGAGTTAAATACTTACCATAAGCATAATATCTGGGTATATTGGCTATAGAGGTAGTAAAAACCGGAGCAAGTCAATTTTACAAGGTATACTTATGGGAAGTGCAACTCCAAAGTCAGTATGAAAAGTTGCAGATAAGTAATGAGTTACTTGGAGAAAGTGAAAATCAACTTAATAGTGCCTTGGATAATTCCCCAATACCTATAATGCTTAGGGCTGAGGATGGAGAGGTTATAAAAATAAGTCGCAAATGGACGGAAATCACCGGCTATAGTATTGAAGATATACCAACTATCAATGATTGGACAACAAAAGCATATGGTATAGATAAGTTAAGGATGGAAGAGCTAATAAAATGTTCCTATAATTCTAATAGTCCAAAAGCTGATGGCGAATATAGCGTAAGGACCTTAAATGGTGATATAAAGATTTGGAAATTTAACACAGCTAATATTGGTAAAATTGCCGATGGTAGAAAAATAGCAATGACTGCTGCAATGGACATTACTGATAGAAAGTTGGCAGAAGAAACATTAAAAACCAGTGAGGAAAAATATAGACTTTTAGCTGAGCAATCCTCTGATGTAATTTCTGTATTAAATATAACAAAGGGCAAGTTTACATACATTAGTCCTGCTATGTTTTTTTTAAGGGGCTTTAATCCAGAAGAAGCTATGATGGAAAGCCTAGAAGAGGCTTAAGCGTCTCAACATCATATTTCTCTAGCTTTTGAAGAAGCCTCAAGGCATCGCTTTTCACAGGCGTTCCTGTTTTCTTCGATACTTTAACTGAGCATTTAACTGTATCCTCTTCTTTGCCTTGAGCTATGATAACTTTATACCTTTCATCATAAGCTTTTATATTTCGTTCAGCCATAGAAGTCGCTCCTTTACTCTTAAGAGAATCAACTTCTCGTTTTATCTCAATCAAGAGACTGCCCATGTTCATAGCCCATATATGACTAAAGTTTTCATGAATTCCCTTCAAAATCCTTATATTATGAGCATTACATTCAGCATGAGTACAGTTCGTGAAGGTATAATAAGGTTTCCAGTGATCATGAACTATGGTGCCTTTAAATTTTGGAAGTATACCTATTTCTTTGGTTGCAATCGCTCCCCTATTTTTATGCATAGCATAATGTGTAGCTTTATTTGTAGCTGCAACATGAACCCAATTTATTTTACCTTCTGAACGTAAGCCAGATTCATCAGTATTAAGGACTTCAGCTTGTTTAAGTTTTTCTTTAATGGTCTCTTCAAACTTTTCAAGACTTTCATAAAGTCGTTTATTTGCGTTTACAATAGTCCCTTGACTAATATTTTTACCTGTAAGATTCTTAATAATTTCTGTAGTTCTGGCAAGTGGTACTAATTGATAGTTTGAAAGGTATACCATTAAAGCCTGTAGGTTATCTCCATATTGCACAGGCTGACTTACTGTTGCAGGGAATTCAGTTACATGAACTTTCTTGCAACGTGGGCAAATTGATTTGTGAATTCTAAATTCAATAACATTTATAACTGATTTAGGTAAATCAAATACTTGTCTACTTTGAATTTCGCCTTCAATATTAGATAAATTGCATCCACAATCACAGATTATGTTTCTTATATCTATAATTTTATCAGGATTATCAACCTTTAGCAGAGTCGTACCTTCATGCCCATCTTGACCACCAGAAGCCTTGCCAGTCTTTTTACGACTATTTAAAGGCTTCTTGTTATTGTTAGATGATGGTGGTTTGCTACTGTTATTGCTGTTTTTATTTTGCCTGCCTTCTAGCTCTATGTTTCTGGCAAGAAGTCTTATGTTCTCTTCTCTTAGAGCTTTTATCTCTATAGTTAAACTGTTGATATGATTTGTTAACTCACTGTTCATTTCCTTCATTAAAGAAACAATTTCAGATACACCAGCATTATAATTCTCAATAATTTTTTTATCGTCCAAGATATCCACCACCAGCAAAATTATATTTTAATCTCTCTGGTATTAATATTCGACACTTGTTGATAGAATCATTTTTGATTTGTAGTATATTTTAAATATATATTAATTTTTAAATATCAATGGCTGAGTAGTAACTCTTTTTCTATAATTAGATACTCAAAGGTATCTATATCAAGTTTAAATTCATCTACAAACACAGTAGCTGTCCTTTTCCTAGTAAGGTCAATTGCACAATTTATAAGTATCCGTGTTATCCAAGTATTAAAATACTCAGGGCTTTTAAGCTTACCAATGTTCTTAAAGGCTCTATAAACAGTTTCACTTATTGTATCAACAGCATCTTCTTCGTTTTTTGTATAGGCATAGGCAATCTTATATAAGCTTTCTTTTTTATCTTGTATAAGCTCATAAAAAGCCTCCATATCTCCACTTTTTGCCTTTAAGATTCTACTATTATAATTCATTTGAAATCCCCTTTAATATCCTAGATTAGTCGACTAATCTCTCATACAACTATTAGACATGTAATTTCTTCATTTGGCTTCAAAAATATTATAAATCTTTTAAAATATTAATTAAACAGGAATAAAAAGCATGAAACACTTGAACGTAAAAACTTATCTACCTTTTGTTGTTCTTAAACAATGAGTCAGTTAAGTCAAAATAAAAGGTTTTCCATATTGAAATAAGCATTATATTCCATATGAAACAGAATTAAAAATTCAGCCATTTTCTAAATAACCAACAATTGACGTGCATATAGTAAGAGGAATCCTGCTTTTGTTGTTATATTTAGTTACTTGTTGATATTAATATGTAAGTAATTGTATAATGTGGGTATAGCTTTAATATTATAAAAATGGGTACAGCAATGCGTGCTTGATTATTTTTAGAATTAAAGTGTATTAAATAATTATAAGTTTAGTATATAGAAATAGCATGAGGAGGAATATGCAATGAGGAAGAAGCTACAAGTATTTTGTATCATCAACATATATTGATTTACTTGAAGAAGGACAAGTAGCTGTAGAAGCAATATTAGATGCAGGACATATTCCAGCAGGGATGGAGTTGCTCAAGTCTGGTAAAACGCAGATGCAGACAAAAAATGGATTGATGAGTCGGATGTATATATGTTAATTCTTTTGTGGAAGATATGGAACTATAGAAGAAGAAAGCAAGAAAAGTTATACTCATATAGAATATGAATATGCTGTGTCAAAAGGTATGCCACTTTTTTCAGTTGTAATTACAAATGAAGAATTGGAAAATAGAGTAAAAGCAAAAAGTTCGACTATTATTGAATTAGATGAAAGAACTAAATTTAAAGAATTTAAGGATATAGTTTTAAGTAATGTATGTAGTTTCTTTATCGACCCAAAAGATATAAAAATATCAGTACATAAACATCTAAATGATTTCGAAAAAGACGATAATTTAATAGGTTGGATTAAAGGTAATGACAAAAATGAGCTAGAGTTATTGGAGCAAGAGAATATTAAACTTAAAGATATAATAAAATCTCTAAGTAAAAGTAATACATTAATCATTTCTAAAGGTATAGCCATACCACTTAATAATAATGAGTGGAGTTTTTCAACATATCAGCACAAAGTGGTTACGGGGCACCAAGAGAATGGGGAGATAATCCAATAATATTTGTTGATAAATATGGTGTAAGGGCTCTAGCTGTTTTGGTTAGAGCACTTTAACATTGCCTTTTGAAACAAAACAGAGCCTCAGTACCATTAGAATGATATAAAGTAAAGACACGACGAGCAAAGATTTTGCCCTCGCAGGTTGGCTTAACTGAAGGAATACGACGACGAACACCTGGTCTTAGACGAGAGGAGGTTAGCTTTCTTTCCGGAATCGGTTTAACGTGGTATACATGGATTGAGCAAGGACGTCCTATACAAATATCGTTGCAAGTACTTGAAAGTTTGGCCAGAACCTTGATGCTTGATAAGCAGGAAACCAAACATCTTTACACTCTTGTGCAACAGACGGCGCCAACCAGTTTTCCCATCTATTATGATACTGTTAATCCTATGCTACAGCATGTGCTGGATAACTTAGAATATTCCCCCGCAACGATTCTTGATGGCCGTTGGAATGTTATTGCGTGGAATAGGGGGGCTACAAAAATTATGCTGGATTACGGTAAGATCAATGTTAGTAAACGTAACTTGATCAGAATCATGTTTACAAACGAAGAATTTAAAAAAACAATTACTGATTGGGAATCCACAGCACAAGGGATACTGGCTAGATTCCGCGCAGCTTATGGCAAATTCGTTGAAGATCCTTGGATTGAGGATTTTGTAAATGAACTTAGGAGAGAAAGCACCGAATTTGATTCGTGGTGGACAATGCATAACGTCAAAACAGAGGAGGAAATATTTAAGACAATTAATCACCCCATTTTAGGGCAATTGAAATTCGAGTATACCAGTTATCTGGTTTTATCAGATACCAATTTAAAACTTACTGTTCTCACCTCTTTGCCGGGGTCAGATACGGAAGAAAAGATAAAAAAATTTCTAATAAGCTAAACCATATTGAAAAAAGGAAAGCTATATTACCTGCCTATGGAATGATGAAGTATGACTATAAGATAGGAGATAGGGATACATATGTGGAGTCAGCAATAAATGCAGAAAAATTAATACTATAAATAACAAATAAAAAGCTATATAATTATTATCACATGGTTTACCAGTATTAAGTGGGGATTACGTGCTTTAAACTCTAGATACTTTCTTTAAGTGAAGGCATAATTAAGCTATGGAGTATAGGAGGTAAAAACTATAATATGAAAAAATTAATAATAGCAGAAAAACCTTCTGTAGCTAAAAATATTGCAGATGCTTTTAATATAAAAATAAGAAAAGATGGTTATTTTATGGGGGAGGACTATTTAATTACCTGGGCATTTGGTCATCTTTTGCAGTTATATGATGCTAAAGATTATGATGAAAATATGAAGGCATGGAGGATGAATAAATTTCCCTTTATTCCGGAGAAATTTAAATATAAGGTTAAATGTAATAGTGCAGATAGAAAATCAGCAGATAAAGGCGCAGAGAAGCAAATCAATATAATTAAAAGCTTGATCGAGAGAGATGACGTGGATGGGATTATATTAGCCACAGATTACGATAGAGAAGGACAGGTCATTGGAGATGAATTGCTTCTATATCTAAACGTAAAAAAGCCAGAATTTAGAATACTACTTAATGAGTGGACAGAAGAAGAAGTGAAAAAAGGCATGGCAAATTTAAAACCTAATGAAGAAATGAAATCACTTCAGGATGCTGGTATAAGTCGTCAGTGGTCAGATTGGATAATAGGCATAAATTTAACATCGGTGGCTACCCTTCGATATAATCCCAGTGATAAAAAAATATTAAATATAGGAAGAGTACTGCTCCCTACATTAAAAATAATTTATGACAGAGATAGAGAAATAGAAGATTTCAAATCCTCTACTTATTATAAAATAACGGCTACGTTTAAGACAAAAAATAATGAGGAATTTGAAGGAACCTATTATGAAAATGAGAACGAGAAATTTGATGCTAAAGAGATTCCGGAAGATATAGTAAAATATTTAAAAGATAAAAATGCAGAAATTATAGAAAAGCTAGTAGAAGAAAAGAAAGATTATGCACCTCTTCTATTTAATTTATCAGGGCTGCAGGGGCATATTACTAGTAAATATAAGGGGTGGACCTCTGACAAAGTATTAAAAACTGCACAAGCCCTTTATGAAAAAAAATTCACCACATATCCAAGGACAGGAAGTGTTGCCTTGGATGAAAGTTTAAAAGAAAAAACAAGAAAAGTACTGGAGGTAATTAAAAAGGGGCTACCCTATGAAAGTGAAATTAATTTTGTTGATAATAAAAGGATATTTAATAATTCAAAGGTAGAAAGCCATAGTGCCATAGTGCCTACCTACATTAAATCGAAAGGCTTAAATGTGGATGAAGAGATTGTGTATAATGCAATAAAAGACAGGTTTATAATGCAGTTTCTACCAGTGGCTGAATATGAAGAAACTAAACTTGTATCTAAAATTAATACGGATGCAATTAAGGGGGTATTCATATCAAAAGGAAAAGTTCAAAAAAATGAAGGCTGGCATGTGGTTGAGAAAACGGAAACTAAGGATAATATTTTGCCCATGGTCTCAGAGAAGGAAATTGTAGATGTAGTTAATAGTAAAGTAAATGAGGTTACAAAAAAACCTCCAAAGCTTCATAATGAAAAGACTCTTTTAAGAGTTATGGAGACCTGCGGGAAAAGCTATAAAGATGAAGAAGATGCAGAAGTTACAGAGGAAATGATGGCTTCCATATTAAGCGGATTTAGTATAGGAACACCAGCTACAAGAGCAGAAACAATAAAGAAATTAAAAGATGCTGCTTACATCGAAGCAAAAGGAAAAAACCTTACATGTACAGAGCTTGGGAAAACATTGATTGAAATATTTCCAGCAAAAGAGCTTTTAGACTTGGAATATACAGGAAGACTTGAAAAAACTTTATCTGATATAGAAAAGGGTAAGTTTAAAAAAGTTGAATTTTTAGATATGATTAAAGAGTTTACAATTTCGGCGGTAGACTCCATAAAGAAAGATGCCTCAATGTTAAAGAACTTTAAGTTAGAATTACCACAGGGAGCTTCAGGTGTAGGAATGTGTCCCATATGTGGTAATCCAGTAGTTGAAAATGAAAAAGGCTTTGGATGTATTAATTGGAAAAATGGGTGTGACTTTACAATATGGAAAGATGATAAATTTATTACGTTATTAGGTAAAAAAGTTACAACGCAAATGGTTGAATTATTACTAAGTAACGGAAAAGTCGGATTTAGAAACTTAAAAAGTAAAAAGGGAACAACATATGCAGCCTACTTAAAATATGTAAGAGATGAGAAAACTGGACACTACAAATGGGAAATGGAATTTATTAATTAAAATATATAAAACTGGAGTATACATTTTTCGAATATCTACAATTAGGTGATTAGAAAAGGAGGAGAAATTATGAGTGAAAAAATAAAAAGGATACTGATGACAGTGGGTGGCGTTTCTATAAGTGGGTTTAGTGTAGGAATGTTCAATCTTTCCGATTTTGGAATGGACCCGTTTCAAGTCCTTGCCCACGGCATCTGGAACCATATTCCACTGGGTTTCGGGACCCTATATATGATTATCAATCTGATTATGTTGGCAGTTGTTTTTTTGGTAGATAGGCATAAAATTGGACTCGGTACATTTATAAACATATTTTTACTGGGCTATATTGTCCAGTTTTCTTCCTGGTTGTTCAATGTTTTGATTCCGTCTCCGTCGCTTTCTCTTAGGGTATTGTTCCTTATTGGTGGTATAGTAATTATATGCTTCGCATCCTCCATATATTATACAGGTGATATGGGAGTATCCACCTATGATGCTGTGGCACTGATTCTATCAGAGAAAAAAGTAGCAAGGTTTAAATACTGCAGGATTGGCTGCGATTTAATATGTGCATTGGTTGGATTTCTGCTAGGAGCTATTGTTGGCATCGGTACACTGGTCACAGCATTTTTTATGGGACCACTTATTACCTTCTTTAACCATCATTTTGCAATGCCTTTCCGTTATGGAAAGGTGGAAGCCAAAAAAATGATTACGGAAGAAAAGAATGGAAGAAAACAAAAACCTACTTCTCAACCTTGTGATCATATTGATCAGAGTGAAATGCCATAAATTACTTAATGATTAATAACCTCAATTATTTTTTCTGCGTATTCATAAGTTCCAGTTGTTCCACCCAAATCAGCCGTAAGTGATTTCCCCTCCCGTAAAACTTTAGTAATAGCTTTTTCTATCCTATCGGATGCTTCAATTTCTCCAAGATATTTGAGCATCTGAGCACCTGAGAGCATCATTGCTGTTGGGTTTGCAATGTTCTTTCCAGCTAAACTTGGTGCACTTCCATGGGCGGGTTCAAACATAGCTATATTTTCACCAATGTTTGCACCTGGTATAATTCCAAGCCCACCAACAAGGCCAGCACATAAATCTGAAACAATATCTCCATATAAATTAGGCAAAACTAATACATCATAACATTCCGGTGTTTGGACTAATTTCATACACATAGCATCAATTAACATATCTTCAAATTCTATTTCCGGATATCCCTTAGATATATTCCTAGCTATAGATAAAAACATCCCGTCGGTATACTTCATTATGTTAGCTTTATGAACAGCAGTAACTTTTTTTCGATCTTCTTTTACTGCATAATCAAAGGCAAATCTTATAATTCTTTCACAGCCTTTTCTTGTAAAGATTTTAATGCTCTCAGCAACATCTGATCCTATCATATGCTCTATGCCTGCATACAAATCTTCAGTATTTTCCCTTACAATAAATATCTCTACTGAAACATGGTTTACAATATGATTTTAAATAATTAACCTTTTGATTCTGATTATATCAAAGTATAATATATATTGCAGGTGGAGTGAAATTATATGAATATTAAACAGCTTACATATTTTCTTACTATTGTTGAAGAAGGAACTATATTAAAGGCGTCGAAAAAATTACATATAGCACAGCCGCCCTTGAGTCAACAATTAAAGCTACTTGAAGAGGAGCTTGGTTGTATACTAATAGAAAGAACTACAAGAAAATCTCAAATAACAGATACAGGTAAAAAACTTTACAATGGTGCAAAGAAGATATTAGAGCTAATTGATACTACGACTAAAGAAGTAAGGGACGTTAAAGAAGGTCTTCAAGGAAGTTTATCAATAGGTACTGTTTCCGCACTAGGGGCTTCATTTTTACCGGAGAGATTCAGTAGCTTCCATCAAAAATATCCTGGAATTAAGTTTGATATATATGATGAAAATACTAATAAAATAATAGAACTTTTAGAACAGGGACTAATTGATATAGGTATTATACGAACGCCTTTTAATTTAGATAAATTTGAAGCAATAATCTTACCAGATGTTCCTATGATAGCTGTTAGTAGAAACTTAGAGGTCGAGAAGGTATGTGAGAATATAAGACTATCGGACTTAATTAATATGCCCCTTATTGTTCAACAAAGATATGAGAAAACAATTGTAGAATTATGTTTCAAAGAGGGCCTTACACCTAATATATTTTGTAGAAGCAATGATGTAAGAACTATATTATTATGGGCAGCAGCTGGAATGGGAACAGCAATTGTTCCTAAGGATTGTTTACATCTGATTAATGACATCAATGTAGAACATAAGGAAATAAGAGAAACCTCATTAAATATAGGAACAGCAATTATTTGGACAAGAAATTGTTACCTAACTGCTGTTGCTAGGCATTTTTTAGATGGGATTACAACTATATCAACATAAAATTTCATAAAAGAGGTGGTTACAAATGAGAAAACTCAAGTATTTTTTCGTAGTTGCCATTTTACTTATCTTAACGGTAGGATGTTCTGCAAAAAAATCGGAAACAACTAGTGGGAATAATGGTGCACAAAAAACAAGTGATGTAGCACAAAAGAGTTCGAATAAAGAACAACCTGAATTTATATCATTTTTAGGATTAAAACTAGCTAGTCTTTCAGTAAATTACGGACAACCAATTATCATTAAGACATCTGATGGTGGAACACTCTACCAATTTAAAGACTTAAAAGATGTTACCTTTTCTCTGGATGATACCAGCAGTATAGATAGAATTGAGATATTAAGTAAGGAGCAAAATATAAATAATACGAGAGTTGGACAGACTCCTCAAGAAATAAAGAATATACTTGGGAATCCTATATCAGAGGAGAAGCCTTATGAATTAGGAGAATGGACATTGATATACCATTTAGCTAATTCAGGTAAACCGGTTAATATATTCTTCATGTCCAAGACGAAGGATACACCAGTCACTTCAATTGTTTTGAAAGTTATAGCAACCTCCACCTCGAGTAATGCTTCGAATTAATCTGTTCCTGCATATGTTACTGAAAGGTTTGTAGGATATGATTATATTGGTGGGCTATGGGCAGCCGTATTAAGCAATACATTAAATACTGGTGAGATTAAAAGTTATCAAAGTAAAAGAAGTAGGGTATAATGTAGATATAGATTCATATAAGGTAGAGGCTTTATGGTTTTATGAAGATGAGACAAGTGAACTTTTTTTAATAGAAAAACCAGAATCTTTTACACACGCTTTAGCTGGTCTTGGTGAAGATATGTGGAAAAGTGTTGATGGAACAGATTATATAAGACATGATAGGCAAACAGGGGAAAGCTAGAAGTAGATAAGAAATACAATATAGTCATATGATAGAAGTATTAGTAAATTGAATATTAAGTATTTATTAGTGTAATAATTAAAAGTAATAAAGAGAGGTATTAAAAATAATGAGTAATGCTAATTTAAATGTTAATATCAATTCGGAATTTATTTCTTATTTGGGATCAAGAAAAGATAATAATGCAATTTCTGAGGAAGTAAATTTATCGCTTTCAATTTATTTATTTACTAAAAATAAGGTCACATTAGCTAGAGCATCTGAACTTGCAAAAAAAAGCCTGGGGGAATTTATTAATATATTAATTTCTCAGAATATTTCATGGATGGAGTATACAGAGGAAGAAAAAAAATGGATGATGAAACAATATCGTTAATAATGGAGGAAAAAAGACTTGATTAAAGTAATCAGTAATTCAACTCCTATTATTAGCTTATCGATTATGAAAAGCTTAGATTTATTACTGGAGAGTTTTGAGGTCATTATTCCTAGAGAAGTTTATAATGAAGTAGTAATTTATAGCAATGAAGGAATTTCTGGTAAACTAGAATTAGAGAATGCTGTTAAAAGAGGTTCAATAATAATTTATGATATTGAGGATACATATTTTGTTGACAAAACTTATGGTCATTTTCATAGAGGTGAGTTAGAAGTTATAGTTGCAGCCAAAGAATTGAAAAATTTATTTGTTTTAATAGACGAACGTTCCTGTAGGAGGTTTGCAGAAGATTTAATGTTAAAAACTATAGGAACTATTGGTATATTAAAAATGGCTAAATTAAATGGAGAAATTAAAGAAGTAAGACCGCTTTTAGATAAATTAATAGCTAGAAAAATAAGGATATCTGAAAAACTGTACTTGGATACCCTAAAAGAATTGAATGAACTGTAGAATAACTACCGTATATCAAACAAATAATAATTTGGTGTACGATAGTTATTTTGATTTAGCTATTAGATAATGCTTGAATAACCTCATTTAGATCAGGTAATTGGCTCATAGGTCGATATACTTTAACCCAGCTTACAATACCATTTTCATTTACTATAATGTTAGCTCTCTCTGAAATACCTTTATCTTCTATAAAAATTCCATAATCTTTTGCAACCTTTCCATTTGGCCAAAAGTCTGCGAGAATACTTAATCTTTTTAGAACTAGTGCGGTCCCCCATACTTTTTTACAGGGTTGAGAATCTACACTAAAACCGAGTGGAACTGTGTTAAGTTTTTCAAAGATATCCCAGTGAGTTTCTAGTGCCCTCATTTGATCGGTGCAAACCGGTGTCCATGCCAGTGGATGCCAAGAAAGTAGTACCTTCTTACCTTTGAAATCTGATAGACTTACGATTTTATCATTATTATCCTGCAATGAGAAATCAGGTGCGTGATCACCTACAGCGATTAATCTCATAAACTCATCTCCTCTTTATTCATTTAGTACTATTATTGATTTTAAAAACAATATAATTTATTATGTGTCTGAATTGTAATATTTATAAGCAAGTCAAATGGATAAAAAAAATGATGCTATGTAGACCAAATGCATCCCACCAATAAAAAGGACTCCAAAGATTTTGCATCGGGTTCGGTTCAGAGGTGCAAAACGTTAAATATGAAGCTATATTTGTAACTTAATTGTAAAAAAAACAGGTATATTAATATCAAAAGTCGCAAGTGTTTTTACATGAAAGAGCAGGATAAATAATTCTCCTGCTCTAATGTATAGAATTTATTTTGGTGATTACCCATAGATAAATTCTATACAAGCTACCTTTCATTTTAAAAAAAAATAAAGGGTATTAATTGTTAAAAGCAATTTATATATAAATATGAAAAATATTGAATATATATATTAATTTACTGTATAATTTAATAAGAATGCAATTGTAAGAAATAATAAAGCAAAAATTATTTCATTTAATATACGAAACAGTTTTCAGCAAATAATGTTAACAGCTTTTTTAGAGTTGAGAATCGAGAGTCTATCTATTTTTAAGGAGGAAAATGAAAATGGGGAAAAGGGGAAAGTGGATTTTTACAATTATTAATATCCTTTTATTATTATTCTCTTGGATACATAATAGCAAATTCAATATTTCTTTTGTTTTGTCCTTTTGTTATTTTATTACAATGTTTTTACTGGTGTGGGTGTGTCCTATTTGGGACAATAAGTTGTCAGCGAAAAAAGGGAATGAAAAGAATAATTCGAAGTAAAAAAACAGTTAGGTTTTATTGCTTAATAATTCGAAGTTTTCCAAGGAAGCGAATTTACTAATAGAAAAGCAGATACCAGAAGTTATTAAAACTTATGCTATCTGCTTTTCTATATAAACCACTTGTAAGTCTATTATCAATGGTGTATTTATAAGGTTTCAAGTCTATTTAAAGTATTATATGGGCAACAAAAATTATAATATGTTCTTAAAATTGTAGTGGCGTATTGAGCATATTTAGGATTAAAGTTTGCGTAGATGTAAGACTTACCATCTCCACGAGATGTAAACAATGGTCTCTCAAGAATTGATAAGCTTCTTCTTATTTATTGCATAAAAGCATTAATACTATGCAAATTAACTTTAAGAAATAAATTAGTTATATGCTCTATATCATAGTTGGTAATATTAGAGGTGCAATCAATCCATCGTGTACCTTCGCTTTTGGTTTGATTATAGCTTGTGCAATTAGCTCTTGAAGGTAATACATTAGTGATTTTCTTACAAGATTTACATTGCCACTTTTGAGAGTTACTACTACTTTTACCTCTTCTGTAAAATTTGTTTGGCTCAATTAAAGGTGAATTATCTTTATCAGGACACTCTTCCGTATGGAATACATAATCATTATTATTAACCATATCTTGTACAACGTCATTAATAGATAATCTCTTTATCTCTTCTGCAATTGACCAGTTAGAAAGGGTTTTACTGTAGCAATTTAAAGAGCTACTGTCAACATCACCCGTAGGGTCATCATTACAAGCTATAGACTTATTTCTATCATTTCCACCAACAAGCTTATAAATAGATGGTTTATTTACTGCTTTATCAAATTTCATTTGTGGCCTATTAAACCACTTACAATAAGGATTGTACAAAAATTCATCTGGATTTGATATTTATTATCTTTCACAGAGAAGGTAACAGGTTTAAACAACATATCTCTAAATTTAGTTACAAATACAGTATCACCCATAGTTGAGTAATCATTGTTTCGTTCTTTGAGTTCTTCATCGCTGACGGGGATTTCTATATTAACTATATCATCCTGCGCATTAGATAACCTTTTGATTGTAGCCAAATAGCCTCACCTCTCAATTACTTCTCAATAATGTCTAAAAGCCTCTTAATACGCCTGTTGTTACGTTTCTTTTCAACCCAGTTTTTAAATTTTTCATCCTTTGTTAAATTTTTTAAGAAATTATCAGCGACTTCGCCTTCTTTCATCCATGTATCAACATATATTGACATAGTAATTAGCAATACAATTATCATATCAAATTACATGACAAAATACAATTTCATAAATTTATGAAATTGTATTTTAGTGTGTTAAATATAGTGCTAATTACTATGATGATTTAGCTATATTATTGCCACAAATGGCTACAAATAGACAAAACAAGCATACAAATTATATGCTTGTTTCATGTAAAATTATAAGATATATTTTGTGTATTTTAGTGTTTTGCACCCTTGAACCGAACCCGATGAAGATTTTGTTGGATCCTTTTTACTAGGTTTTTTGATGGAAATGTGGCGCGAGACTTACATTTGACTTCCTACTTTGAACTTACAACTTTGATTAGTTCTTCATCTATTACTTTTCCTGAAATATCTACCATTGGAAAGCCCATTTCTTTATAGCTCCATACCGATCTTGCAATATTTAATTCTTTAAATGCAGCTATAACGTATTGATGCCATCTAATCTTGCTAGCAGCAGGAGCCTGTGCTATAACTCCATATTCTCCGCAGTATACAGCTTTACCGGTACTTTTAACAAATTCTATCGCTGGCTTTAAAGACTGGCGAATATAGGCTTCGCCTACTTCTTCCAAATCAAGCAAGGCTAAATCTGTTTGAGGAAAATCAGGATATCTTTTATGAAATTCACTGTAAACTTCACCACTATCAGGATAATTCACAGTTTTATTAAATTCAACAAAGGTTGGCATCCAACTAGCTTTCTGATGAGTAAACAGGTGAGGCTCATAAAAGTGAAAAGTATATATAACATTTTCATCATCAAAAAGCTCTATTTCCTTAAGCATGAAAACTGAATTATATAGATTCCCACCAACAATTATTCTTCTATCCTTGTCTAGTTCCCTAATAGCAGCAACGGTTTCATGAGCTACTTTGTTCCACCTGTCACTGGTTGGTTCTACAATTTCATTAAGGAGTTCAAATATTATAGTATCTTTCTGTCCAATATATCTAACTGCAAAGGCCCTCCAAAGACTAATAAACCTTTCCTGCAGCCTTTTATCATCAAAGAATGTATTTTCATTCAATGTACCAAAGCTGTATCCTGGTGCCTTATGTAAATCTAATATTATATTTAAACCATATTCTTTACACCATTTTATACAGTTATCAATATATTGGAATCCTTCTTCCTTATAGATAAATGGCTTGTCATCATCCTCTAAAATAGCATAATCTATAGGGAGCCTCACATGATCCATTCCCCAAGATGCAATCTGTTCTATATCTTTTTTCGTAATAAAGGTTTTAAAATGATTATGGTCATATTTACTGTATTGAGATATCCATCCTCCCAAATTTACTCCTGCAAAATAGCCTTCAAGTTTATTCATACTCCTAATCCTCCTGAAATCCATATTAGTAACATTATTTATTATATTGTACACCAAAACAGTATGCATAAACAATAATAGTCATATATGAGATAATGTAAAAGCGTTTGAGGAATTTATCCGCAAACGCTTTTATATACTTTCCCTTATATTTAATTTTACTTTGCCATACCAAAAATTGCATCAGATATATAAGGTATTAGCCAAATGAGCCATACAGAAACACTAAATTTGTGGAAATTAGTTTTAGCTTTTTCATTGTTTTTAATTAAGACAAATGTAGCCCAAACAGCGTGGAAGAGCATTAAAACAATTGCAAGTAAACCTGTTATACCATGAAAATTAAGTTGAAATCCATTTATGGCTAGCTTACTCATTAATGTTGTCCCTAGGGTATCAAAGGTTAACCCCACCCAGAATATTGCTAAATGCCATTTTTTTAGTTCACCCTGTACCTTTTCACTCCATACACCTATTGTATAAAAAACAAGAGCTAAAGTTATAGATATCACTGCGTAAAACAACATAAAGATTCCTCCATATTTTATATATAACCTTAATATGGCCTAAAAAGTAATATATTATTTAGGAATCCTTTTCTATTTTTAATGTGTAGCTACCTTTTACAACATCTTCTTCTCTAGTTTTCAAAAACTAATTTATCTGTGGTGATGCATATCTTCCATAAACATTGGATTCATCATTTTATGACAAGTTGGACATGGATGCATCGATGGACACTTTTGACAAGGCATCATCATATGGCATTGAGGCATAGGTTTCATCATTGGTTGTTGCATTGGCTGCATCATTGGTTGTATAACTAATTTCATTGTTGTTGGTTCCATTACGGGTTGTATTTTTAATTGCAATTTTATTGGTTCCATCATTACTGATCCGATTTTAGGCTGTATATTTAATTCTACGTTAGCTGATTCTACATTTGGGTGTATTTTTAGTTCTTGTATAACTGGTGGTATAACTTGTGGTATAACATGTTGTATAATTTTTTGAATTGGTTGTGGTTTTGGCTGAGGTTTTGGCTGCCATTTTGGTTGTGGCATAGGCATTATTGGCTCTTTATCGTTTCTTTCCATTTCTGAATCTTCCATTCTATACCCCATTCTATACATCATCATTGGACACATTGGTCCATCCTGGAAAGGTTCAAAATCTGACCCTCCATAATTTATATACATAATTATCCTCCAACTAAAGCTTATATCCATTTAATATATGTACACTGCTTATACTTTGTTCATGATTGGGATAAAGATTCATTTTGTTGTAGCTGAATTTTAAACTGAGTATTATATAACTGCTTATATAAGCCGTTCCCTTTTATCAATTCTTCATGTTTTCCTATTTCAGCAACAGTTCCATTATCAATAACAAAAATTTGATCTGCAGCAATTACTGTTGACAATCTATGAGCAATAACAAAACTTGTTCTATTATGTAACAGAGGTACCATGGCTTTTTGAATATACATCTCTGAGATAGAATCTAAAGAGGAGGTTGCTTCATCCAGAATAATAATTCTTGGGTTTTTTAATATTACTCTTGCGATAGAAATTCTTTGCTTTTCTCCACCAGATAGTTTTATTCCTCTATTTCCCACAACGGTTTTATATTTATCAGGAAGACTCATAATAAAATCATGAATATAAGCTGCTTCACATGCATTTATCAGTTCTTCCTCAGTAGCATCTGTTTTACCATATCTTAAATTTTCTTCAATGGTATCGTTGAAAAGATAAGGCTCTTGCATAACTATACCGATTTGGTTTCTAAGTGATTCTAAAGTCACATCCTTCACATCAAAACCATCTATTTTTATGATTCCAGAATTAACTTCATATAATCTTGGAATTAAATTCGTAATTGTAGTTTTACCAGCACCACTTAGACCAACTAAGGCAATCATATTACCCGACTTGACAGAGAAGCTTATGTCCTCCAGAACTTTAACCTTACTGTTATAAGAAAAGCATACTTTTTCAAAAACAACCTCTCCGTGTATTATCCCAAGTTCTTTAGCATTAGGTTTATCAATAATATCTTGATGACTATCGAAGTACTCAAATATTCTTTCAAATAATGCAAAAGATCTTATGATATCAATATGAATATTTGAAAGCTGAGTAACCGGCCTATATAATATTGTAAGAAGTGACACAAAAGCAATAATGCTTCCTATGGATATCTCACCTTTAATGAATAAATATCCACCATAAAAATATATTAGCATAGGTCCAATGGTAGTAAACATATTAAGGGTCATGAAGAACCATCTACCAACTACAGATTCTTTTATCTGGAGGTTAATGACTTCTTCATTTATAGTTTTGAATTTTTTGTATTCATCCTTTTCCTTTGTAAATATTTTAGAAAGTATGGCTCCGCTAATACTTAAGGTTTCCTGAATGATCTGGTTTAATTGTCCTATCTTTTCTTGATTATTAGTAGCTATTTTCCACCTTACTTTACCTACTTTTCTTGTTGGTAATACAAATAAAGGTAGCACAATCATTCCTAGTATGGCTAGTTTCCAATTCATAGAAAACAATGCTATTGAAGTTGTAATTATAATGAAAATACTACTTAAGGCATTTACTACAGTGCTATTGAAGATATCTTGAATTCCATCTATATCGCTTGTAATTCTAGTAATAATTTCTCCTGGCTTTGCAGCTGAAAAAAAAGTTAATGACATATGCTGTAGATGCCAATACATTTCATTCTTCATATTAAAAATTATATGCTTTGCTATCCATGTATTTAGGTAGGATTGCCCTACCTGTAAAAGGGAAAGAATTATAGTTGCTCCTATTGAAATTAAAATAAATATGCTTAAAAGCCTTAAATCCTTTTGGGGTAATGCTTTATCTACAATGTTTTTGATCAAAATTGGTGGTATAATCCCTAAAATTGAAGTTATTATAATTGAGATTAAAGCAAGTAACATTTGCTTCCAATAGGGATGAAAATACCCTAATATTCTAGATACCATTTCCTTGGTAATCTTAGGCATTTTTATTTTTTCATCTGAAAATCTCATTCTACCTCTTCCTGGGGTAAATCCTTGCTGCATAATAACATCCCCTTAATGCTTAATCGAACTTATAGACTTATCGTAAAAATGAAATGGTTGAAATGATTAATACCAGAATTGATTTTTTAGATGAGAAGGATTTAACTAGCTTAGATTCTGCACTTGATCAGATTATTAATGTGATTAAAAAATTACCTTAATAATCTGAAAACATATTTAAAGGAGCATCTTTGGCTATAAAAATAGCAACTGATGCTCCTTTTGTTATTATAAGGTTAAACGCTTTTGTACTTAGGTTAAAGGATCGGTTCACTTTTAACGATAGGATCAAGCCTAATAATTTCTATTTTTAACGCTTTTATTTCATCATTGAATGTTTCATTGTTAGTTGCTAAAGTTGCTATTTGGCTCTTAAAAGTTTCGTTTTCAACAGTTAAAGCCATATTTTCATTTTTAAAGTTTTCAATTTCAGCTTCAAATTTATCAGATTTTTTTGCTAATCGCTTATTACCACGACTTAAGGAGAATTCCTTTTGTAATCCTAATAAAGTGACTATTATAGCACCAGAAATTGCGGATACAAAGATTATAAGAGCCAAAGAAATATCAACTTTGGTAGAGAAGAAATTAACTGATATTATTTCAGCATTTTGAATACCGAATAAAGCTACTATAATAGCGAAAATTAAAGAAATAATAAAACCAATACGCATGTAAAAAGCCTCCTTTATTTACTTTGTTATTATTAAATTATAACACATTTATTGTATAAAACATATAATGTTGCAATTATGTGTCGAATAAAGTAATAGTGCAGTTATTTTACCCCGAAAATAAAAAATGATGTGCAAATAAATATATGAAAATTATTTTTTATTTTATACACCAAACTGAGTAAGAGTTCCCGTTAACAGTGAAATCACCGTTGCCATCCTCAGTAATTTTTATTTCTTCGGAAACATTACCAGTAATATCTGCAAAGGTCTTACCAGAAAGTTTTTCTCCAACAAACATCTTTTTAGAACCCCTGTCCTTTGCATTAGAAATTAAGGTAGCTAGTCCATTTTCTCTTGTCCATCCCACAATGTGTGGATTGTCGAAATAATCATGCTGCCACCCATAAGCAAAATCTTGTCTAGCTTTTAATAATTTGTCTAGTTGATCTTTTAGTGGAACTATATCACTACTTGCTAGGCCATAATAATCTCCAAAGAAAACACAAGGTACTCCTTCTTGTCTTGTTAATATAAAAGCATATGCCTGTAGCTTAAAGGAATTATCAACCCAAGATTCTAAGGACTGACTTGGTTGTGTGTCGTGGTTGTCCACAAAAGTTATTGAATTTTCAGGATAACAACTTATTAAGGTATTTGACGCTAAATTTCTTAAATCGTAGTTCTCTTTTTCATTAGCAGCTAAAACAAAGTTGTAATGAAGGGGCACATCAAATATATTAAATGTATGGCAAGTGTTCTCCACATATTTTTTTAAAATATTCACATCAGCATGCCAATATTCTCCTACAGTAAAAAGCTCTTTCTTTGTAATAGTTCTTATATCATTTATCCACTTTTTAAAGAATTCAAATTCCATATGTTTTACTGCATCTAATCTAAATCCATCAAGATCTGCTATTTTACTGTACCATAAGCCCCACTTTAAGAGTTCTTCATAAACTATGGGTAAACTACTATCTATATCGGTAAACATAAGATAAGCATAGTTCCCATTTTCTACATCTACTCCTTGATCCCAACTCTTACCCAGCCCAGTAAATTCAAATATAGCACTTTCTTTTTTATTTTCATCCCAATCAACCCCATCAAAATGTTCCCAGTTCCATTTAAAGTCAGAGTACTTATTATTTCTTCCAGGGAAGGTGAACTTAGTCCATGCTTTTATATCATATTCTTCAGATATTCTATTATTTCGATCTAAGGGATCCACTTTAACTACCTTTACCCATTCAGTATCATCTGCCCCTGCCTTGTGATTAAGTACAACATCCGCTAAGACCTGAATGTTATTTTTGTGAGCTTCGGCTATTGCTTCTATATATTCATCTTTTGTACCATATTTAGTTCGCACACTTGCCTTTTGATCAAATTCACCAAGATCATATAAGTCGTAAACACCATAACCAGCATCCTTATTTCCACCTCCACCTTTATAAGCGGGAGGAAGCCAAAGTGTATTTATACCTGCAGCACTTAAGGCACTACTTTGTTCTTTCAAAAAGTTCCAGTGTATTCCGTCTGAGGATAAATTCCATTCAAAAAACTGCATTATAGTTCGATTCATCTAAGTAAGCTCCTTTTATATTACGTTTTTGAATAAAGCAACTATAAGCCGTAGCTGTATAGCATATTTGCATTCAGATGTATTATATCATGATTAATCTTTTATGGTATGAGAATAAAGGATATTTGAATTATGTAGGGAATTATAAAGCATAAGGATGTGATATTTTTGGATAAATATAATATACCAATGGGCACGTTTGTGGAGATACAAGATATTGGGTTAGAAATTGATAAAAAGAACCATGGAGTTAGACTTTATATAGTGGGGCATAAGAAAGATATGGATGGGAAACCTATATATTCTTTAGGTCTAAAAGGGGAAACAAATGGGTTGAAAATGTACAACGGGTTCTATGAGGAAGGGCTAAAGGTTATTGATAAAATATCGGTAGAATTAACTAAGGATGAACTCCAAGATATTATTCAATGGGGAAACACCTCTGAAGAGGAAGGCTACTTAATTGACAGAGAAATAGATTTAAAAGATAGATTGAGCAAAATAATCTAATCGGTTTCAAGATATTGTTTAAATAATTATGGCTGACTAATAAAAAGGATGTTTTATTAGTCAGCCATAAAAATTGGATACTTTTTAAAGTTATCTGTATCCGTTATAGGAGCATATACCGAACACGCAATGGTTAACTGCAAAGCACTTGACCATTTATTAATATAGGAATAGTAATTTACAATAAACTTTCCACATGAAGTCTCAAACCTTCTTTCATACAAGTTGAAGGCAGCACTCCTCCACTATTTTTCAGTTTTGATAAATCATATATCCTATGGCACAAGAAGGAGGCGCTATCTGGATGTTCAGCATAAAAGGTGGCTACAGGTAGTTCACTAAAAACTAATTTTGTATCTAATATATCTCCGATAAGCT
>Ga0209125_1001082_pt1 | contig 28278 bp, 25 predicted proteins | sample BarGraIncub1131A_FD_184503 | JGI IMG/M metagenome (GOLD analysis project Ga0209125, IMG submission 184503) | Arctic peat soil microbial communities from Barrow, Alaska - Barrow Graham LP Incubations 11-31A (SPAdes) (version 2) | ecosystem: Environmental > Terrestrial > Soil > Wetlands > Peat... | reverse complement strand
GAAGATTTCTTTGGTGATATGGACTTTAAAGTAGCTGGTACAGAGCAGGGGATTACAGCTATTCAAGTTGATACAAAACTTCATGGATTATCTAATTACTGCATTAAAACTGCAATTATAGATGCGAAAAAAGCTAGACTTCATATAATAGGAAAAATGAACGAATGTATAGATGGACCAAGAAGTGAAATGTCAGTACATGCTCCTAGAATGTATATATTAAATGTAGCACCTGACAAGATTAGAGACGTAATAGGTAAAGGCGGATCAACTATAAAGAAAATCATAGCAGAAACCGGTGTTAAAATAGATACTAGTGATGATGGTAAAATTGTTATTATGTCTAGTGATAGCGTTAGTGCAAATAGGGCAGTGAAAATTATTGAAGAACTAACTAAATCAGTTAAAATAGGAGAAATATATTTAGGAAAAGTAACAAAAATTGCCGCTTTCGGAGCTTTTGTTGAAATACTTCCTAATAAAGAAGGCCTAGTGCATATTTCTAAACTTGATTTTACTAGAGTAAATAAAGTAGAAGATATTGTTTCAGTTGGCGATGAAATATTAGTAAAAGTAATGGAAATAGATAACCAAGGAAGAGTAAACCTATCGAGAAGAGATGCTATGAAAGATAGTGAAAATGAAAAAAAAGAGAATGAAAAAAAACTTAATGAAAAAAAAGTGAATGAATAATAATAGAGGGGCTTAGGTGCCTTTTTATTTTTTTAATAATATAACACTAATATGCACATAGTAAATATAAATTCTCATTAAGGAGAGGCGCATATGTATAATTTATTTAATTTAGATAATGGTTTAAGAGTTGTAGTTGAAGACATTGAATACGTAAATTCTGTCAGTGTAGGTTTATGGGTAGAAAATGGATCAAGAAACGAAAATGAACATAATAGTGGAATATCACATTTCATTGAGCATATGCTTTTTAAAGGAACCTCGGGTAGAACTGCAAAACAAATTGCTGAGGTTATTGAAGATGTGGGGGGACAAATTAATGCTTTCACAAGTAGAGAAGCAACATGCTTTTATATAAAAGCATTAGATACTTATTTAGAATTATCTTTAGATATTCTATCAGACATGCTTTTCAATAGTAATTTATCAGAAGAGGATATTAAAAAAGAAAAAAACGTTATCATTGAAGAAATAAATATGAGTGAAGATTCACCAGAGGACGTTCTAGCAGATCTGCACACAAAAGCAATTTGGAATACAGATTCTATATCGTTACCTATATTAGGGACTATGAGTACTGTAAAATCTTTTAGTAGAAAGGGTATATTAGATTATATAGATTCGTACTATATACCAGAAAACTCAGTTATATCTATTTCTGGCAAATTTGACATGAAAAATATAGAAAATCTTGTTCGAAAATATTTTGGAAAATGGTCTTGTAAAAATAAAAAGATTACTAAATATAGCAGTCCTGAAATGTTTAATAAACATTATTTTAGGAAAAAAGATATTGAACAACTTCATGTAAGCCTCGGAATTCCTGGGATCGAGCTTGGTAATGATGATACATATACTTTAATATTACTAAGTAATATATTAGGCGGAGGAGCATCCTCAAGATTATTCCAAAAAATTCGTGAAGAGTTAGGTGTGTGCTATTCGGTATATTGTTATATATCTGCATTTAAAAATACCGGAATTGTAAGCATTTATGCAGGGGTCAATCCAATGCAGGCGGAAGTAGCTATTAGCGCAATAAAAGAAGAGGTCAATAAATTTGCTAAGTTAGGAATTGACAATGAAAGATTATTTAAAGCTAAAGAGCAGTTAAAGGGTAGTTACATTTTAGGACTTGAAAGTACAAGTAGTAGAATGTTTAGTAATGGAAGATCAGTCATGTTTATGAATAAAATAAATACACCTGAAGATGTTTTGCGAAAAATTAATGAAATAGATATGACAAGGGTAAACTCTGTAATGGAAAATACTTTTAAGCACGGTATAATCAATTCAGCGTATGTAGGCAAGGAAAAGGAAATGCTAGATAAAGTTTTTAACGGTAATATTATCTCTATGGATAAGTAAATTTATTTGTAAATATATAAAAATCATGCATAACTCCTTAATATATTTCATAGTATTTTATGAGATTATTAAGGAGATGTTTATATGGAAGATAATATAAAGCTATATGGTGAAATGGAAAGATATGAAATTATAAATATTAATGATGGTGATAAATATAGTAATTTAGGTAGTAATGATGTGGTTATTGATGAGAATGGTCTTTTGAAATTTTTGATTATAAATGAAGGCAGTTCTAAATTTAATTTTTTTAAAAACAATGATATCATAGAAGTCCCTTGGGAGTATGTTAAAAAAATTGGTTCTAGGACTATAATCATCGACGTTGATAATGAATTTTTAAAAAAATCACATATTTAACGACATTTCAGAGGGAAAGTATCCCACTACAACATAAGTGGTGGTTCTCACCTCTAGTAAAAACAAAACTTTAGGGGAATATAAATCTCCTTCTGAAGTCGTTAATATTGCAGCTTCGAAGAAGATAATTAATTTGGGAGGTCAGAAATGAAAATATTAGTGCAAAAGTTTGGAGGTACATCTGTTTCAACGGAAGAAAAAAGAAAGCTCGTAGTGAAGAAGATTATGAATGCAAAAGTTCAAGGATATTTTCCAGTGGTAGTAGTATCTGCTATGGGAAGAAAAGGTGAACCATATGCTACTGATACTCTACTTTCCTTGGTAGATGATGCTTTAAAAGTTTCAAATCCATTAGCGATTGACTTATTAATGAGTTGTGGTGAAACTATAAGTACTGTAATAATGTGTAATGAATTAAATAAAATTAATATTGATGCTGTACCTTTAACAGGTGGACAAGCAGGTATAATTACAGATAGTAATTATACTAATGCATTAATACTTAATGTAGATCCTCAAAAGATATTGGATGTTTTGAAAAAAGGAAAAACTCCAGTAGTTGCAGGATTTCAAGGTAGGGATGAAAAAGGTTATGTTACGACGATTGGGAGAGGCGGAAGTGATGTTACTGCAGCAATATTAGGTGCAGCGCTTAATGCTGTAGAGACTCAAATATACACTGATGTAGATGGTATTATGACAGCTGATCCAAGAATAGTTTCAGAGGCAACTTTAATAAAAAAAATAAGTTATGATGAAATTTTTCAATTTGCAGATCAAGGAGCAAAGGTTATACACCCAAGGGCAGTTGAAATATCTAGAAAATATAATATACCATTAGTTATAAAAAATACTATGAATGAATGCACTGGAACAGTAATTAGTAATTTGGGAAGTGAGAATTATGAAAATATAATTACTGGCATCACCCATATGAATAATAGAGTTCAAATAAAAATATGTAAAAAAATAGGAGCGAGCTATGAAGATCTATTTGATATCTTAGCTGAAAATATTATAAGCATAGATCTTATAAATGTTTTTCCTAAAGAAAAAATATTTACTATTGATGAAAAAGACTTTATAAAGTTTTCAACAATGATGCAAGAACTTAATATACCATATTCATTTGTGAAGGATTGTAGTAAACTTTCAATCATCGGTTCAAAAATGAAAGGCATACCTGGCGTTATGGCACGAATACTTAAGGCATTAACAAGGCAAAATATTGAAGTACTACAAACAGCAGATTCACACATGACTATATGGTGTCTTGTAGAAAGCGAGTATGTTGAAAAAGCAATTAATGCACTACACAGAGAATTTAAATTAGGATAAAAAATGTATATAGTTTCTCTTAATGCACAAAATAAAATGGATTAGGAGGAATGAAAATGTTAAAAACTGAAGAAAACGAAGAAAATTCAAATAAACAGGTTGAAAGTATTAAAGAACTGGGTGCAACTAATATTCCAACTCAGGATGATAAAATTCAAGTTTTACCTATTATAGGTCAAATAGAAGGACACATGATGTTGTCCCCTCAAACAAAAGCTACTAAATATGAACATGTTATTCCTCAATTGATTGCAATGGAGAGGGATGAAAAAGTAAAGGGTGTTCTTATAGTTCTAAATACAGTAGGAGGGGACGTTGAGGCGGGTCTTGCAATCGCTGAGATGATTAGAAGTATTAGTAAGCCAACTGTATCACTTGTAGTCGGGGGTGGCCATTCAATAGGCATACCACTGGCAACGGCTGCTGAGTACTCATTCATTTCCCCATCCGCAACTATGATAATTCATCCTATAAGAATGAATGGTTTAATAATAGGGGTACCTCAAACTTTTGAATATTTTAATAAAATGCAAGAAAGAATAACAGAATTTATTATTAGAACTTCAAAGATTGACAAAGAAACGGTAAATAGATTAATGATTCAAACAGATGAGCTTTTAAATGATATGGGAACTATTCTTATAGGGAAACAAGCGGTTGATAAGCGGTTGATAATGGGCTAATAGACGAGGTCGGTGGCATTAGTGAAGCATTAGCAAAATTAAATGAAATGATAGAAAAAGTATAGAAAAAGTATAGAAAATAGATATAAATAGGTCAGAGCGATCTATTTATATCTATTTTTAGTGAGTTTTTCTAACTATGCAATTATTTGAAATTCATTTATAAATCAATTTAAAGTTAAAGGGAATTTATAAAGTTTGTAGAAATAATAAAGATAGAACTAATAAAAGTAGAGGTGATATTTTGGCTAGAAAAAAAACAAAATCTAAAGGCTCGAAGAGTATAGATGCTAATAGTGAAATTTTTGGGATTATATTAATAACTATAGGAATATTAATTCTATTAAGTATATTTTCAACTATATTTTCAAGTTCTCATTCTATATCAGGTATGATTGGTGATTTTATAAATCATATGCTCTTTGCGATTTTAGGAGTAGGTGCATATCTTTCACCGTTTTTAATAATATTTGTTGGTGTTTGCTATATTGTTAAGAAAGGTAAGATAAATTTTAGTAAGAAGTTTTACGGAATAATACTTTGTATAATAAACACATTGTTATTTATACAAATGTTATCTTTAAATAGGTATTATTTAAAAGGAAATTTTATGCTTGGAATAAAAAAAATATATAATTCACAAAGTGTATTCCACGGAGGCATTATTAGTTATTCAATTGATGTACCAATGTATACACTATTTGGTGCTGCGGGAAGTTGTATAATTTTTATTGCTATTTATGTTATATGTTTAATTTTAATACTAAATATATCCTTGCATGATATTTTCTTAAATTTAAGGAATGAATTTATGATTAAAAAGACTACAGGAGAAAATGATATCAAAGAGTTATATGTAGAGAATAATGATAAGCAAGAAGAATTAGTAGTTGATAGTGACGACAAAGGTAAATTTATTAAAAGTATTAGTAACAAAATTAAAATAATTGATTTTATAAAATCAAACGAGATTACTGATGAATCAAAAGTCTTGAATAAAGAAGAACCTGGTAACAATATTAAAACAGAAAATGGACAAGCATCAAAAGGTGGTCATATAGATAATTCTATAAAACAAGAATTAGAGCAAGAAATTAAGTTTAATAATGTGAACACAAATCAAAACTATAAATATGAATATCCAACTATAGAGTTATTAAATGAAAATAACACGTCTAAGATGAATAAAAATGATAAAAGAGAGTTACTTAATAATGCTAATAAATTACAGGAAACATTAAGTAGCTTTGGAGTTGAAGCAAAAGTTATTCAAGTGACAAAAGGGCCTTCAGTGACAAGGTTTGAGCTTCAACCAAATGCTGGTGTTAAGGTGAGTAAAATTGTGAATTTAGCCGATGATATTGCACTAAATTTAGCATCATCTGGGGTGAGAATTGAAGCACCAATACCTGGTAAAGCTGCTGTAGGAATTGAAGTGCCAAACAAAGAGTTAAGCGCAGTATACTTAAGGGAAGTAATTGAGTCTAATGAATTTTCAACAACAAATAAAAATCTAGCATTTAGCTTAGGAAAAGATATAGGCGGTAATTGTGTTGTTTCAGATTTAACTAAAATGCCACATTTACTGGTAGCGGGGGCTACAGGTTCTGGAAAGAGTGTTTGTATAAATTCATTAATAATAAGTTTACTTTATAAATATCCTCCAGAGGATGTTAAATTACTACTAATTGACCCTAAAGTTGTAGAATTAAATATTTACAATGGGATACCACACCTATTAATACCAGTTGTAACAGATCCCAAAAAATCGGCAGGGGCTTTAAATTGGGCCGTAAATGAAATGTCAAGAAGATACAAAAATTTTGCTGAAAATAATGTGCGAAGTATAGAAGGATATAATGAATTAGCTAATAAAGGCATTATTGAAAATAAATTACCTTGGATTGTTATTATAATTGATGAGTTGGCAGATTTAATGACGGTCTGTGCTAATGATGTAGAGGAATATATTGGAAGGCTTGCACAAATGGCAAGAGCTGCAGGAATGCATTTAGTAATTGCAACGCAAAGACCATCAGTGGATGTTATTACAGGTGTGATAAAGGCCAATATACCTTCAAGAATATCTTTTGCAGTTTCGAGTCAAATAGATTCAAGAACAATACTAGATTCTTCTGGTGCAGAGAAATTACTTGGGAAAGGTGATATGCTTTTTTATCCTGTTGGGGAAGCTAAACCAATTAGAATACAAGGAGCTTTTGTATCTGAGGAAGAAGTTGAGCGAGTTGTTAGTTTTATAAAAGATCAGCAGACAAAAGTAAATTATGAAAAAGAAAATTATGAAAAAGAAATAATTGATGAAATAGAAAGTAATTCAAGTAATAAAGAGGGTATTGATGATATTGATGAATTATTAAATGAAGCAATTAGAATAGTAGTTGAAAATGGCCAAGCATCCACTTCATTATTGCAACGCAAACTAAAAATAGGGTATAATAGAGCAGCAAGAATTATAGAACAAATGGAGGAACGTAGAATCATTTCAGGTAGAAATGGAAGTAAACCTAGAGAAATATTATTAAGTAATGCTGATTTGAAGGATTAATTAAATAAATTTTAAAAAAAATTGTAAATACACTTGTTTAATTTGTAAATCACATTTACAATAATTTATGTATACAAATGTAGAAGGATAATAAGATGATATCTATTATTTACTTGCAAAGACAAACAAGGAGGACAACAGTTGATAAATAGGATTTACCCGCTGAGACAAACGAGGAGGATGACTGGTGGAAAAATTAAAAGTTGGAGTTATAAATTTAGGTTGTGATAAAAATAGAATTGATAGTGAGATTATAATAAGTAGTTTAAGTGAAAGATATAATATGACAAATGATCCTAAACTAGCAGATATAATTTTAGTTAATACTTGTGGATTCATAGAATCTTCAAAACAAGAATCAATAGACACCATTCTAGAAATGTCAAAATACAAAGATAAATATAATTGTAGTGTGCTAATTGCAACAGGCTGCCTTACTCAGCGTTATGGCACGGAACTGCTTGAACTTATGCCAGAACTAGATATAATGCTAGGTGTCAACGATTATAACAAGCTATTAAGTAGTATTGAAGAGGTGCTTTTGAAAAATATCAAAGTACAACATTGTAATTATAGTGATGAAAATATTAATGAAGGTCAAAGAGTATTAACAACAGGAACATACTCTGCTTATGTTAGAATTTCTGAGGGCTGTGATAATGCTTGTACATATTGTGCAATACCAAATATTAGAGGTAAATATAGAAGCAGAAAGATGGAAAACATAGTACAAGAAGCTAAGGAATTAAGTGAACATGGGTGCAAGGAAATCATTTTAGTAGCTCAAGATACCACTAGATATGGAATTGATTTATACGGTGAAAAAAACTTACATACGCTAATAAACAAAATTTCTAAAATTAATGGAATCGAATGGATTAGAGTACTTTATTGCTATGCTGAAGAAATCACGGATGAAATTATTAATGAAATATCAATAAACAATAAAGTTTGCAAATATGTAGATATACCAATTCAACATATAAGTGATGATATCCTTAAATCCATGAAAAGAAAAGGAAGAAAAAATATTATAACAGAAAACATAAATAAGATGAGAAAGAGTATAAAGGGATTAACCCTTAGAACTACACTTATTGTTGGATTCCCGGGAGAAACTGATGGGGATTTTGAAGAATTAAAACAATTTATTCAGGAAACCAAATTTGATAAATTGGGAGTTTTTAAATATTCAAAGGAAGATGGAACTGAAGCTTGCGAAATGAAAAATCAGATATCAGAAGAAATAAAAGCTAAGCGTGAAGAAGAATTAATGATGTTGCAACAAAATATATCTAAAGAAATTAATAGTAAAAAAATAGGCAAAATATATAAAGTTTTAGTAGAAGGCTTTAATGGCGAAACTTACTATGGTAGAAATTATGAAATGGCACCAGAAGTAGATGGAGCTGTTTTCTTTGAATCTGATAAAGTTTATAATAGAGGAGAATTTGTTAAGGTGAAGGTTACTGAGGCTTTAGAATATGATTTAATAGGAGTTGTGTGCTATGAATCTTGCGAATAAACTTACAATGATACGAATTTTTTTAGTGCCTATATTTTTACTGTTTATAGCGGTTAAAGGTATACCTTATGGAAGAGAATTAGCTACCATTATTTTTATAGTGGCTTCTCTTACGGATAAATTGGATGGTTATATAGCTAGAAGTAGAAACCAAATAACTAATTTTGGTAAATTCATGGACCCTCTTGCAGATAAATTATTAGTAACTGCAGCTCTTGTATCCTTAGTGGAACTTCAGATTGTTCATGGATGGGTAGCTATGATTATAATTGCCAGAGAGTTTGCAGTTTCAGGACTTCGAACAGTAGCTGCCTCAGACGGAAAAGTAATTGCGGCTAGTAAATGGGGAAAACTGAAAACTGTTATTCAAATAGTAGCTATAATTACAGCATTAATAAATTTATCTTATGTAAATACAACATTAAATATGCTAACAAATATTTTAATGGCTGTCGCAGTAGTTATTACGATAATATCAGGTGTTGACTATTTTGTTAAAAACAAAGGTACAATTAGAGTTGATAAGTGATTAGATTCTCAAGGTTTGTTAATAATACAATTAAAAGGCTTTTTATTATGAAGAAAAAGGGAACTCTTATAATGCATGTTGACCATGCATTATAAATGGTGTATACTTGGTCTAGAACAAACGTTCGTTAAATAAAGGATGGTGAACCCGAAAGGGAAATTTATGAATAATGAAAAATTAAAAGCGCTAGAAGTAGCTATGGGTCAAATAGAAAAACAATTTGGAAAAGGTGCAGTAATGAAACTTGGCGAAAATAGTAAATTAAATATAGAAGCTATTTCTACTGGTTGTTTAGGACTTGACATAGGACTAGGTATAGGTGGTGTACCTAGAGGTAGGATAATTGAAATTTTTGGTCCAGAATCTTCAGGTAAAACTACAGTTGCACTTCATATAGTTGCAGAAGCTCAAAAAAATGGTGGCTCAGCTGCATTTATAGATGTAGAGAATGCACTAGACCCGGAATATGCTAAGGCACTAGGAATAGATATAGAAAATCTAATAGTATCACAACCAGACACTGGTGAGCAGGCACTAGAGATTACAGAGGCATTAGTTCGCTCTGGGGCAATAGATGTTATTGTTGTGGATTCAGTAGCAGCACTAGTGCCTAAAGCTGAAATTGAAGGAGAAATGGGAGACTCTCATATAGGACTTCAAGCAAGACTTATGTCTCAAGCTTTAAGAAAACTTGCTGGTTCTATAAATAAATCCCAATGTGTTCTTGTATTTATAAATCAATTAAGAGAAAAAGTAGGAGTAATGTTTGGTAATCCAGAAGTAACACCTGGTGGTAGAGCTCTTAAATTTTATGCATCTGTTAGAATAGATATTAGAAAAATAGATACAATTAAACAAGGCGACGAATTTATGGGTAATCGCACAAGAATAAAAATAGTTAAAAACAAAGTAGCTCCACCATTTAAGAAAACTGAATTCGATATTATGTATGGCCATGGTATATCTCGTGAGGGAGATGTTTTAGATATAGGAGTTACAGAAGAAATCGTACAAAAAAGTGGAGCATGGTTCTCCTATGGAGATACTCGTCTTGGACAAGGAAGAGAGAATTCAAAACAATATTTCAAAGAAAATCCATTGGTCATGTTAGAAATAGAAAACAAAATTAGGGGAAAATACAACTTACCATTATACAAAAATCCAGAAGTTAGTAAAAAAGAAGTAGCTAAAAAAGAAGTTAGTAAAAAGGAAGCATAAAAGCGAGTGCATACTTGCTTTTTTCTTTATTTAATTATATTTTAGAATAGTTATCATATAATAGTAAAAGTAAAATAATTTATTTGAATGTTATAATCTTGACATTAATTGAAAAGTAATATAAAATTAATACAAATACTGGTTTAGTATTTTTCAATTGCTACAAAATTGAATAAGTATGGCACCTTTTCTAGCTTTCATGTTTACTCTTAAATAGATTTGAAATAAGCAAAGGAGGTGTTGATAATCAATGGATGCTAAAAGTTTAACAATGTTCATAGTAGCTTGTGCTATTTTGATTGTTGTTTTAGTAGGTATTTTTGTTGTAATTTATTCTAGAAAAAATATATCTCAAGCAAATATTTCTAAGGCAGAAAAAGAGGCTAAAAGAATTCTTGATGAAAGTGAAAAAGAAGCTGAATCAAGAAAGAAAGAAGCTATTTTAGAAGCTAAAGAAGAAGTTCACAGACTTAGAACCGATTTAGAAAAAGAATCAAGAGAAAGACGTAATGAAGTTCAAAGGTTGGAAAGAAGGAATATCCAAAGAGAAGAATCTTTAGATAAAAAAAGTGATGTGTTGGAGAGAAAAGAAGAAAATCTCAATAAAAAACAACAAGAAATTGAAATGGTAGAGGCAAGTGTACAAGATTTATACGCAAAGCAAAGAGGGGAATTAGAAAGACTATCTGGATTGACATCAGATGAGGCAAAACAAGTTTTGTTAGATGAAATTAAAAAAGAGATTAAGCACGATGCTGCAATTATGATTAAAGAAATTGAAACAAAGGCAAAAGAAGAAGCAGATAAAAAAGCAAGAGAAATTATTACTTATGCTATTCAAAGATGTGCAGCTGATCATGTTGCAGAAACAACAGTTCATGTGGTTTCTCTTCCGAATGATGAGATGAAAGGAAGAATAATAGGTAGAGAGGGTAGAAATATTCGAACTCTAGAAACGCTTACAGGCGTGGATTTAATAATAGATGATACACCTGAGGCAGTAATTCTTTCAGCATTTGATCCTATAAGGCGAGAAGTTGCTAGAATAGCACTTGAGAAGCTAATCGTGGATGGAAGAATTCATCCTGCTAGAATTGAAGAAATGGTAGAAAAGGCTAAAAAAGAGGTTGAAAGTGATATAAGGGAAGAGGGAGAACAAGCAACTTTTGAAACTGGGGTACATGGGCTTCATTCCGAAATTATTAGGCTCCTTGGAAGACTTAAATACAGAACTAGTTATGGACAAAATGTATTAAAACATTCTATAGAAGTTTCATATTTAGCTGGACTTATGGCCTCTGAACTTGGAATTGATCCAACACTTGCTAAAAGGTGTGGGTTACTTCACGACATAGGTAAAGCTGTAGACCATGAAGTTGAGGGACCACATGCACTTATAGGTTCAGAAATAGCAAAAAAACACCATGAATCGCCTATTGTAGTTAATGCTATTGCGGCACATCATGGTGACGTTGAATTACAATCTCTTGAAGCAATATTAGTTCAAGCGGCAGATGCTATATCAGCTGCAAGACCAGGTGCAAGAAGAGAAACTTTAGAAGCATATATTAAAAGATTAGAAAAATTAGAGGAAATTGCAAATTCTTATGAAGGTGTAGAAAAGTCGTATGCTATTCAAGCCGGAAGAGAAGTTAGAATTATGATCAAGCCAGAAATAATCGATGATGCAGGAGCTGTTGAAATGGCAAGAAATTTGGTTAAAAGAATTGAAAATGAACTAGAATATCCTGGCCAAATTAAAGTGAATGTAATTAGAGAAACACGAGCGATTGATTATGCTAAATAAACCAATATAATATTAAATCCTCTTAAAATTTGGAATATTTCTAAATCTCAAGAGGATTTTTTCTGAAATGAAGTAGACAATTTAATTAACAAAAAACATATAAATTAATATAAGCATTGGGGGTAAAAAATGGTATTATCTAAAAAAGCTGAAGAAATATCGCCGTCTTTAACATTATCTATAACTGCAAAGGCGAAAAAGATGAAGGCTGAAGGTATAGATGTTATAGGATTTGGTGCTGGTGAACCAGATTTTAACACACCAAAAAACATTCAAGAGGCGGCTATAAAAGCAATTAAAGATGGAATGACGAAATACACAGCTGCGTCAGGCATTGTTGAGTTAAAGAAAGCAATAATTCAAAAACTAAAAAAAGACAATGACTTGAGTTATTTAAGCTCTCAGATTATAGTTTCAACTGGAGCAAAACAATGCTTGGCTAATGTTTTTCAGGCTATTTTAAATTCGGGAGACGAAGTTATTATAGGATCTCCATATTGGGTTAGTTATCCAGAATTGGTTAAATTAGCAGACGGGAAACCTGTCTATGTAAAGACAGAAGAAAATAATAAATTTAAATTAACAATAAAAAACCTTAATAGAGCATTAACTTCTAAAACTAAAGCAATAGTATTAAATAGTCCGAGTAACCCTACAGGAACTGTATATACGAGGGATGAACTTGTGGAAATTGCTGATTTTGCAAGAATTAATAACTTAATAATAATATCAGATGAAATTTATGAAAAGTTACTTTATGGAAGTAATACTCATATTAGTATAGCAAGTATTTCAGAGGATGCATACATAAGAACTATCGTAATCAATGGTGTATCTAAGGCTTATGCTATGACAGGTTGGAGAATAGGATATGCAGCAGGCAGTGTGGAAATAATAGCATTAATGTCTAATATACAAAGTCATACTACATCTAATCCCAATTCGATTGCTCAATATGCATCAGTTGAAGCTTTAAACGGAGACCAAGATGAAGTAGTGAAAATGATTGAACAATTTAAAATAAGAAGAGATTATATGGTAGATAGAATTAATAGTATTAATAATTTATCATGTTTAAAACCTGAAGGTGCTTTTTATGTCATGGTGAATATAAGCAATTTATTAAATAAGTCAATTGATGGAAAAATAATAAAAGATTCAATAGTCTTTTCGGATCTTTTACTTGAAAAAGAAAAGGTTGCGGTTATACCAGGTATTGCATTTGGTGTAGATGATTTTATTAGAATATCATATGCTACTTCTATGGAAAACATAAAAAAGGGACTTGACAGAATAGCAAGGTTTGTTAATAATATTAAAATTGATTTACATACTTTTTAATGATATTATAAATGCATGAGTTAATAATAAACTATATAATAATAGCTCATGCTATTATTAAAATAATGAGGTGAAGTGAATTGGTAACAAAAGAAGTTAAAGTTACTAATCCTAATGGATTACATGCAAGACCAGCTACATTATTAGTAAGAAAAGCGGCTTCTTTCAAATCAGATTTAGGCATAGAATTTATGGGTAAAAAAGCTAATATTAAGAGTCTGATAGGTATTTTGTCTTTAGGAGTTGGTCCTAATACGATTGTAAACGTTATAGCTAATGGCGTTGATGAAAAATTAGCATTAGAAGGAATAGTGACCCTAATTAATTCTTTAGAAGATTAATTATAACTTATACATTTTAAAAAGCTGCTAACTAACTGTTTGCAGCTTTTTAAAATGTATACAAAATAGGAATATATTAAAGGAGAATATATATATGATAAATAATATTATTAATTTTAATTGTAATTCAGATATAAAAATAGATAATAAACACTTTATATGGTATTTTCTTGAAATCAAATCTAGGAAAAGCTCTTATACTGCTAAAAGTTATGAACGTGATATAAAAGATTTTTTTTGTGTAAGTTATATATCAGATATTAGAATGGAAGATATTAAAAAGGTGTCTTTAGTAGATACACAAAATTTTATAATGAAATTAATGGATAAAAATATGGCCTCGGCTACTATAAATAGAAAAATATCATCATTGAGTGCTCTGTATAAGTGGTTATTAAAATACCAAGATAATTCTACGGGAATTGAAATAATAAAATATAATCCTTTTGGAAATTTAAAAGAAGAAAAGCCAGTAATAAATAATAAGGAAACTGAGTTTTTAACAAAAGATGAGTGTAAGGTTTTGTTAGAAAGCATAGATACATCAACTATACTAGGACATAGAAACAAAACTATATTAGTACTTGCTTTAACAACTGCGTTAAGAAAATCTGAAATTATAAATATTAAAATAAAGCATATTACCACATATACGGGGTATGATGTGGTAAAAGTAATGAGAAAGGGCGGTAAGGGGGATATTGTTAAACTTCAAGGAAACGTTCTTACTATGATTAATTCATATATTAAGTTAACTAAAAGAGATACGTTAACTAATGGCGAAGAGTATCTATTTATTGGTCATTCAACAAATGGAAATAATAAAGAAAAGCTTAATTCAAGTACTTTAAATTACATGATAAAAAGAGTGTGCACAAATGCAGGTTTAGATAAACATCTGCGTGTCCATTCAACAAGGCATACGGCAATCACACTAGCTATTTTAGCAGGGGCTACTGTAGAAAAAGTTAGGGATTTTGCAGCACATAAAAATTTAGCAACTACCAATAGATATATTCATTCAGTAGATAAGCTTAAAAATAATGCTGGAGATTTAATTGACGTGTTTTAACTAATAAAGGGGTTATATAGATATATAACAACAGTGAGCTATAAAATCCTACTTGGGTTAAGCCTAATACTTTTAAGAGCACGTAGCATTGGTTAAAATAGGTTATGCGAAGTTGTATTTAATAAATAAGGTGATTTGTTATACAATATGAATAGGAGATAATTATGAAAATAGGATATGCATGCATACCACTTACAATAAACGAAAGAACAAATAGAAGATTAACCCTAAAAAAGTTTTCAGAAAAGATGTTTTTAGAGGTGCTAGAGCAAAATATATTAGATTTAAGAAAAATATTAGAGAATAATGAAAAATTTAACATAAGATTATTCAGAATAAGCTCAGATATAGTTCCATTAGGTAGTCATAGTATTAATGATATTGAATGGTACAATCATTTTGGAAAAGAGTTAAATGAGATAGGTAGATACATAAAAAAATGTGGTATGAGGGTTTCTATGCACCCAGGGCAGTATACAGTACTCAATGCAGAAAAAGAAGAAATTGTAATAAAAGCAATTAAAGATTTAGAATATCATGCAAAATTACTTGATTCGCTAGGTGTGGACTCGAGTAATAAAATAGTACTTCATATTGGTGGAGGGTATGGAAATAAGAGTGCTTCAATAGATAGGTTTATTGAAAATTTTAAAAGATTATCTAAATCGGTTAAGGATAGGCTTGTAATTGAAAATGATGGGACGATATATAATATTGAGGATGTACTTTTGGTAAGTGATAAAATTAATATACCAGTAATATTCGATAATCTTCACCACCTTTGTAATCATGAAATGGAGATTCCTATAAAAGAAATAATGAATAGGGTAGCTAAAACATGGCATGAAAAAGATGGTCATATAAAAGTTCATTACAGTCAGCAAAATACACATAAACAAGTAGGCGCACATTCAAATACTATAATGGTTAAAAATTTTTTAGAATATTACGACGAAATTAAAGAGTTTAATCCTGATGTTATGCTTGAGGTAAAAGATAAGGATATTTCGGCTATAAAATGTAATCTTATAGTTAATAACTTGAGTAAAAAATTAAATTCTACAATTATAGAAAAACAGTGGGCAAAATACAAATATTTATTGATGGAAAGAAACTACAATTATTATAAACACTGTAGCAAAATGGTAAAAGAAAATTGCAGTGTAGAAGAATTTTATATGTATACAGATGAGATAATAAATTTTGATGTAGAGACTGGAAGTTTTATAAATACAGCAGAACACGTGTGGGGATATGTTAAAAATGATGTTACTGATAAAGAAAAAAATCATTTTAATAAACTTCTTCTAGATTTAGAACATAAAGATAAGGTTAAATTATATTTAAAAAAATTATGTGATAAGTATAATTCTGAGTATATGATTAATTCATACTATTTTTGTTATTAATTCTAAACATTTATCATTAAATATTGTTGGAAATAAAGGTTAAACTCAAAACGATTAGAAATCATTTTGAGTTTAACCTTATTTTGTTTAATTTTGACTTCTGAGCATATATAACTATTGAAAAAAGCTTTAAGATAAGACAAGTTTTAAATGGATATAATAATAAAAACAATATTAAAAGCAAGATTTAAGTTACCATAAATAAAATTATGTAAACTAATATTAAAATGTCAACTCAAAATTATAACTTAAGCCCTTGAAATAAAAGGGATTTACATATTAATATTGAATATAAATATAGGGATTATTGCTCATGTAAGGTACAATAAAAATGTATTATTTTAAATAAGGAATATATATAATATTAATTTTTAAGGGGATGGGTATGAAAAAATTAGATTGGCGTGTAAAATTTTCAATATTATTAATACTTTCATCAGTATTATTATATTCTTTTGACTATTTTGTTTTTAGGGATGCTTATTATTTATTCAAAGTTCTAGTAGGTGAATTAGCATTTATACCTATCGAGGTTTTATTGGTAACCTTGGTCATTGATAGAGTTGTTGAAGAAAGAGAAAGGGAAGGTTTAATAGAAAAACTCAATTTAATAATAGGTATATTTTTTAGTGAAGTAGGAACTACTATTTTAAAATACTGTACATCGATAGATCCTGGTATAGATGAAATAGCAAATTTCCTGCTAGTTGAGTCAAGTTGGGAAGAAAGAGATTTCAAAAAAGCACTAGAAAAATGCGGAGATTATAATTATGAAATTGAATTTGATAAAGTAGATTTGGAGAATATGAAAGAATTTCTTTTAAGTAAAAGGGATTTTTTACTTAAATTATTAGAAAATCCAAATTTATTAGAACATGAAACTTTTACTCATTTATTAACTGCAGTTTTTCATTTAGAAGATGAGCTATCTTCTAGAAATTTATCAGAATTACGTAATGAAGATAAAAAACATTTAGAAGTTGATATAAAAAGAGTATATGAAACAAGTGTAAGTCAATGGGTTTTGTATATGAAACATCTAAAAAAAACTTTCCCATATTTATTTGTTACAGCAGTTTCAAACAATCCGTTTAATAAGAAAAGTTAAGAGAAAATTAATTAATATAAATAAAAAGCAAACGTTTGTTTGTATAAAATCTCTTTTTATTGTCAATCCTTTTAATAAGTTATTTAATTACATTTTGAAATTAAAGTATCTAAGTGTTTAAATAATGTATATTACTATATTTTGAATAAAAAGGAGAGATATTATATGAATACTGTATCGATGATTGGAAGATTAACAAAAGATTTAGAACTTAAAACCTTTAATGAGGGCAAAGGTTTTTATACTAGATTTACAATAGCTATTAATAGGGTATCGCATAAAGATTTACAACCAGAGGCCGACTTTATAAATGTTGTAGCATGGAGTGGGCTCGCAGAGACCTTGTGTAAATATCTAAAAAAAGGAAGTCAATTAGCGATAACGGGTAGACTATCAAGTAGCAGCTACACAGATAAAGATGGAAATAAAAGATATAGTACAGAGGTTGTAGCCGAGGATTTTAAATTCTTAGATAATAAACAGCAAATCGTATAGTTTTTATAAAATTATTGCTGTGGTATAATTTAGATACAGGTAATAATTAAACTTTGGATCTAATAGCAACTGAAATAAAACAATTGGCTAAAATGTTTATTTTAGTTTCATAGATGCAAAAGGTGAGGTGTTTTAATGAAAACTATTATTGTAGCAGGAGGATGTTTTTGGGGTGTAGAAGCTTATATGTCAAAAATAAATGGTATTATTGAAACAAAGGTGGGATATGCTAATGGTAAAAAGCAGGACCCAACATACGATGAGGTTTGTCTTGGAGAGAGTGGTCATGCGGAAGCTTGTTTAATAACTTATAATGAAGCCATAATATCTCTAGAAAAAGTATTAAACAAATTTTGGGGAATAATAGATCCTACGGTTTTAAACATGCAAGGACCTGATATAGGTCATCAATACAGAAGTGGTATTTATTATAATCATAAAAAAGATTTGGAAATTATATTAAGAACAAAGAACGAAGTCCAAAGTAAATATGATAAATCAATAGTTACAGAGATACTACCTCTTTCTTGTTTTTATGATGCAGAAGATTATCACCAAAAATATTTACAAAAGAATCCTGGAGGTTACTGCCATATTAATTTAAATGATAATTAAGTTAAAGCATAAAAAAACAAGGGGGTGATAAACACTTCCTTGTTTTTAACCGTTTTATTGCATTATATGAGCTAACATAAATGAGCTATATTTTTAGTGAGTCAGTATATATCTTTAGTACATCATCTCTTGTTACTGATGTAGGATGATTTTTTAATTTATTCTTATTTAAGACCATTTTATCCGCATAAGAACAAATATCATTATAACTAACACTATCTACGTATCCAAGCATCTCATTCAAGAAATTGCCAAGTTCATCTAAATTTTCTAGGGTTAATAAATATAAAATTTTCTTAACTTTATTTTCATCTTCACAAAACTCTAAATATGACTTTAAAAATACTCCGTTTGCTTTTCCATGTGGTATATTGTGAAAATATGTAAGAGAATAACCCATCCCATGAGGAAGCGAGGTGCCAGATTGTGCTATTACCATACCGGCAATTGTAGAAGCCGACATTAATTTTTCTCTAACAATAAAAGTAAAATCTTTTTCTTTTATCATATTTAAACATTCTCCAAACAATTTTAGACCCTTTTCAGCTAAAGCATCACTAACTATATTTGCTTTCGAAGATAAATAGCCTTCTATTAAGTGGGATAATGCATCTATTGTAGTATTAATAGTTATTTTTTCTGGTAAAAACATTAGATATTTTACATCAAGCAGGGCAATTTCAGGAAATATCCTTTGGCATATACCATGCTTTGTCTGTAGCTCATTATCTGTAACTATAGAATACGGGGTTGTTTCAGTTCCTGTTCCAGCGGTGGTTGGAATAGCTATAACAGGTATAGATTTAAAATGTGGACTATCAAACAAATTGTATCTTGTAGCATTTGGGTTGTTTATTAGAACACCAGCTGCTTTTGCGGCATCAATAGGTGATCCACCCCCAATACCAATAATAAAATTAGATTTTTGTGATTTTCCAAGTTTTGCAATGTTCTCTACAGTTTCTAAAGAAGGGTTTTCTTCTACATCATTAAAAATGTCATATGCGATTTCTTCTTTATCTAATGCAGTAGTAACATCTTTTAACGAACCATTTTTGATTGAAGAGGTTTTACCGGTTACAATTAAAGCTTTATCTCCATAGGTATGAAATAAATTACTGTTTTTTAGTACTACGTCTTCATCAAGTAATATTTGGGTTGGCATCTGGTAATTGATAAAATCCATAATATGTCCTCCTTTTATAATGTTACATTATGTATATATTATAACATTATAAAGAGTAAAATATATAATAAGTAAAATATATTCAGTATGGATTTTTCTGTTTTAATTTTTGAACAATTGATTTTTTAGTAATATACTTATATAATTCTTATTGTAGGCTTATTTATATATATATTTTAATTTAAATTTTAAATCAAGTTTTTTAACAATAGATTATAAAATTTACTTAGAATTACTTGACGGAAATAAATATAAATACATTATTATGCATTTATTAATGGTAATTTCGTTTATGATAATTTTTTAATAAGAGATTTATATTTATATAGTAACTAAAATAATATTAGGAAGTGGTATAGTGGAAGAACGTTTGCAAAAATTCATGGCAAGATGTGGTGTTGCTTCACGAAGAAAATGTGAAGGAATAATTACGGAAGGAAGAGTAAAAGTAAATAATCTTTTAGTTAAAGAACTCGGGCATAAAATTGACCCGGAGGAAGATAGCGTTTATGTAGATAATAAAATTATCAAAATAGAAGAAAATAAAGTTTACATTGCATTAAACAAACCAGAAGGGATAGTATCTACTGTTAAGGACGAAAAAGAAAGAAAAACTATTCTTGATTTAGTTAATGTAAAAGAAAGAATATATCCAATAGGTCGTTTAGATTATGATACATGTGGGTTAATTATATTAACTAATGACGGGGATATTTATAATAAGGTTATTCACCCAAGACAAGCAATTAACAAAGTTTATATGGCAATACTAGAAGGATGCCCAACTGACGACGAAATATCTAAGTTTTGTAACGGAATAGATATAGATGGTTATATTACAGCGAAAGCAGATTTTGAAATAACTAAAAGAATTGGATTTAACTGTAGGGCTACAATTACTATACATGAAGGGAAAAATCGTCAAATAAGAAAAATGTGTGACGTTATAGGTCATTCAGTTATTGCATTGAAGAGAATTTCTGTGGGTAATATTTCATTAGGCAATATGGAAAAGGGGTCATGGAGAAACTTAAGCGAGGATGAAATAAAATATTTGAAGAATTTATAATTAAAGTATGCAATATATGTGGGTTATGAAAGTACATACTACCTTTTTACAAGAGAAAACGGAAAAAACATTTAAAAAATGAATAATTCGTTGAAACTATCTTCAATAGATGATAAAATGAAATAAAAATTTCATTTTATTAGCTATTGAAATTTTTATTTCATTTAGGGTGGATTAACATTGAAAGGATTGGGTTGATTATGGAAAATAACAAACAAGATTTGATGAGAGCGATTCAAATCAGGTTTCCACGTTTAAGTAAAGGTCAAAAATTAATTGCAGAGTACATTTTAAAACACTATGATAAGGCAGCATTTATGACCGCAGCTAAATTAGGTATTAGTGTCGGAGTGAGTGAATCTACAGTTGTTAGATTTGCAAATGAGCTTGGTTTTAGTGGTTATCCAAAACTACAGAAAGCTCTTCAAGAACTAATTAAAAATAAGTTAACAACTGTCCAAAGAATTGAATTATCTAATGACTTCATTACGCAGGAAAATGCACTAAAGGGTGTATTAAAAGCTGATATGGAAAATATAAGGGCTACACTTGAAAAAATTAATCATAAAACCTTTGAGGACATAGTAAATTCACTATTTAAAGCAAGAAAAATATATATAATCGGACTTAGAAGCTCATCCGCATTAGCTGAATTTTTAGCATTTTATTTAAATCTAATTTTAGATAATGTTAAGGTGGTTGCATATGGTGTTAGTGATATATTTGAGCAAATGCTTAATGTTGATGAAAAGGATATAGTTATTGGAATAGGATTTCCTAGGTATACTACAAGGACAATTGAAGCATTAGCTTTTGCTAAAAGCAAAAATGCTAATGTTGTAGCAATTACAGATAGCTTATTATCTCCATTAGCAGCTAAGGCTGACTACACTTTAATAGCCCAAAGTAATATGGCTTCATTCGTTGATTCTTTAGTGGCTCCACTCAGTGTAATAAATGCATTAATTATTGCTGTTGGATTAAGAGAAAAAGAAAAAATTTCAAGTACATTTTCTACTTTAGAGGAAATATGGGAAGAATATCAAGTTTATTCTTTTAAAGATAAGGAGGATAGAGATATTTCTAAGTAAACAGTTCAAAGAGAATCCTTTTTCTGGGGGGTTCTCTTTTGGTTTTTATGTTTTTTTATCCGGAGAATGAACTGCAATAAATATATACACTTATTTATTTAGTTGTTATTCTAAAAAAAAGTTGATTATATTAACGTATTATATTAAATTGTAATAGTAAGTATTAAAAGGGAGTGATTTAGTGTCAAAAATTATTATTATTGGAGGAGGACCATCAGGTATGATGGCAGCTGTTACAGCTTCATCAAAACACGACGTGGTACTCATTGAAAAGAATGAAAAATTAGGAAGAAAACTTTATATAACAGGTAAGGGTAGATGCAATATTACAAATGCTAAGGATATCGGTGATTTTTTTGAAAATATACCATGTAATCCTCATTTTTTATATAGTTCTTTATATTCTTTTACTAATGAAGATACAATGAATTTTTTCAAAGAATTGGGAGTTAACCTTAAAGTTGAAAGAGGAGATAGAGTATTTCCTGAGTCAGATAAGTCATCAGATATTATTAAAGCTTTTAGTATGGAATTAAAAAATAAGAAGGTTGATGTTTTATTAAACTCAAAAGTTAAAAAGCTAATTCGAAATAATCAGCAGATTGTTGGGGCTGAGCTCGCTGATGGAAATATTATATACGGGGATTACTTTATATTATGTACTGGTGGTTTATCATATCCACAAACAGGTTCATCTGGTGAAGGGCTAACTTATGCTCGTTTTTTAGGACATAATATAATAAAACCTAGACCTTCACTTGTACCAATAGAGATTGAGGAGGAATGGATTGTTGATTTACAGGGTCTTTCTCTAAAAAATGTAGAGTTAAAAATTACTAACAGTAAAAATAAGAGTATATATAAAGAATTTGGAGAAATGCTATTTACTCATTATGGTATTTCAGGACCTATTGTTTTAAGTGGCAGTAGTTTTGTGAAAGAAGGAGAAAAATTAAAGGCTTTTATAAATTTAAAACCAGCATTAAGTGAAATTGAGCTTGACAGGAGAATTCAAAGTGATTTTATAAAGTATGCAAACAAAGATTTTAAAAACTCATTAAATGATTTACTTCCTAGTAAGATGATTGATACAATAATTAAATTATCTAAAATTGATGAAAATAAAAAAGTTAATTCTATAACTAGAGAAGAAAGAAAGGTTTTAGTAAATTTACTTCAAAATTTACCGCTTCACATTAAGGGTCTCAGGCCAATAGAAGAAGCAATTATAACTAGTGGTGGGGTAGATACGCTGCAAATAGATGCTTCTACTATGAAATCAAAAATAATTGATAATCTTTATTTTGCAGGTGAAATGGTAGATGTCGATGGATTTACAGGAGGATATAATCTTCAAATAGCATTATCAACAGGACATTTAGCTGGGAATAATGTGGGTATAAAATAATGTTCTTTTTAGTAGAAATTATATAAATGAAGGGTGGATTATAATGGGATTTTCCGTTGCCATAGATGGACCTGCAGGTGCAGGTAAAAGTACTATAGCTAAAATTATAGGGGAAAAATTTAATCTTATGTATATTAATACAGGCGCAATGTATAGAGCCGTTACTTTAAAGGCTATGAATGCAAATATTTCAGAAAAAAGTGTAGATGACTTGGTTAAACTAGTGGAATCTTTAGATATGCATTTTATAGAGGATCGCTTATTTGTTAACAATGAAGAGCTGACAGACATGATAAATATGCCTATTATAAGCAATAATGTTTCAAAGTACGCAGCTGTGCCTGAAATTAGAGAAATTCTTGTTAAATTACAACAAAATATAGCTGAAAAATTTAATGTTATTATGGACGGTAGAGATATCGGTACTGTAGTGCTTCCGGAGGCTAATTTTAAGTTTTACTTAACAGCGTCCAGTCAGCAAAGAGCAAAAAGAAGATATGAAGAGTTACTATCCAAGGAAATAGACGTTGATTATAATACTATTTTAAATGATATTATAAAAAGGGATTATATTGATACACACAGAGAGTTTAATCCACTTACAAAATCCTTAGATTCTATAGAAATAGACTCTTCTACCTTAAACATTAATGGAGTAGTTGAAATGATTGAAGCGTATATTAATTCAAATGTTAAAAGTAATAAATAAGCATTTTATACAATACTTTAATTAAGAAGGTGAAACAATGAAAACAATAACACTTGCAGATTCAGCTGGTTTTTGTTTTGGAGTTAAACGAGCAGTAGATACAGCTTTAAAAATGAAAGAAAAGTATAATAATAAAATATATACTCTAGGACCACTAATACATAATAACGATGTTGTGAATTTTTTAAAAGAAAATTCAATATATCCTATAGAACTTGATGATATAGCAAGTTTAGAAAACAATGACATACTTATCATAAGATCGCACGGGGTATCTGAAGAAATATTTAATTTTTTAAAGAAAACCAACCTTAATATAGTAGATGCAACATGTCCTTATGTAGGAAATATACACAAAAAGGTGAAAAAATACTACGATTTAGGATATCATATAGTTATTGTAGGAGATAAAAATCATCCTGAGGTTATAGGAATTAATGGATGGTGCAATAATTCGGCAGTAATACTAAAGAATGATGACGAAATTGGTACTATATCAAATAAAGTATGCGTAGTATCTCAGACAACTGAAAGACAAGCTACCTGGGAAGCTGTATTGACTAAAATCATAAAAACTAGTAAGGAATTAGTTGTATTCAATACTATTTGTAGTGCAACAGAAGTTCGTCAAAAATCTGCAGAAGAACTTTCAAAAAAAGTAGATGCTATGGTTATTATTGGAGGATTTAATAGTTCAAATACTACAAAACTTTATGAAATATGTAAGAAGAATTGTGAAAACACAATATATGTAGAAAATTTGTTTGGCATTCCAGATGAATTTATAAAAGATGAAAATATTAAGAGTATTGGGGTTACAGCAGGGGCTTCAACCCCAGATTGGATTATTAAGGAGGCAGTTTCAAAAATGAATTTAATATGAACTGGTACCTATAAAATTTACACATGTAAAAAGGTGTTTATCTTATAGGTGTTTTTTATAATTTACTGAATACTATATAAACTTATTTAATATAATTTAATAGTACTAATATTGGGGAGAGATATTTTGAAGGGTAATGAAATAACACTCGAGCATTCTAATACAGTTAATAATAAAGAGATGCGAATATTATTATCAGTTATGCATAAGTATAATTTGAAGTTATTAAATGTTGAAAAAGTTAGAAGTGCGTATAAAATTATAACAGATAGTGGTAAATTTTGTTTGAAGAAAAGAAAGCATGGTAAAAGTAAAATTAAAAATGGATGTATTTTAACAGAAGAGCTTCTATTGAATAAATTTACAAATACAGCTAAATATTTTAGGTCAAAAGACGGATCTTTTTCTGTTAAATGTAAGAAAAATATATTTTTCTTAACAGAATGGATAGAGGGACATGAATGTAATTTGAATAATATTGATGAAGCTATAAATTGTACGAAATTATTAGCAAAATTTCATAATGTATCAAATATAATTGATAATACGAAGATTAATATACCAATAAAATTTAATAATTGGCCTAAGGTTTTTGCTAGTAGTTTAAATGATTTTCAAAAATTTAAAAGAATAATTGATAATAAAAGAATAAAAAATGAATTTGACATACTTTTTATTGAAAATTTTGAAAATTTTTATAAGATTGGTATGTCTGCAATTGATGGTCTAAACAAATCACAATATTACAAATCAATAAAATACGCAAATGATAACATGAGAATCTGTCATAATAGTTTTTATTATCAAAACATAATTAAAAAGGATGGTGAGTACTTCATAACTGATTTTGACAGTATTGCAATAGATTTACAATTAAGTGATTTGGGAAATCTTATTAGGAGATTAATGTTCAAAAAAGCATATGAATGGAATTTTTATTTTGCTAGAACATTAATTGAAGCATATAATTCAATTAATAAATTAAATAAAGAAGATTTAGAGATAATGCTTGCTTTAATAATATTTCCTTATAAATACTGGAAATTAGGGAGAAAAAGATATATCAGACATAGAAAATGGTCAGAGAGTAAATATTTGCATAAGCTTATTAAAATGATAAGTTATAGTGAAGCTCAACAGAATTTTTTTTATGATTACTCAGCTTTTTTAAAAGAATATATTTAAATTTAAATAAGTTTCTTGTAAAAGTGTTGGCAATAGATTTATAATTAGAAATGTATTACACATATATAAACAAATAAAATATCTTTAAAAATAAAATAATGGAGTAAGGTTAAATGTATAAGTCAATAAATCTAAGTTTAAAAAACATTGATAGTTTTAGAAAAATTAATCAACTAAATACTAACTTTAGTTTATCAAATAAAAATTTTTTTGAGTTATATGATAACAGTAATATTATTCAGAAAATTTTTTTAAGAAAAAATGTAAACTTACTATTAATGGAGAATAATTATATAGGCTATATATGGTTTCAAAAGCATAATAAATACCATAGTTCAATTAAATCCCTAAATGTAATAGAGGATAATAATTTAATTTACTTCTATAAATTATTAATAGGTTCGCTAACCTATAATAGATTAATAACCTATGAATGTGAAGATAATGAAATAAACATTGATATTTTAAAAAAATTAGACTTTAAGAAAGCTAAAGGTTATATTGAACTAGAGAAAGAATGCACAAACCGCTTTAATACCAATAACTCTAAAAATATTACTTTTTCTGTAGTAACAAAAGATAAAGATGAAAAAGCACGATGCTTATTGCAAAATGAAATATTTGAAAATGATGATAGAATTCCCATTAATGTAGAAGATATTTATTATGATGAATCACAAGAATATTATTTTGATAGGGGTGCGGTCTTTATTAAATTTGATAATATACCATTTGGATACGGTCAAATTATAGTTGAAAATAAGGAAGCAGTAATAGTGAATTTTGGCATAATAGAGAAATATAGAAAAAAAGGATATGGAAAGTTGCTTTTAAAGTATTTACTTAATATAGCTATTGATTATCATTTTTCTAAAGTCTCATTAAAGGTAGATTCCAATAATATTAATGCTTTTAAATTATATCTTTCTTTAGGCTTTAGAGTTAAGAAAAAATTTTATACATGGCAAAAAATGAAGATTAGAAAATAAAATGAGACAGATGGTATTACATCAATCTCATTTTATTATTCTAGTTTTTTAATTTTATATACTGTTCAAGAGCTATTCCTAAGATTTCCATAGCATCTTTTAATGCATCTGTGTTTAAACAGTAAGATAATCTAATTTCATTTATGCCAAGTCCCTTAGTTGCATAAAAGCCTTCAGCAGGTGCAACCATAACTGTCTTATTATTATATTCGAAATCTGTTAATAACCATTTAGCAAAATCTTCAGCATTTTCAACTGGAAGTTTAGCTATTACATAAAAGGCACCAGTTGGCTTTTCACAAACTATTCCTGGTATTTTTAATAAGTATTTATGTAAAATATTTCTTCTTTCTTCATATTCTTTTTTTACTTCTAAAAAATATGATTTAGGAGTATTAATTAAATTAGCAGCAGCTAATTGTTCAATAGTTGGTACACACAGCCTATTTTGTCCTAACTTAAGAATTTGGTTCATAAAATTTTTATTTTTTGATGCAACTAATCCAATTCTCGCACCACAGGCACTATAACGTTTTGATATACTATCGATTAATATTATGTTATCTTCAATATCCTTCATATATAATGCAGAAGTATATTTTAAATCATCGTAAACAAATTCTCTATATACCTCATCAGCAATAAGAAATAATTCGTTTTCATCTACAATATCAGCAAGCATTCTTATTTCAGATTCGGTATATACAACACCTGTTGGATTTCCAGGGTTTGATACCATTATTGCTCTAGTTTTGCTTGTAATCTTACTCGTAATATCTTCTTTTGAAGGTAAATGGAACCCATTTTCTGCTTTTGTAATAAAAGGAACAATCTTAACACAAGCTACATCAGCAAACCCATTGTAATTCGTATAAAACGGTTCAGGAACTATAATCTCGTCACCGGGATCACAAAGAGCCATAAGTGCAAACATAATAGCTTCTGAGCCACCATTGGTTATCATAATTTCATCTTTAACAAATTCTATGTTCCATTCTTTGTAATACTTAATAAAACTTTCAATTAATGATTCTATTCCTTGAGAATTACCATATTTGAGTACCTTCTCATTGTACTGCTTCATTCCTTCCACGAATGTATAAGGCGTAGATATATCTGGTTGGCCTATATTAAGATGATATACACTAATCCCTCTTTTTAAAGCATCCTCAGCAAAAGGAACTAGCTTACGAATTGGTGAAAATTGCATTGATTGAATCCTGTTAGATAATTTCATAATGTTTCCCCCCATCATAAATTTAAAATTAATTAAATTCTTTTAATATAATT
>Ga0209125_1001081_pt1 | contig 28313 bp, 19 predicted proteins | sample BarGraIncub1131A_FD_184503 | JGI IMG/M metagenome (GOLD analysis project Ga0209125, IMG submission 184503) | Arctic peat soil microbial communities from Barrow, Alaska - Barrow Graham LP Incubations 11-31A (SPAdes) (version 2) | ecosystem: Environmental > Terrestrial > Soil > Wetlands > Peat... | reverse complement strand
TTGGTTTGCAATACCGTCCTTGGATGTGGCCAGAAACTGATGACCATGGAGGGCAACCCTTTCTCGACGGCAATGCGTTTGGTTTCGTCAATCAGGAAGCGATGGCCCAGATGCACACCGTCAAAAAAGCCCATCGTGGCCACGCAGGCCTCGGGCTGAAGCAATTCTCCGGTGAAATCTTCGAAGGGTTCGGGTTGAAAGGTATGCATGCCCAATTCGGCAGCAGTGCGGCAATTGGCAGGTGCGTCATCCACCAGCAGTGTTTCTTCGGACAGAATTCCGGCATCGTTCAAAACATATTCGAAAATAGCACGACCCGGCTTTGACAAACCGATTTCGTACGAAAGATACAGTTTCTCGAAACAGTCGCTGACCGGATAACCCGCCTCCTCGAATTCCTGCAGTTTGCGGATATGGATCGGATTGGTGTTGCTGAGCAAGAACACACGGTATGTTTTGGCCAGTTCATGCACCATCCGGATTTTGTTCAGCGGGGTATGCAACAGAAAGGCACCCCAGGCTTCTTCAATTTGGAGGTCGGTTAAATCGACTTTGAAGGTTTCGCGGATTTGATTGCGGAATTCATGGAGATCTATATCGCCGTTCTCCACCTTCCCAAACGGGCCCTTATGGCCGTAGGGTGTCAGATAATCGACCACCTGCGGCAAACCCAACGCAGCAAAAGCATCCACGCAGGCTTGCGGTTTCAGATCCACCAGCACGCCGCCAAAATCAAAAATGATGTTTTTTATCCCTTTTAAACGAACCATAGCACGGTTTTTGCTCTACCTGGCAAAGATACAAAGAATCCCTGTCAGGCCAAAGCACCCTAAGAATTCCCCTGCTCCACTTTGCACACTGGCGAAACTTTTAAAAATCAAAAATCAGATTGTCAGATCGTTGTAGATGGATAGCTGCAATGTGGGTTAAGTGCGACCCAACAATGCTTTCACTAAAAAAATAGTCAAACGAATCAGAAAAATAAAAAGATAGATAACTATAGTAACAGCTAAAATATACCCAATCTGAGTAAAAAAAGAATAAAATGAATATATAACAGATCTTCTTCATAAAAAGGCACAATTTAGCAAACCAGGAACAGCTAATTACAAACAGTATAACTAACCTTATCTTAAATTTAAATCAATCAATTTAATTTACTTTTTTAAAATGGATTGGGAATTTTTATTAAATCCTCAATTATTGCTCCTTTTTGTTCGAATCTTGCTAATGTATATACGTTGCCCTCTTTGTCTAAGGTTATTGAATTCACATACGTTGGGCGAGAACCATCTTTATAAAATATAGGACCATGATCAATATATTTTCCGGTAGGAAGATGATAAGTCACTAGATGAAGGTCTTCTAATCCACGTGCAGCTCCCATCGCAATTTCATCCACACCTTCAACTCTTTTACCATCTTTGTAGATTGGTCCTCCTGTCAGATAATATAAGGTTTCATTATCATTGCCTAAATTGAAGCCCAAATATCCGTAGCTGAACTGGTCAAACATACCGCTTTTGCGTGAAGGTTCGGAAGTAATCCTATCTACTATTTCAATCTTTTTATTTTTGGGATCGAATTTGAATAAATAGCCGGAATTCCCATGAACTCCATATGCAACTCGTTCTTCAGGATACCATACAATTGAACGCCAGTTGTAGCCCATGCTTCCCGGTCTGGTTGGGTCGTATTTCCCAAAATAATCCAACTTTAAATCAACTCCTTCAACTTTACTTAAAAGATTGTTTTTTGGATTGTAGTTAAAGATATCACCATCAGCTGTTGAATAGTAAACCAATCCATCGCGTGTATCAACAAACATTGAGCGACACAAAACCCGATAATCCTTTCCGGCCTTTCCCGCTTCTCCATTGGCTGAAACAAGTCCCGCATTTGTTAGTTTGCCGGTGTTAATGTCGTAATGAATAAAATATCCTCTGGGCCAAGTAATGGCATATATTTGTTTTCTTACGCTGTCCATAGTCATTGTGATGACGCCTTCTCCGTTAGGAACAATAGCTAAATCTTCAAATTTACCAGTAGCAAGATCATAGTCTAAAAAATGACCGCCAGGATAAAGTTTGTATCCGGAAGGTGCATTTACCGGAAGGCATTCCATTCCATCAATCATTTCGTAATAACCTACATGCGTTGCAAAATAGAGTTTGCCTTTACATTCATAAAATCGAACATGACTTTTACCCTGAGATATAGTTCTTTTATCTTTCTCTCCGCAGATTTCGGTTAAGTCAGCCAAAAAACTTGTTTTGTCAGTTTTAGGATTATAGACATACATCTGTCCGCCTACATTATATGCCTGAGAAGAAAGTACATAATAAATTTTTCCATCACTGCCTGCAGAGATGGCATTGTACGTATCATGCGCCCCTTCAAAACCAGAAAAATAAGGAGTTGCAATCAATGGTTTATTTTCAGCGGACTTCTCTTTTTCTTGTTTATTTGAATGTGAACAACTTACTCCAAGGAGTGTCAAAGTAAAAAGAACGAATAAAATCTTCAGTTTCATCATGATAATCAATTTGTTTTTATTAAGTAAATGATAGTTCCAATCTCGGGCTGTTTTTATTTTATAATCAATTGTTTTCGATATGTCATTTTGTTTTTAATCACATGCACATAATAAAAACCTGCCGGAACGCCCGATAACGAAAGCTAATATTTCGGTTGATCGGTAGTGGCCCGTTTCACCAACCCAAACGAGTTCCATAGCTGGATTTCATACTTACCCGAAAGAGTAGCGGCTGCTATTGCGGTATTATTTTTTTGCCCTTTCGTATATTCGGCCAAACTTACAGTTACATTGGTTGAGGCAGGATTAGGAAACAAAGAGAAAGCAGAGGTTGAACTGCGGTATAAGCTTTGCGGCACAGCAAATTCTCTTTGATAACATGTTCTGCCTCCGCATGGGGTGTCGAAACAAAGTTCAATCATAATATCCGGTACACCAGTTGGCCCTTCAAAAGTAGCAAACTCGCTACTTCCGTCTACCAAACTCCACCCCCAACCATAGACTGACCATTCGGAACTCATCCAACTAAAAGGATAATTATATTGTACATCTATTGCAGCTAAGCCGTTATTGGAATAAAAACCATAATCATACAGTATGGTATCTCCAACCGGATAATATACATAAGGCCTATTAAAATTGAACTCATGTTCCATTCTTGCGTTTTACCTTTGTAAGTTATTTGTGCTGTCATTTTATCTACTCCCAGATGACTATCCGGATAAGCGCTCGTGTAGAAACTGTAAGTCGGGTCGATATCGTAACTATAACTATACCCAATACCGGCATCACAACTCCATCTAACCTCAGAGGACTCAGGCAGGTTCGACATTGTAAAAGAAGCCGTTCCACAAGCAAAATCAGAGGCATTAATATAACAATTATTTAAAGGTGTGAGATCAATCTCTGCCAAAACTGAACGGGAAACAGTAACATTTGAACTACCGATAGTTATAGTTGCAAATATAGTACAATTTCCATAATAATCACTTTGGAATACTGCACTGTCTCCACTCTCACTCTGGGATATCAAATCTAAATACACCACATCGTTAACACTCCACTGCACTGTAGTATAATGTACCCCGAAAATAGTCGAGTAGGCAAGAACATTTCAGTCCAAGCCTCTAACAGAACCGGACGTGAGTGTCTCCACTCATCCGGCTCTTCTTATTCAGTCTATCTATCAGATAAGAAATTTGTCTTATCTAACAGATGGTACAATACCCCATTTCCAGTGAGAGAATAACGTTGGATTTTCCTTGGCTATCTTTCCCAGTTTCTGATAAGAACGGGTTAGTTTGTATTTGTACCTTTTGAATTTTCTTCTTACCCAATAAGCTAAATGAAAGTTCACCCAGACGAGTGCATGCGCCTCGAGGTCTAAACGTGTACCCTAGAAAATCAAAGCTAATTTCTTCATACTTTAAATTCCTGTTACTGTCTTTACAGTAGACGATTTTCGTTTTGCTCTCATTGAGTTCCAGCTTGCAATGTCTAAAACGCGCCTGTACTTCCTTCATCAAGAGTTCCGCCTCCGATAGACTATTGCAGTGACAGATACCATCATCCGCATATCTTTCGAACGGGACGTTTGGATGATTTATTCTCATCCATTCATCAAACGCATAATGTAGAAACAAATTTGACAACAATGGACCTATAGCAGACCCCTGTGGTACACCTTTGTCTCTTTCAATTCTTGTTCCGTCACTCTTTTCGTAGGGTGCTGAGCCAGCGTTGTATATACAATAAAACCCATGTGCAGTCTGTGTGTTTCCTTACTGCTTTCATTAGCAACTCATGGTCTATGATATCAAAGAATTTGCTGATATCCATATCCAATACCCAATCATGTTTCCAACACCTTTGGCGAGCTGTATTGATCGCATCATGTGCAGATTTATTTCTTCGGTATCCATAAGAATCTTCATGAAACAGAGGATCCAACTGCGGTTCCAGTGTAAATACTACTACCATCTGTGCTACCCGGTCTCCTACGGTGGGGATTCCTAAAGGTCGTATTCCTCCATTTGGTTTTGGTATTTCTACCAGTTTTACCGGTGGCGGAATATAGCTTCCAGAACTCATACGGTTCCAGATTTTGTATAGATTATCCTTCAGATTTTCATCAAATCTTTCTATGGATACTCCATCTATACCGCCTGAGCCATGATTTGCCTTTACCTTTTGGTACGCTTGCATTACAAGCTGTTTAGAAATTTCAAATGACTTTGCGTTTTGCATTGAGTCCTCCTAATTTGTTTAGTTGTTCAATTCAATTCGCTTGAATAAGCTGTCCCCTTCGCTCCAGTTCCATTACAGAACCTTCTTCACTACTACGAAACAGTCCGCCCCTGTGACAACATCGGTACGCTGATTCTTACAGTCCTTCTGCTTGAATTTCTCCCTTTACATTTGCCGACAGGTTCCCATGTTCCTCGTAAAAGCCTCCATGCAAGTCGTGCATTCTATGTACCGGATGCCACTCAGGCAGTAAACAGGTTGCCCCTGAATTTATCCCAGATTAAGAACCGCAATCTGGTTTTGACATCAACTTATTGACTTTCGGTACCTCATCGAAACATTCCTTTTCAGTCACCTCTTGCATAGTTACCTGCCGGTTTTAATACCGACTTTTCATGTATCGCTCACTACCATAACTCTTTACTACAGCAGCATACACTGGTTTGAAACCTGTTCCTGTAAACCGATTTCGAGGGGCCTACCCTCATCTCTTACTTGGCTTTATTTGTTTAATCAATAAACAAATTTGTCATGGCGCACGATTATTCGTCACTTTTGGTGAATCATCCAGTACTTGAGAGGATCACTTTTCGCTTTAATAGTTCAAGACTTGCCCTGCCTATAGTAGCCCCTAAAAAAACCGAGCAGTAAAAAATAAAACTTAGTTTTACTGCTCGGTTTTTTTAGGGGCTAATATAGATTTTGTTTATTGTATTACAATGTCATGACTTATTGAATAAGCTTCTGTCAAGCTATTTTTTACGGATGTTATAACCCACTGTTCCAAAATAAAGAATGAACAAATAAGCCGGAATGAAAATCCAATAAGCATGTTGATAATCTGACACTGTTGACACGTCTGTAGTTTTAAACAAGTCTAACAGCAATCCAAAAATCAGCGGAAGCACTGCTCCACCCACAATTCCCATTACCAACAGTGAAGCTCCTGTTTTAGTAAACTTGCCCAAATCAGCAATAGCGAGTGGCCATATTGCTCCCCACATAATTGAATTGGCAAAACCGATAGCAATCAAACCATATATCCCTATTTCGCCAGGTAAGAAGATTACGCATAACGTAGCTACCAAACCTATAATGGTAAACAGTTTCAGTGCATTGGTCTGCGAAATCACTTTCGGAATCATCAGTACGCCAAAAACATATCCTACAAACATACCAATCGGAACATATTTTGCATATCCTTCGGGGTTGGCAACATTTTCGCCAAATATAGATTTGGCAAAACCAATGATAGAAGCCATTGGCAAAGTTTCAACACCTGCATAGAAAAACAATGCCAAAACGCCCAACAATAAATGCGGCATTTGAAACACACTTGTTTTTCCACTGGCATAAGTACTGGTGGTACTTTCTTCGGTTTCGTCTTCGCCTGCCGCTTTCACTTCGGGTAATGGAGCAAAAAAGATAAACACACTTAAACCAACCAAAATACCTGTTACAATGTAGAATGGAAGCGAAACGTGACTTAACTGTACATTTTTCAAATCCAAAAACAATCCAAGAAAAACAGGACCCATCCACCAGGCCAGTTTATTCATTATACCCATCAAACACATTCGTGCTGCTGCACTTTCCTGAGGACCAACAATGGTTACGTAAGGATTTACTGAAGCCTGCAACAAAGTGTTTCCTATTCCTCCAATAAAAAGTGCTATCAGAAATACCGGGAAACTGGCCATCTTAGCCGATGGCACAAACAAAACCATACCGGCAGCCATAATCAACAACGAGAAAACAATACTTATTTTATACCCGACTTTCTTAATTACCCAGCCTGCCGGTGAACCAAAGACAACAAATGCAGAGAAAATGGCTGCAGTTACCAGATAAGATTGAGTTACTGTAAGATGTAAAGCATCTTTCAAAAATGGAGTTAAAAATCCGCTGATTCCGACACCGAAACCAATGACAAAAAATAATACACCGACAATGAGTAATGGAATAACGAGTGTATTCCCTTTTGCTGCTTTCTTTGTGCTAGTCATAAGTATAAATATAATAGTTTGTTTAAAACTTAGTTAATTCTATGATATACAGTAAAATAACCACTAAAATACTTGTTTAAAACCGCAGAAATTCGTATATTTAAAGTATTAATTACTCTATTTATGACGATCCCTGCGATTTATAATTTGTACAGCAAAATAATCCTTGAGGCTTTATCCGTTTCCCAAATAAAGCTCAACAAATGCAGACGTGATTTTATGATTGAGGTTTTCATATTATACCTGAGCATCCTATCCATTACCGGATATGTTGTCGCGGATGCCTATTTCTCCAAAAAGAAATTTGTGGAAAAGATGCGGGAATGTTCCCTGCATCTGGTCAGTAAACTTCGGGATGACGCAGACTTGCTGTACCTTTCAAAGCAACTCAATCAAAAATCATCAGCATGTCAAAGATCTTTTGTATTTCGGCACTATGGCCGCATAAATATCGCTATTTTTTGAACAAACTATTGTAATAATGATTTAAATCTTCAAATAACGAAGAAATGGGCACGATCGACTGACAATATTACAGTTTTTTTCTTAAACTTTCACCTCTGAGTTCAATCCGGTGTGAAGTATGCACCAAGCGGTCCAAAATGGCATCCGCAATGGTCTCTTCCCCGATGACCTCATTGGTACGTGACATCGCCATCAATAAAAATGTCAGGGAGGTTGACTCCTTGAAACATTTGGCGGTCTATCTTTTATCCAATGCCGGAAATCTGGTTTCGGCCAATAAGCTGGTGGGCCTTTTTGGTTTGCATTACACCTCTACCATCCTGGAATATATTTCCTACTTCAAGGATGCCTATCTGATCGGGCAAGTTCCGCAATTCAGTTACTCCATGAAAGTACAGGCTCGTAATCCCAAAAAAGTATATGCCATGGAGATGGGTTTGATCGACGCTGTTTCCACCTCATTTACAGATGATTCCGGACATAAACTGGAAAATCTGATCTATCTCTTTCTTCGAAAAACCAGTGAAGAAGTATTTTACTTCAAAGATAAGGGTAAGTGTGATTTTGTAACGTTCGAGAAGAAGCAACCTGTGTCTGCTATCCAGGTATGCCTTCATCTGACCAGTGAGAATCTCGACAGGGAATACCGGGGTGTCATTGCAGCGATGAAGGCGTTTAAACTTTCGGAGGGCACCATTGTGACGCTGGAAGAGAAAGATCGGTTTGAGAAAGAGGGGCTGGTCGTGAATGTTGTCCCTGCCTATGAGTTCCTGATTACTACATTGCAGAAAAAAAGGAGTTTTAGCTGAATGGAACTACCGTGTCGCTTGTCTCGTTGTAATAGTCGAGATTCTCCCTGGTAATAATATCCAGTGGCATAAAGTTCTCCATTTTCACGACAGTACCAAAGGTGAGATACTGAACCAATACTTTCATTGCGCAAAATCCTTGCATCTCAGGTCGTTGACACAATACAAAATCAATGAATCCATTTTTGATTTCATGCTCATTTTTTTCTGTAAGGTCTGAACAGATGAGTTTTACCCGATCAATGTGGTGCTTCTTGAAGTAATTGGCGATGACGTATCCGCGCGAATTAAGAACAACAATCCCGCGAATAGTGGGATTGTTCTCAAAATATTCCCCAATTAGCGTTTCATTTCGGTCGGGTTCCAGCACTGAGAAAGACACACGGTGTACACGGTCACTCATTTGGTGTTCCTCGAAATAGGACATAAAGCCTGCTTTGCGTAGAATAGTCGTATTGGCACTTTCATCCCCCACGCGGATTGCCTGAAAGAGAACATATTCTGAATCAGGAGGAGTGATGCTTGTAATTAGTTTTGCCATCAAATATCCACAGGAGAACAGGTTGGTCGAAAAGAATGCCAAAGGGGCGGTTCCTTCCACCATCGAATCGATGTAAACAAAAGGTATATTGTTATCTTTTAGCCTGTTAGCCAGAACGATGGTTTCATCTTTGAAGGTCGGACCTATGATTACAGCGTCGGGGTTTAGTTGGATTACATTTTCAAAGGAGGTTCGACAGGAGTCTAGGGAAAACTGGTTGTAGTAGCAAAATTTGCAGGTGATATCAATGTTCCGGTATTCTTCCACCGCTTTCAAAATACCACTCCGTGCCCCTCCCCAATACTCACCTTTGTACGATTTAGGCATTGCAACGACAATTTTGAATTTCTTCTTTAGCGAAATAGCGGATAAATGGATGTTTGGATGGTAATTAACCTTGCTTAAGACGAGTGCTATTGCATCTTTGCTCGCTTGGGACACATCACCTCTATTGTGTAATACACGGTCGACCGTACCTGGTGAAACACCAGCCATTTCTGCAATATCCTTGATCCGTATTTTTTGCGACATGCCTCTGCTACCATTTAATAATGAGGATAAAAGTAGTATTTTAGGATGATAAATACAATTTTCAGAATTCAAATTAAAAAATGCATCGCTTTTTTTTGTTGTTATTGAATAGTTTGGTATATTTGGACTTTAATTGTGTACGTACACGGTATTTTATTTTTAAGATATATCTCTTATATATAAACTGTTATACGAGACATTAATAAATACAAAATTCTATTATGTTTTATATACCGTGTAATTTTCTACTTTTTAATGAACCACCATTGACAGAAATTACAAACCTTACCTATTAACCAACAATTATTTATGAGAACTTCTACTAACAAACAATGCAGTTGGATGCGAAATGGGCTGTATCGTTTTGGCAATAGCGCATTCGTTGTGTTGTTGGCTTTAGCTTTCATGATTGGTGCAATCGAACCCGTTTTGGCTACTGTCAATGACTTGAATGTGAAGGGAACCGTTGTTGATGCAACAACTAAGGAACCGATTCCAGGCGTAACTGTTACGGTGATTGGCACCAGAAAAGCAACCATGACAGACGCAAACGGCAACTTTTCACTCTCCTTGACTCAAGGCAAGGATAAAGCGATTTCATTTTCGTTTATCGGATATGAGAAGATTATCATCCAGTGGAATCAACAGTCCACTATCGCAGTGGAACTTACGGAATCAGCAAAATCACTCGATGAGGTGGTTGTGGTTGGTTACGGTACTCAACGCAAGAGTGACATTACAGGTGCCGTGGGTTCCGTTGCCAAGGATCGCATCGATAATATGGTCACAACGGATATAGCACAAATGATACAAGGTTCCGTTCCGGGCTTGACGGTCATGGCCACTGCAGCCGGCGCTGACCCGGACGGCCAGAGTGGTGTGATGTTGATACGCGGCAGAAACTCCATTTCAGCCAGTAATTCGCCTTTGTTGGTACTTGATGGCATCCCTTATCGCGGGTCCATCTCGGACATTTCACCAAGCGATGTGGCTTCCATAGAGGTTTTAAAGGATGCTTCATCAGCTGCCATTTATGGTTCCCGCGGTTCGAACGGGGTCATCCTTATCACGACGAAGAAGGGTATTGAAGGTCGAACTGTTGTTAAATACGATGGCTTCTACTCGATCCAAAATGTAGCCAATTTTCCGCACATTATGGATGGCGCTGAGTATCTGGCTTATAAGAACAATTGGACCGATTTTGAAAATCCTGACGAAGCTTTGACAGGGCTTTCCGAATCCGAACGTGCGGTGTTTCAGGATGGAAGCTGGAAGGATTGGAGTTGGAAAGAATTAATCACTCAAACCGGTGAAAGTTCCCGCCACAACGTGTCCGTTTCGGGTGGAACAAAGGATGTCAAATTCAATATTTCTTCCAGCTACTTAGGGACAAAAGGTATTGTCATTAATGACCAGTATCAACGGGCCACGACGCGTGCAAACCTTACTGTGAAAATTTCAAAGTGGTTGAATTTATCAACAAGCAACATGCTGACCTGGAAGGATAAAAGTGGTGCCAAGCCAAGTTTTGTTGATGTGTTCAACAAGTCACCACTGATGCGCCCGTTCAATCCGGATGGTTCTATCAATATAGTTCCTGACGCAAGTAACGAGAAGCGTTATAATCCCATCGAGTGTCTGCTATACGATGATTACAATGTGGGTTACAATGTTTCCTCCAATACGTCGTTGATTGCCAACGTGATGAAGGGTTTGACCTACACGCTCAACGGGGATGTTCAGTATGGCAACTCCGATCACAATCAGTATCAAGGTCTGAACACTGGCGCCAAAAAAAGTGTGAATGGTTGGGGCGAGATGGGAAGTTCCTTGAATTACTCCTACACGTTGGAGAACATCCTGAATTACCAACGCGATTTCGACAAACAGCACCTATTCCTTACGGCACTCTATTCGTACGAAGAGGGAGTGTCACGTGACAGAGACCAAGTAGGGCAAAACTTTGCCAATGACTTACTCTCCTATTGGGGTATGTCACAGGCAGGATTGGTTACAAATTCGTATTCGAATTCAAAGACCGCGTTAATCTCCCAAATGTTCCGTGCAAACTACTCGTACGACAGCCGGTATCTGATTACCGGAACGGTTCGGCGTGACGGCTACTCTGGATTTGGTGCCAACAATAAGTTTGGTGTATTCCCATCCTTGGCGTTGGGTTGGAACATTGCAAACGAAAAGTTCTTTAATTCTGTTGTGAAAGACATGAACATTTTCAAGCTGCGTATATCGTATGGAGAAAACGGGAATCAGGCTATTTCGGCCTTCCAGACCATTTCGGAACTTGGGGGGAATAATTATCTGAATGGCAGCAGTTTGGTGGCGGGCTATATCCCCTCTTCGTTGGGTACGCCCAGCCTTTCCTGGGAAACCACCCTGGCACGCAACGTTGGAATTGATTTCGGATTTTTTGATTCACGCATCACGGGTGAGTTTAACATCTATCAGAACGATACGCGCGACCTATTGCTCGAACGCAGCATTTCGGCCATCAACGGCATCACTTCCATCTTCCAGAACATCGGTCAGACTCGTAACCAAGGGGTCGAGTTCGCTCTCGTAACAGACAATATTCGCAGAAAGAATTTCGGGTGGAAGAGCGCTTTGAACATGACTCTGATTCGTACGGACATACGTGATCTCTATGGGGATGGCCGTGATGATATCGATAATAACTGGTTCATCGGCTATCCGATTAAAGTGAATTATGACTATTACATCACAGGCGTATGGCAGCAAAATGAAGCAAATATTGCTGCACAATACGGTGCACTACCTGGTTATGCGAAGTACGACGATAAGAATAACAATGGGGTTTACGATGCAGGTGACCGTCAAATTATCGGTTCAACAGAACCAAACTTCACCTGGAGTTTGAATAATATTGTAGACTGGAACCAATTCCAACTCATTGTTTATCTCTATGGAACCACGGGTGTTGTAAAGGCAAATCCTTTCTACGGGAAAAACTACTATGTAACGCAGAATTTTTGGACGGTCAATAACCCGACCAACGATTGCTGGTCCACGGATGCCAATGCCAATCAATACATCGCCGCGAGAACCATTACACCGACCTTTTTTCAGAAAGCGGACTTCTGGCGAATTAAAGACGTAACCCTTTCCTATAAATTACCCAAAAAACCTCTTTTAAAACTTGGTTTTAAGGATGCGAAAGTCTATGTCACAGGCAAGAACCTCCTCACATTCACTTCGTATACAGGTATGGATCCGGAACTTGGTGACCAGCGTGCAATACCGCTCCAGCGTGAGTTCATCGTGGGCATGAACTTTACCTACTAATTTAAAAAAGAAATAAAGCGATGAAAAAGATAGGTACGATATTTAGTGTGATAGCAGTTACGATTACGCTTTCAGGTTGTAGTGCAGACCGGCTGGAAGAACATCCTGACTCCTTCCTTACAGCAGACCAGTTGTATGCCTCCGAGTCGGGATTCGAATCAGGACTTAATGGACTCTATGCGTTGGCTCGTCAAGAACGTGAAGGATACAGCAACACCGCTTCCTTTGGGGATACTGGTTTACGTGCGTTGATGAATATGAGTGGAACAGACGTCTTTAACTGTGGAGCAGGAGCCTCCGGTGAATTCACGGCGATCAGCAAAGATTGGGCAACAGCCAATGTTTCGACGGACAGAAGCCTAAAAAGTGTTTTTTCGTGGTTGTATCAGACTGTCTTAGCCGCAAATACCATCATTACCCGTTCGGAAAACCCTGTCCTAAAATGGACAGACGAGGCTACAAAAGAACGTATTGTGGCAGAAGCCCGTTTTATACGTGCCTGGGCTTATCGTCATTTGTCCTATATGTGGGGAAAGGTGCCTTTAGTAACCAGGGAGGTCACTGGAGATTCATTCCGCACGGATTATGTTCGGGACAGCGTCTCAAAAATACGCCGTCAAATTATTGATGACCTCCTGTATGCGGAGTCAAAGATGGGTTGGGTGCCTTCTCAAAATGGCCGTGCATCCAAAGGTGCAGCATTGACTTATCTCGCAGAAATGTATTTGGCAGAAGCAGGCAAGGTAGAGGGCAGTTATGATCAGGGAAAGTTGGATTCTGCCTACCTATACGCCAACAAGTGCATTACAGAAGGGCCTTATCTTCTGGTAAATAACCGATTGGGCACTGGCAAAGGTTGTGCATTCATGGACATGTTCAACCCAAACACGGTCAATATGGAAGCTGGCAACAGTGAGGCTTTGTGGGTGATGCAATGGGAAAAGAATGTGACTGGCGGCGGCGCCAACCTAATGCGGTTCTCTCTTCGTCCAAAATTTGATGTGGCAGATAAGATCGGATCGACCCTTACAATCTCATACGGTGATGAGTCGCGCGGAGGACGTGGTTTTGCACGTTCAGCACTTACGAAATGGGCTTTGTTGCTGTACAACGCATCCAGTAATTATGCAAGTGGCATAATAGACGACCGGGGTTCAGAGTATGCCGTTGCCAAATATTATATTTTAAGTAGCTTCGATACTTTTTCTGGAACAAAAGGTCTTACCGGAAGCCCTTGGGCAATCGGTGACACAGCCTGGATTGGTTGCCCGCAGATTTCTTCCTGTTATGATCGTACTCAAGGAACCATAGCAGGGTTTACGAACCTTAAATCGGGCGCTTCCGAAGGAGATAACAGCAACTGGCCCTATACGTTGAAATACAGTTTCTGCGATGTAGGTTACCCCAAAAATAACGAATCTCACCAGGATCAGGTTTATGTGCGTTTGGCTGAAACGTATTTATTACGCGCTGAAGCCGCCCTGAAAATCGGGAACAAAATTCAGGCGAAAGACGACATCAATGAGTTGCGTGGACGTGCTCATGCACTTTCTGTAACGGAAGCCGATATCACACTTAGCCTTATACTCGAAGAACGTGCCCGTGAGCTGATGGGTGAGGAACAGCGTCGATACACTTTGATTCGGACATTACCTGGAAGTGAATACGTTGAATGGATTACTTCCCGTAATGGCAAAGACAAGAACATGGCACTACGAGATACCTTGTTCCCCATTCCACAAAGTGTCATCGATGCGAATGTTACCGTTCCAATGGAACAAAATCCGGGATTTCTCTACCAAGGAAATTGAGATTTAGGACGAATAATAGGAGAAAAAAATAGTGGTTAAAATAAGTGCTTTTGCCGATGAGGCAGCGACTGACTTCAAAGAGCAGTTGGAGTTTTTACAGTCGTCCAATATCGGGTGGATTGAAATCCGTTTTGTCGATGGCGAAAATATAGTCGATTTGTCAGACGAAAAGTTGGTTGAGGTGAAGTTCCTGCTCAAAAAACAGGGTATACATGTAAGCGCCATTGCCTCACCGATTGGAAAATACACCTTGGATGCCGATTTTGAACCTCATTTGGCAAAGTTTCGACGCACAGTCGAAATTGCCAAGTACCTTGACACCAAGTTGATTCGAATTTTCAGTTTCTATGCACCCGAAGGGGATTCGATTGATGATTACAAAGATCAAGTCGTGGATAGGTTGAAACAGATGGCTGTTATTGCTGAAAAAGAAGGCATCATAATGACCCAAGAGAATGAAACATTAACTTACGGACATAGTGCTGCAAATTGTGTGGAATTAATTCAAGAGGTGAACTCCCCTTCCATGGCCTTGGCTTATGATCCTGCAAACTTTGTATTTGGAGAAAAGATATTCAACAATGTCGACGTTTGCTGGAGCGTCATGAAGCCCTACGTCAACCATATTCATATAAAGGATTGGCGGCTGGGGAGCTTAGATGTCGGTAGTCTTCCAGGTAATGGTGATGCTCAGATTGAGCCTCTGATAAAGGGTTTGTCTAAGGAACATTACGAAGGTTTTATGACAATGGAGCCCCACATGAGTTCTGGCGGGAACTTTGGCGGCACCACTTCGATTGAACAATTCGACGCAGCTTTGGCACAAGTTCGGGGATTCTGTCGGAAATACGGTTTAAAATACGAATAACACTATAATCGAATTAGTATGAAACAGTTAATACTGACAATTTTGAGAAAGAGCATGATGCTTTCCATGTTGACAGGCATAGTAGGAATTTGCTCTTGTGACAATGTGTCCGAGTTGCCTGAAAAACCATCACTGAAGACCGACACAGAATTTCTGGTGTATGGATTGGATGGTGGAAGCCAGACCGTTGAATTCACTGTCAATAGGGAGTGGACGGCTAAACTTCTAAACATCAACGATACTTCATGGTGCACGCTCTCCACTGTTAGCGGAGAGGCTGGAGATAAGAAGGTGACCGTCACTGTAAAGAATCTGGACGGGGACTTTCGACAAGCACTTCTTATTTTAAATTGCTCGGCTTCCGGCAAAGAAATTCCAATTATGCAATCGGGCAAGCCTATTGTTTTGACAGGGGCTGCCACCGATGTTGATGAAGCCAATGCCACCTTGGCAGGCAGTTGGTATTATTCGGGCGAAATCGAAGTGACTGAAATCGGCTTTGCTATAGCACCTGCTTCAACTGGCAGCTTTACAAACTATAAATTGGTTAGGGATTCGATTGTACAGGGGGATTTTGCCGGTAGCATCATGGATTTGACAAGTGTGACCGACTACGTGTACAAGGCTTATGTAAAGGCTTCGACAGGTGAATATTACTATGGTGAGGAGAAAACTTTCAAGACAGATGCCGTCCCCGTCCATTTGGCCGTCAAGGATTTGGTTGCCCGTGGCAAGTCGTTGTCGGTCGGAGGCTCTTTGGGGCTCACCGAAAGTGAGTATATCGTGGTTTTGGTATCGAATGTGAATGAGTCGGCCAACACCATTACGCTGTCCCTGGTAGATACTGATTGCTCGGCCGATTTGGCTGCGAGCAAAAGTGTTGCCAATTATGGCATTACTGCTACCATCGTTTCAAATGTGAGCACCATCGGTGTCTACAAAGCAGGCGACGTGTTGACCATTCGTACCAAGGGCTCTATCTTGTCGAACAATAATGGTAATCCCCTTTTGGCTATTCAGAATCTCAAACTTGTCAAAACAACCTCAACGGGTGGAACACTGACCCCTGTCCACGTTGTTCATACTGAGCTTTCCAATTACCTGGCCATGTATGTCGCCATCGAAAATACACAGGCTACAAAAGTATTTCTCAATGCCACGAGTTATCCGACATGGGGCAATACGGTTTTCACCATGGAGGTCAAGAACAGTGAAGAATCGTACACGATGCAAGTTCCGGCAAGTGCTTCATTCGCAGGAAATCCAGTACTGACAGGCAGCGGCACCTTGAAGGGAATCGTAGCTCCTGGTACAATTGGCTACCTGTTGAGGCCACGGTTGGCTTCCGATGTCGCCGAATTGACAAACACCCGCTTCGCCTCGATGCTTGAACTTAGGTTCCTGAATCCGGTATTCAACGGTATCATGACGGTCGGTGAGGCTTCGACTTGTTACATTTCCATCCCTTATAAAAATGGCGACAACAGTACGGTCAATGCAGTAATCACGGTATCCGCCAGTGGCGATGCGGCAGCTGGTCTTACTATTGCAGGACTTTCCAATCCTACGGTTGGAAGCGGTACCGGATCATTGGTTTTGGCTGTCACAGGAATACCAACGGTAGATGGTGTCATTACGTTCACAATCAATGGCTTCGATAGCTATTTAACGACAAATACTGTTACTACTACCGTCCTAAAGCCAGACAAACCAGTCATAGGAAACTTTGAAGTAATATGGGATGTTTCGACCAGTAACTATGCCGCTTCGGTCGCTTACAAGACCAACACCAATACGACGATCACCGCTTCCAACCTGGTGGCAACCAACTTCAACGGTTCTTCCTTAACGACCAAATGGACAACGGACCTTGGAACAACCGGTTGCGACGCGAATACAGCGGCCAATAAGCTTTCTGCCCCCTCACGTTACCTGACCACTACCTTAAAGGTTCCATCGGGCAAGACGCTTCATTTGAGCGGACTTGACATCGCCTGTCGAACCAATGGCGGAGACTCGGAAGTAAGTGTTCAATACGCACTGGACGGAACTAATTTTACAGAAATAAGCAATAAGGTTGAGCTATCAGGTGTGGCTGATACCCTTAATATTGGCAAGTTTCCTGCATTGAAAAATGTGGTGGAGGGTTCTACGGTCACTTTCCGAATTGTGCCAATCAACACCAACTCCGTGGCTAAGTGGGGAATCAATGGTAAGGGTACTACCCGGGGATTAGCCATTTACGGTGATGTGGTTGATAAGTAATAACATAATAAATAATATTTAATTCATGATGAAGAAATCATTCATAGCATTCCTATTCTTGACCATCGGTTGTCATGCCTTTGCTCAAAACACGGATAAAATTAATCCATTTGCAGGGGATTGGCAAGTAAAAGGGGGAACGTATTACGCCCAGGTCTATCTGACAAAAGAAGGTGCTTACAAAGCGAACCTTACAAAGGATCTAACGTCCCGGGAGGCTCCGATTGCTGTACTTTCAGGTGAAAAAGCAGCGGACAATGTTTTGACCCTCAGCGGTGAAGGCTGGAATGGCAAAATAGAAAAAGGGAAACTGCGCATTGAAAAAGGTAGCGAAACACTCGAAATGACACACTTTTACCGCAGTTCTCCCACCATGAATGCGGCACCTCCAAAAGGAGCTATCGTCTTGTTTAACGGCAAAAAGCTGGATGCCTTGACGAAAGTGTTGGAAAAAGATTGGTTGACAGGAGGTACTCCCGTAGATAATTGGAAAATACTTCCCGGAGGAATTCTTCAAGTAGAACCTCATGCTGCCGGTCTATATGAGTCGGTTATTTCCAGACAAAAATTCGGAGACCTCAAAATGCACCTGGAATTTCGGCTTTTAGGCGAAGTGACCAACGGCGGCGTTTATTTGATGTCGCGGTATGAATTGAATATCAAGGATGCTTATGGTACAGTTGGAGGAACGCCCATTGGTTTTGGAAACATTTCAGACCCAAAAGACTTATATCCTGCAGTTAACCCAGCTTTCCCTCCGATGGAATGGCAAACATTTGAAATTGATTTTAGGGCACCGAGGTTTGATGCTACAGGCACCAAAAAGACTGAAAACGCACGCATCACGGTGGTGCACAATGGCGTGACCATTTATGACAATGTTGAATTGAAAGGCGTCAAAGGTTCTACCGGTAGATTGGGAGAAGCTGGAGTTGGCCCCATCTATCTACAGGAACATGGTGCTGCTTACCAATTCAGAAACATTTGGGTCATTGACAAAACGTTGAAGGGTACGGAAACGTATCAGACAAAAGTTGATGAGACGATAACCGAAACGGACAACAGTACAGAAAAGATCGCTGGCGGTAATAAAACCGGTGGAAAGTCTGGAGGAAACAAAGCCGGAGGAAAAAAAGGTGGTGGAAAGAAAAGTGGACAAGGCCTGGCCGATTCGGCCGATGTCAAAATAAGCAATGAAATCCAAATTGAAGCGAAACCACTGGTAGCTGATGACGCTAAAAAAACCAAGGGGAAAAGCGTCGAATCCACATATTCAGAGGAGAGCAATACTGCTTATGCCGCCACAGCCGTTCAATTAACAGCAGATTCGGGTCAGGAACCTGCAAAGTCAGCCGGTTTCGCCCATCCTGGCATTTTGTTGAACCTCGCTCAACTGAACGAAATAAAGAATCGGGTGGCGAATGGGGTTGAGCCTCAAAAATCAGCCTTTGAAAAAATGAAGATCAGCAATTTGGGAGCCATCGATTACTCCGCCGATCCCGTCGAAATTGTTTCTTGCGGACCTCGTTCAAACCCTGATTTGGGCTGTAAAGTCGAACAGGCGGATTGTGCCGCTGCCTATACTCAAGCATTGTTATGGTACATTACAGGCAATAAGGTTTACGCCGAAAATGCAGTAAAAATTATGAATGCATGGTCTACCACACTTGTCGAAGGACATAATTACGCCAACGGGCCCATTCAAGCAGCTTGGTGCGGCTCGGTTTGGCCAAGGGCTGCAGAGATTATTCGGTACACCTATAACGGATGGACAGATGCCGACGTTCTGAAATTTCAGAATTTTTTAAGAACGCAATACCTCCCATCCATCATACATGGCAATTGCGAAAATGGAAATAAGGAACTGGCCATGTGCGAGGCGCTGATTAACATCGGTGTTTTTAATGATGACCGTGCAGTATTTGATTTAGGACTTAAAATGTGGCGCGGACGTACCCCTGCTTACATTTACTTGAAGTCGGACGGCCCGATTCCGATTGAACCTCCCGGATGCGGTGCTGCTATTTGGGGCAACAAGGGACTGGTTCCGGAATTCGTGGACGGGCTTTTGCAGGAAACAGCCCGTGATACCCATCATGCTTGGATGGCCTACGCTTCCATGACAAATGGAGCAGAAACGGCGTACCAACAAGGTGTCGATCTGTATGCGGAACAGGGGAAACGTATGATGGCCGCTCTGGAATTTGAAGCCCAATATTTAAGCCCAAACAATGTTCCGGCACCAGCCAATCTGATGTTCGCCCTCAATCCCACCTGGGAAATCGCCTACAACCATTTCCACAACCGGCTTGGTTACAGTTTGCCAAAAATGGCGCTCGTCATTCCTACCAATCGTCCCACAGACGCCAATCATCACATGGTTTGGGAAACATTGACACATGCTGAAATGGGTTCGGTCGGAATTAAAAAAAAAGTAGCCTCTGATATAAAAGTGGCCTTAGAAAGTTATTCGTTTGCCAAACTATTGAATGACAATATCAAAGACAGCGCAAAAGGAATATCGCTCCTTGATTTTCTGGAATTCAGCGCTAAGAATCATTTTGATGCCGTTAACCTCACCGGATATTACTTTCCTGGATATCCCAATGTCCCAAACGATGAATATATAAACAGCATCCGTAAAAAAGCGGCAGATTTAGGCCTGGCTATTTGCGGTACCGGCGTGAGAAACGATTTTGGGAACCCCGATCCTGAAAAAAGAGCAGCGGATGTCAAGCATGTTAAGGAATGGATTGACGTGGCCGTAAAACTGGGCGCTCCGGTGGTACGTATTTTTTCAGGTACCATCCCCGCAGGTTATGAAAACAAATGGGACGAAGTCGCTCAATATATGGCTGCCAGTATCAAAGAATGCGCCAATTATGCGAAAACTAAGGGAATCAGATTGGCCATTCAGAATCATGGTGATTTTCTCAAAACGGCTGATGAAACCATCAAACTTTTGAAATTGATAAACGCTTCAAATGTTGGTCTCACGGTGGATACAGGCTATTTTCTGACGGATGATCCATACATCGACATCGAAAAAGTCATGCCCTACGCCATAAACTTTTTGCTAAAAGAGAGTCCGGTTCCAGGTGGAAGCGATTTGAAAACAGATCTGAAACGTATCATGAAAATCCTAAAGAAAAGCGGGTTCAAAGGATATATGCCCATTGAGACTCTTTCTGCAAAAGGACCTTCCAAAGGAAACGCTCAGACCACCGTAAATAAGCCGTCTTACGATCCTTACACGGTTGTACCATCCTTCCTGAGCAATATTCGGACAGCCATGAATGACGAGTTCAATCAATAATTACAAAACACCACTATGAAACAAGCGTTTGGTATGCAAGTTTCATTCGCCCATAAAATAATAACCATGTTCATATGAAATTCAATTTAGGATCAATCCGTAAATATTCCGGTTCAACTTTAATCGTAGGTATATTTTCCTGTCTTTTAAGTTCCTCCATTTTGGCTCAAAAACCGATTGAAAGAAAGGGCGCGCCCTACGTAAAAACAAGTTTGAACGCCTATTCTTTCAATGAATTGCTGACAGCTGGAATGCAGGACAAAAGCAAAGGCATGTCCATTTTCCAGTTCCTTGATTTTTCGGCTGTCAATAATTTTGATGCCGTTGATTTGACGGGATACTTCTTCCCCGGATACCCAAAGGTCCCTAGCGACGAATTCATTTATTCAGTCAAGAAAAGAGCCTTTCAATTGGGTCTGGATATCAGTGGAACCGGCGTGAAGAACGACTTTGCCAATCCCGATCCGGCAAAAAGGGCTGCCGATGTGTTGTTGGTCAAAGCATGGATAGACGTGGCAGTCAAATTGGGCGCTCCGGTCATTCGCGTTTTTGCCGGTGAAATTCCAGCGGGCTATGAAAACAAACGATCGGAAGTTGCCACTTACATGGCAGCCAGTCTGAAAGAATGTGCCGATTACGGAAAGCTCCGTGGCGTTTTGGTAGGAGTCCAGAATCACGGTGATTTTCTGCAAACGGCTGAACAATGCATCGATATGGTCAATCGCGTTCATTCCGATTGGTTCGGTTTAATCGTTGATACCGGTAAATTCCTTACAACAGATCCTTACGTGGACATTGAAAAGACACTGCCATACGCGGTGAATTTTCAATTGAAAGAAAGCCCATTCGGCCCTCGCAGCCCTATAAAGACAGACCTTCCAAGGCTGATGAAAATAATCAGGAATAGTGGTTACAGAGGCTATTTACCCATCGAAACCCTGCAGATCAAGGGAGAGCCACGACCTGTTCCGGACATTTCTTACAATCCATACGTTTTGGTCCCAATCCTTTTGAAGGACGTAAAAGCAGCGATTAAAGCTGAATACAATCAATAATCATTTCACCATCAAACCTAAAAAGATGAAGAATCTACTTACCACCATGCTTTTGTTGATTTTTTGCGGTACAACCTTGTTCGCTCAAGACAAGTTGGAAATAGTACGCGCTGGAAAGGCAGAAGTTAAAATAAGCCTGAACGCCTATTCCTTTACAAAACCCCTTTTAAATTTTGCCAAAGGAAGAGCGAACGGACAAACCATGACCCTGTTTGAGATGATGGATTGGGCAGCCGAACAAGGCTTTGATGCCGTCGATCTGACCGCCTATTTTTTTCCTGGATATCCAGTCATTCCGAGCGATGAATACATCAATGACTTGAAAAGACATGCCTTCCAGTTGGGTTTGGATATCAGTGGCACAGGCGTACGAAATGATTTTGCCAATCCGGATCCGGAAAAAAGAGCCGCTGATGTCAAACATGTCAAAGAATGGATTGATGTCGCTGTTAAATTGGGTGCTCCGGTGATCCGTGTGTTTTCTGGACCAATTCCAGCCGGCTACGAGGACAAATGGGATGAAATCTGCAAGTATATGGCTGCAAGCTTAAAAGAATGTGCCGATTACGGCAAGCAACGCGGCGTTTTAGTCGGTGTACAGAACCATGGCGATTTCCTGAAAACAGCCGATCAAACAATCAAGCTCGTTAAAATGGTGAATTCTGAATGGTTCGGTGTCATTGTCGATGCTGGTTATTTCATTACACCAAACCCCTACGTCGACATTGAAAAAGTAATGCCTTATGCCGTCAATTTTCAATTGAAGGAAAGCGTTTTCGGAGCAGCCAGCCCAATAAAATCAGACCTGAACAGAATCATGGAGATTATCAAAAGAACCGGTTACCGTGGTTACTTGCCGCTTGAAACACTTTCGCCTCTGGGTGGCAATAAAAATAAAAAACAAACGACCAACACCGATCTGAACAATCAAAAGCCGTTATACGACCCTTATACTGCAGTACCCGAATTTTTAAAAAAGGTCAAAGAGGCTCAAAAACAAGCATTCAATAAATAACAAACTATTCAAATGAAAAAACAAACACGCTCTTTGGCGGGAATTTCGCTGTTATTTTTAGCGTCCTCCATAAACATCAGTTTAGCTCAGGACCCTATCAAATTGGAAAATCTTTTTGACGGGAAAACGCTGGATGGATGGCAACAAGTACAGGGAACTGCCAAGTATGAAGTGAAGGACGGGATGATTGTGGGAACAACGGTGACCGATTCACCCAACAGTTTTTTGGTTACAAAAAAGCTTTACAGTGATTTTATCCTCGAAGTGGATTTCAAAGTGGATGAAGGGTTGAATTCAGGCATACAATTCAGAAGTACCACCGACAAGAATTATAAAGATGGAGTCGTTCATGGTTATCAGGTAGAAATTGACCCGGCTCAAAAGGAAATGTATACCAAAGACCCTAAAAACTACAAAGATTCTGGGGAAGTCGTTCCTCCTGGAACAGAACCAAGATGTTGGACTGGTGGCATATACGATGAAAAACGTCGTGGTTGGTTGAATGACCTGACTCATAATGAAGCGGCCAGAAAAGCATTTAAACCCGGTGAATGGAATCATTTCAGAATTGAAGCCACGGGATATAGAATGTACACCTGGATCAACGGCGTTTTGGCCTCTGCCCTCTTTGATGACATGACCCCGTCCGGTTTTATCGGACTTCAAGTACATGCAACCAAGGAAACAAAGCCGATGAAGGTTTACTGGAAAAACATCGTGATCCAAAATCTTGAAAACAATTCAGCCTTATTGGACAAACCGAATCAGGATCTTACCAAAAAACCGACCAATTCGGCGGTTAAAACGAGTCTGAACGCATTTTCTTTTTCCAAAAAGCTGAACAGCAATGAAATGTCTCTTACTGATCTCATTGACTATGCCGCAACACATGGTTTTGACGCCATGGACCTAACAGGTTACTATTTTCCGGATTATCCCGCCATTCCGAGCGATGAGTATATCAACAACCTGAAAAGGCATGCCTTCAAAATGGGCATCGATATCAGTGGCACCGGTGTGAGAAACAATTTTGCCGATCCGGATCCTGCCAAAAGGGCCGCCGATGTGAAGCATGTGAAAGAATGGATCGACGTGGCCGTTAAACTGGGTGCTCCGGTGGTCAGGGTATTTGCAGGCCCTATCCCTATAGGTTATGAAAACAAATGGGAGGAGATCTGCAACTATATGGCTGTCAGCTTAAAGGAATGCGCCGACTATGGAAAACTCAGAGGCGTACTGGTTGGGGTTCAAAATCATGGTGACTTTCTGAAAACGGCGAACGAAACCATCAAACTGATCAAGAAGGTGGATTCAGATTGGTTGGGAGCGATTGTCGATGTCGGCTACTTTATCACACCTGACCCCTATCTCGAAATAGAAAAAATCATGCCCTACGCCGTAAACTATCAGGTCAAGGAAAGTCCGTTTGGTGTGCTTAGCCGCGTCAGGACAGACATGCCCCGCCTGTTAAGAATCATCAGCAATAGTGGATATAGAGGTTATTTGCCCATAGAAACGCTTGGTGATAAAGTATTGAAAGGTCAGCCGAAGCCTGCTTTCCCCTTCAGGCCTTATGATGCAGACAAAATGGTTCCAGCACTACTGAAGGAGTTAAAAGCGGCCATTGCGAATGAATATAAAGCGTCCAACTAAATGAGCATTGCAACGAATATAAAGCGTCCAACTAAATGAGTATTGCAATGAATATAATGTGTCCAACTAAATGAGTATTATGGAAAAAAAAGTAGTTCGTGCCGGAATAATCGGCTCCGGTTTCGCAGCAAGGTTCCATTACGATGCCTTACAGCATGTCTATAACACGAAAGTCGAAATTGTTGGCGTTTTCTCCAAAAGCCCCGATGAATTGAAAGAATTTGCAACATCGAGGGGCATTCAGATTTTCGACACGATGGAAGAATTGATAGCTGCCTCGGACATCCTGCATGTGTGTACCCCGCCAGTCACCCATGAGCCGATAGCGGTCGCCGTCTTGAAACAAGATAAAGACGTGATCATCGAAAAACCGTTTACCGGTTATTTTGGTGATGGGGCCAGCGATTTTTGTGGTGACACGTTTCCTCGCGAAGAAGGGCTTAAAAAAGCTGTCGAGAGCATTCAGCGGTTGTTGGATGCCGAAAAGGCCAGCAAAGGCTCCATCATGTATGCCGAAAATTGGGTGTATGCTCCCGCCATCCAAAAAGAAAGGGAAGTGATTGAAAAAACGCACGCTCAGATTTTATGGATTCAGGCTCAACAATCGCATTCCGGATCGCATTCCCTCGATTATGGGAAATGGCGACTGGCAGGAGGAGGATCCTTGATGGGTAAAGGCTGTCATCCCATTGCAGCAACCATTTATCTGAAACATGTGGAAGGAAAGGTTCTGAACGGGATCCCCATCCGCCCAAAGACCATTTCATGCAGAACGCATGCCATCACGCGCATGGACAATTTCCGGAACGAAGGACACCTCAAGGATACCTATACCGATGTGGAGGATTATGCCAGCACGCATATTGTTTTTGAAGATGGCACGATTGCCGATGTGGTGGCCAGTGAACTCTTGCATGGTGGCGTCAAGAACTGTGTGGAAGTCCATGCCAACAATCACCGGACCATTTGCAACATTACGCCAAACAATGCCATGCAGACCTATAATCCGGTCGATGAGAATTTTAAAGACATCTATGTCGTCGAAAAAACAGGCACCAAGCAGGGATGGTCAAACATCTCTCCGGATGAAGGTTGGTTCAACGGATATCAGCACGAAATGGATGCCTTTTACCGCTCTTCCGCTTATGGTGAACCGATTGAAAGCAATAGCAAGTTGGCATCCGATGTCATCGCCACCATTTATGCTGCCTACGTATCGGCCGAAAGAGGAGGGACTGAAGTGCCCGTCGTAATTTTTTAATACACACCATAATGGAAAATCCAAAGATTGGCAATTATCGATGGGTAATTTGCGGCATGTTGTTTTTTGCAACAACCATCAATTATATAGACAGGCAAGCCATCGGCCTATTGAAACCCATTCTGGAAGTCAAGTTCCAGTGGTCGGAAGTGGATTACGGGTATATCGTGATGGCCTTTGCCGCCATGTACGCGCTGGGGTATCTTTTCTTCGGAAATCTTATTGATAAAGTCGGATCCAAAATTGGTTATGGCGTTTCTGTCGTCGTTTGGAGCATCGCCGCCATGTTGCAGGCAGTGGTTAAAAGCACCTTAGGTTTTGGCATGGTCAGAGGGCTTTTGGGTCTGTCACAAGCCGGAAATTTCCCTGCAGGAGTCAAAGCGGTTGCAGAATGGTTCCCAAAGAAAGAGCGCGCTTTTGCAACCGGAATCTTCAATTCCGGAACCAGCATCGGAGCTGTGATTGCACCTCTTTTGGTACCGCTCATCTTAGGCCTTTATGGCTGGCAAGCCGCATTCTTGATAACCGGTGCATTGGGCTTTGTCTGGTTGATTTTCTGGATGATTTTCTATGAAATTCCCACCCAGCAAAAACGGCTAAGACAACCCGAGTTGGATTTAATCAACAGCGACTTCGACGCAACAGCGACCCCGGAAACAAAAGTCAAAATCAAATGGACAACACTCCTTGGGTTGCGACAAACGTGGGTATTCATTCTTGGCAAGATGCTGACCGATCCCATCTGGTGGTTTTTCTTATTCTGGTTACCGGCCTATTTTGCCGATACCTTCCAATTGGACCTGACTAAACCAAGTTTGCAGTTGGCAGTCGTTTATGCTGCTTCCACTTTTGGGAGCATCGGTGGAGGCTATTTGTCCTCCTACCTGATCAAACGTGGCTGGCCCTTCTTAAAAGCGAGAAAAGCCACCTTGCTCATCGCGGCTTTAGTGGTATTGCCGGTATTATTTGCCAGATTCGCCACCAATATATGGGTGGCCGTAGCCATCATCGGTATTGCCATGGCAGCGCATCAAGCCTGGAGTGCCAACATCTTTACGATTGTTTCCGATATCGTGCCGAAAAAAGCCGTCAGTTCCGTAGTTGGAATCGGGGGAATGGCCGGATCCGTTGCTTCAACCCTTTTCCCTTTGCTGGTAGGTGCGCTTTTAGCTTTTTACAAAAGCACGGGGCACATTTCGGCCGGTTATAATATTTTGTTCATCATTGCCGGCTGTGCGTATCTGGTGGCTTGGTTCATCATTCATTTGCTGACCAAGAAGATGAAACCAATAGAAATTTAAACATCCATTTCGTTTCAAATTTGATTGAACGATCCAACAACTTTCTGTGGTTTGTCAAATTTAATTTTTAAATATTCCTAGAATGAAGTCCGTAAATTTAAGTTTTCTCCTGTTGGCCTTTTTGGCAAGTTCTTGTATGACTCCAAAAAAGGAAAATGACTCCAAAGTAAGACTAATCACCCTGGATCCAGGCCATTTCCATGCAGCGTTGGTTCAAAAATCCATGTATGAAGGCGTGGATTCAACGGTTTACGTCTACGCTCCGGCTGGGGAAGAATTGGTTCAGCATCTCAAAAAGATTGAGGCTTACAACCACGACAGCCTCCATCCGACCCAATGGAAAGAAGTGGTCTATACCGGAAGTGATTTTCTGGAGAAAATGCTGACCCAAAAAAAGGGGAATGCTGTCGTTATTTCCGGCAATAACCATCGTAAGACCGAATATATTCTAAAATCGGTGGAAGGCGGTTTTAATGTTTTGGCAGATAAACCGATGGCTATCGATCAAAAGAATTTCGAAGTATTAAAAGATGCTTTTAAAGCCGCTGCCCGTCAAAAAGTGCTTTTATATGACATCATGACGGAGCGTTCTGAAATTACCAATGCGCTTCAACGTGAATTGGCGGCTTTACCCGAAGTCTTTGGCTCGTTGCAAAAAGGTACTCCAGAGCACCCGGCAGTAGAAATGGAAAGTGTGCATTATTTCTACAAATCGGTATCCGGAAATATTTTGATGAGGCCAGCTTGGTTTATGGATGTTGCTCAACAGGGAGAAGGCATTACGGACGTTGCCACTCATTTGGTTGATTTGGTTCAATGGGAATGTTTTCCTGATAAAACCATTGATTATCAGAAGGATATTCAGATAATCGGCGCCAACCGATGGAGTACCGCAATGACCCTCGATCAGTTTTCAGCAATTACAAAGCTTACTTCTTTTCCGGATTATTTAAAAACGAAAGTGGATAAAAATAAGGTCCTGCAGCTATTCGTTAACGGGGAAATTGATTATAAGCTGTGTGGTACCTACGTAAGAATCAAGGCCTTGTGGGATTATAAGGCAACAGCAGGAGGAGACAAGCATTATTCCAGATTAAATGGCACCAAGGCGAGTCTCATCATCAAACAGGGTGCTGAACAGCTATTTAAGCCAACACTTTTTATTGAACCGGTTGCAGGTGGAGATGCGGAGTCCTATAATCGGACCTTGCAGTCAACCTTTAAACGGGTGGAAGCGAAGTTCCCTGGAATTGAGTTGAAAAAAACAACTGCCGGGTGGGAAGTCGTCATCCCGGAAAAGTACAAAGTGGGG
>Ga0209125_1001080_pt1 | contig 28338 bp, 28 predicted proteins | sample BarGraIncub1131A_FD_184503 | JGI IMG/M metagenome (GOLD analysis project Ga0209125, IMG submission 184503) | Arctic peat soil microbial communities from Barrow, Alaska - Barrow Graham LP Incubations 11-31A (SPAdes) (version 2) | ecosystem: Environmental > Terrestrial > Soil > Wetlands > Peat... | reverse complement strand
CACTTCCTCACTTCCTCACTTCCTCACTTCCTCACTTCCTCACTTCCTCACTTCCTCACTTCCTCACTTCCTCACTTCCTCACTTCCTCACTTCCTCACTTCCTCACTTCCTCGCTTCCTCACTTCCTCACTTCCTCACTTCCTCACTTCCTCGCTTCCTCACTTCCTCACTTCCTCACTTCCTCACTTCCTCACTTCCTCACTTCCAACCACTCAACCGCCGTTGCCGCCTTTCACACCAGCCCGATCCTCTTCCTGATGCCGATCATCTCGAAGGCGAGCTCGGCCTTTACCGCCACCCGCTGCAGCTCGAACACCCCGGCACCAAGCCTGCCGTTAGTGTCCTCCGCGATCAGGACCGCCGCCGCAACACCGCCTATGACGAGCGGCAGCAGGAGCGCGGGCGCGCCCCCCCCTCCGATTTTCGCCAGCAACCGTCCCTCGGCGCCTCCCTTAGGGATCTCTCCCAGGTAGATGGCTCTTTCCCGCAGCACCCGCATGAGCAGCGCCGCCTCTTCGAGGGCGACCATGCAGCCGGCAAACCCGGGAACCTCTGCCCCGTCAGCGACCGCCTGCACACCCACTGCCGTTCCGCACCTGAGGCTCAGGAAGCCGCCCCGGTCGAATTCCTCCCCGAGATACGACACCAGGGTAGCAACCACCTCGGCCTCGCCGGACGCAGCGGCGAACCTTTCGGCGACGGCGTTTACTCCGAGGCGCCGCGCTGTCGCCACTCTCCCCGCATCGGTCGGCGGGGCAGAGCCGTCAGGTTCGGCCTGCTCCGCCTCCTCCCATGCCCTTCCGTCCATCGTTGACCTTATCCCGCCGGCTACCGGAATATAGCGCAGAGTCCGCTTTATGCCGCAGTAGCGCTCCAGAGCCATGGCAAGCCGCAACTCGGAGCAGACCCGCGGCAGGATGACCAGCCCGGTAACGAAACCTATCTCGTCGATAGCGCCGAAGTCCGTGGGGTCGGCCATCGCCAGGGTCAGCCTCTTTCCGGTAAGGGCTACCGGCAGCACACGGAAGCGCTCCACCATCTCAAGCGGTATGATGCCGACCAGGGAGGGTGGGATCCCGTCCAGGCTGGCGGCATCGACATAGGGAACCCCGAACTGCTCGTTCAGCAGGCGGGCGAGATCATCCTCCCCGAGTAGCCCCATCTCGACCAGATTGGTGCCGAGCCTGCCGCCGTAGACCGCTTGGGCACTGAGAACCTCCTGCAGTTGCGCCTCGGTAAGGGCACCACCTTTGAGCAACATCTCGCCGAGCCTCGCTGACATGGAAAACCTCCCGCAACCTCTAGGATGCCGGCCCTGCAGTGCAAGAACCGGGTGCCCCGTCCGGCAGAACGGGTCCTTTCGCTAGAAACCCACCTGAAGAAGCACACCGCGCCGCCCTGCGACGCTTTATCAGCTACCGTCATTGATAAATTGCCTGCCCGTCGACTCCGCGCGGCGAGCGACTTCCCTGAGCGGAGTCGAAAGGGCCAGGCTCCCCGAATTCGTCCAGAGGAGCGGCATTGGGATGTGAAACATTTAACATTCTACCCGTTCCGGGACCTGTCGCAACGAAGCAAGGCCAGAAATAGGTTGCAGCAGGAGAGAGCATTGCGTGCCTGCGCCGAAAAGGGAGCTCCCCGGTGGCTGGCGCATGAGGCGGGCTCAACCGCTGCAAGCCCCTTTGGCAGCGGAGAGACTGCTGACAATTTCCGGCTGCCGGTATACACTTTGTACGTGAATGATTCCGAAATTGATTGACATTCGCAGCGTTACCGTGGTATTTAACCAAGGTTTCTTCCGTTGAACGTATACGAGGACACGGAGGGGGACGGCATGGACGAGGAGAAGAAGAGCCTCTTTAAGACGCTCGGAATGGTCTCGACTATGGGGATCTCCGTTGCGGTAGCCATCGCCATAGGCGTTTTCATCGGTCTCAAGCTGGACGCCTGGCTCGGCACCAAGCCATGGTTTTTCTTTATTTTTCTTTTCTTCGGCATTGCGGCCGGTTTCCGCAACATCTTCATAATTGCCGGAAAAGAACTGCGCGATGACGGGCCGGACAAGAATAAACGAGGATAACATCTTCCCCCGACTGGTCGCGGGAAGCCTCATCCTGAGCGCCGTTTTAGGCGCGGCTTCGGCGCTTTTCCTGTCGCTCAGGTTCGGTGCCTCGCTCTTAGCCGGCGGTCTGCTGGCGACCGCCAACTTCTGCTGGCTCAGGCGCGGCCTCGAGGCGGCACTCAAGCTTCACCCGGGAATCGCATCGCGCTTCGCGACGCTCCGATTCCTGCTGAGGCTCGCCATCATGGCGCTCCTGTTGTACTTTCTGATCGTCCGTCTGGGCGCCGACATCTTTGGCCTGTTGCTCGGACTGTCGGTCCTTGTGGTAAACATAACCGCTTTTTCAATATATCTGTCCGCCCGCAAAGGAGGCTAGCTGCAATGGTTCATCCCTATCTGTTCCTGCACTTTTTCCGCGAGATCCTCGCCCCGCTCCATATCTCGGAGGCCGGTGCGGATGCCGTCGTCTATACCTGGCTCGTCATGATCGGCCTGGTGCTTCTTTCGCTTGCCGCCACCAAGGGGATGCAGTCGGTTCCCTCCGGCCTGCAGAACTTCATGGAAGTCGTGGTCGGCGGCATCGAGAACATGCTGGTGGAGACCATGGGCGAAAAGGGAAAGCCGTTCTTCCCGCTCATCGCGACACTCGCCGTGTTCATCCTGGTCTCGAACCTGATCGGCCTGGTCCCGGGCTTTTTCCCGCCGACCGCGAACATCAACACCACCGCGGCCTGCGCAGTCGTCGTCTTCGTCGCCACCCACTATGTCGGGCTCAAGGAGCACGGCTTCGGTTACGTCAAGCACTTCATGGGACCGATCATCTGGCTCGCGCCGATGATGTTCTTCATCGAAGTGATCGGGCATTTCAGCCGGGTCATCTCCCTCACACTGCGTCTCTTCGGCAACATGAACGGTCACGAACTGGTCCTGATCATCTTCTTCGGCCTTGCTCCCTTCCTGGTGCCGCTGCCGATGATGCTGATGGGGGTACTGGTCTCCTTCATCCAGGCCTTCGTTTTCATGCTGCTCGCCATGATCTACATTCAGGGCTCCCTGGAGCACGCGCACTAAGAAACAGAATGAAACAGGTTAAGGTTAAGGTTGAGAAACCTCTTAACCTTAACCTCAGCCTCAACCTGATTTACTACCCTTCCTATACTATTTAGGAATAACTCAAAAGCAGAAAAGGAGATTCAAAGATGAGCTTTTTTACCATGTGTGTACTCGCAGCAGGGATCGGAATGGCACTCGGCACGCTCGGAACCGGCATCGGCCAGGGCCTCGCAGTCAAGAGCGCAGTTGAAGGCGTTTCCCGTAACCCCGGCGCTTCCGGCAAAATCCTGACCACCATGATGATCGGTCTGGCCATGATCGAGTCCCTCGCTATCTACGCGCTGGTTGTCTGCCTGATCATCCTGTTCGCTAACCCCTACAAAGATATCGCACTGAAGCTTGCTGAAACCGTCGCAAAGTAAGTTGAAATGCAGTCCGATGTAATGAAAAGGGAGGTGCCTCAGGCACCTCCCTTTTTTTGTCTCCCGCGGCGCCGGCAGCCGTCTTGACATTTTACTGGCGCTGTGGAATAGTCCCAGCATGAGAATAATAGCCGATCTGCACACCCATACCATCGCCTCGGGCCACGCCTACTCGACCATCAACGAACTCGCCCTCGCGGCGGCTGAAAAGGGGCTCCGGGGCCTCGCCGTTACCGACCACGGTCCGGCACTGCCGGGAGGCCCCCACCGCTACCACTTCTGCGCCATGCGCTTCATCCCCCGCACCATCGCCGGGGTGAGGATATTTCGTGGCGTCGAGGCCAACATCCTCGACCCTCAGGGAGGGCTCGACCTGGACCAGGCGGTGCTTGCCGATCTGGACTTCGTCATGGCCGGGCTGCACGAGAGCTGCGGCTTCTGCGGGCGCGGCATCGACCTCAACACCCAGGCCGTTCTGGCAGCCATGGAGAACCCGCGGGTGAGATGCATCTCCCACCCGGGAAACCCGGTCTTTCCGCTGCACTACGAGGAAATCGTCAGAGGCGCCCTCAAAACCGGGACGGCGCTGGAGATCAACAACTCTTCGCTTGGCCTGAGCCGGAAGGGGAGTTGCGACAACTGCAGGGAGATCGCACGGCTCTGTGCGGAAATGGGCACGCAGGTCCTGATCGGGAGCGACGCGCACATCTCGCAGGGGGTCGGCGTCTTCGATGATGCGCTGCAGCTGATAGACGAGGCGGGGATTAACGAGGGACAGGTGGTGAACGCCAATTGGGAGAGGCTGCTTGCGTTCCTTAAACTAGAGGGGTAGCGCCGCGGCGCTGATAAATCATTCGGCATGGCCAGGGCGGCAAATCTAGCTGGCATTCATAATCGAGAGCCTAACCACAGAGGTGCACAGAGGTGCACAGAGGTGCACAGAGGAAAGCTAAAAGCAATTTTGAATTTTGAATTTCAAATTTTGAATTTTAATCCAAAATCCATAATTCAAAATCCATAATGGGCCGTAAGGCCATTTTTAACCGGTCCTCGTTTTTGGTTTTCCTCCGTGTACCTCTTGGTTTCCCTCTGTGATCCTCTGTGGTTAGGCTTTTAGGCTTCTGTGGTTAGACTTTTTGCCTGGCCGGCGCCCTCTGCCGAGGGAGCCGGCCAGGACGGCGAGGCCTGCGAAGAGAAGCGGGATGCCGCACAGCGCCGTCGGGCTCAGCCGCTCGCCGAGCAGGACGATCCCGAGCAGAGCAGCGATGAGGGGTTCGGCGAGCGAAAGGGTGACGGCGGTAGCGACCGGAACGGTTCTGAGCCCCCGGGCGAAGAGCAGGTAGGAGATCGCCGTGACAACGACGCCGAGGTAGAGAACGACGGCGATACCTCGCGGCGCGGCTATCCAGTGCAGGTCTGCGGTAAAAAGCAGCGGCGACAGCAGCAGCGCCCCGATGCAAAAGACAACCGCCATGACCGCGTCGGGCGTGCGCCCCGGCAAAAGCCCCTTGATCGCCATGGTGTAGCTCGCGTAGGAAAAGCCGGCGCCCAGCGCCAGCAGGATCCCCAGCGGATCGGCGGCGAGCTTCCCTCCCCCGCCGACCAGAAGACCGCAACCCGCAAGGGCGAACAGCGTCGCCAGACACCAGCTGCGTCCCGGCCTCTCTCCCCTGAACACGAATCCGAGCAGGCCTGCGATAACCGGGGAACTCCCGATCGCCACCAGGGTGCCGACCGCTACCCCGGTCCGGCTTACCGCTGCGAAAAAGCAGAGCTGATACGTGGCGACACAGGCTCCGGCCAGGAGGGTCCCGAGGATCGGCCAGCGCCCGGCGCCGAAACCGCCCCGCAAAAGTGCCAGCAACATGAGGACGCCCCCGCCCACCACGAGCCGCATGGCGCCGATGCTGGCCGAGGAGACCCCCGCCGGCGCTAAGGCCTGGGTGGTGCCGGTGGTGCCCCAGAGCACACCGGCGGCCAGCACCAGCAGCGCCCCGCACGTCAGGCTGTCACCGCGCGAAGCGCTAGCTGTGCTCACGGGTCGCGTGGAAGGTGAGATCCTTCCAGGTTTCCATGGTGTTGTCGAGCCGCCACTGGCTCCCCGCCAGGTAGGCGAGGTTCCCTTCTCCGTCCAGGTAGAGGCTCATCGCCTCCTTCTTCTGGAACTCGTCGAGCCGCTTCCTCTCCCCGGTCACCCAGCGCGCCGTCACGTAGGAGACCGGCTCGTAGATCGACTTCACCCCGTACTCGTGCTCCAGCCGGTGCATGACCACATCGAACTGGAGCATGCCGACCGCGCCGACGATCCAGTCGGCGCCCATGAGTGGCCTGAAGACCTGGGTGGTCCCCTCCTCGGCAAGCTGCACCAGCCCCTTCTCCAGCGCCTTGGACTTGAGCGGGTTCAGGATGCGCACCTTGCGGAAATGCTCCGGCGCGAAGTTCGGGATCCCGGTGTACTTCAGCTCCTCCCCCTGGGTGAAGGTGTCGCCGATCTTGATGGTGCCGTGGTTGTGGATGCCGATGATGTCGCCGGCATAGGCCTCGTCGATGTTGGTGCGGTCCTGTGCCATGAAGATGGTCGCGTTGGCGATCTGCACCTCGCGCCCGAGCCTCAGGTGCCTCACCTTCATGCCGCGCACGAACTTGCCGGAGCAGATCCTGAAGAAGGCGATCCGGTCCCGGTGCGCCGGGTCCATGTTCGCCTGGATCTTGAAGGTGAACCCGGTGAAGGGCTCCTCGTAGGGGGAGACGGTCCGGGTCGACGCCTCGCGCGGCAGCGGCGAGGGTGCGTGCTCCACGAAGGAATCGAGCAGCTGCTGCACGCCGAAGGTGTTGATGGCGCTACCGAAGAAGACCGGCGTCTGGCGCCCGGCGAGGTACTCCTGGAGGTCGAAGGGGTGGGCGGCACCCTCCAGCAACTCCACATCGGCGCGCAACTCGACCACCTGGCTTCCCAGGAGCTCGTCGAGCCTGGGGTCCTCGAGTCCCTGGACGGTTACCACCTCACCCACGCCGTGGTCGGCTTCCGGATCAAAGAAGGTGATCTCCTTGGAATAGAGATGGTAGGTGCCGCGGAAACGCTTTCCCATGCCGATGGGCCAGGTCATCGGGGCGCACTTGATGCCGAGGGAGCTCTCGATGTCGTCCAGAAGGTCAATAGGCTCGCGCCCTTCCCGGTCCAGCTTGTTGATGAAGGTCATGATCGGGGTGTTGCGCAGGCGGCAGACCTCGAGAAGCTTCCTGGTCTGGCTCTCGACCCCCTTCACCGAGTCGATCACCATGAGGACCGAGTCGACCGCGGTGAGGGTCCGGTAGGTGTCCTCCGAGAAGTCGTTGTGGCCCGGGGTGTCCAGGAGGTTGATCTCGAAGTCGCGGTAGCTGAACTTCATCACCGAGGAGGTGACGGAGATGCCGCGCTGCTTTTCCATCTCCATCCAGTCGCTCGTCGCGTGGCGCGCCGACTTCCTGGCCCGCACCTCGCCCGCCTGCTGGATTGCCCCTCCGAAGAGGAGCAGTTTCTCCGTAATGGTCGTCTTCCCCGCATCGGGGTGACTTATGATGGCGAAGGTGCGCCTCTTTTCTATCTCCTGCACGTTGTACCGCATCAACTGAAAACTCCCGTAAAAAAACAGCTGGACAAAAGAAAGGCGAAGAGGGTATCTTCGCCGGGATCGGAATATAAGGTATTATAATTGCACGCCCGATGCAAAAGGGCAATAATTTTTTTCAGGCGGCGGGATGAACGATATCTACCAGAAGATACAAATCGCGGGGGAAGGGGAGGACAGCCAACAGATCCTCGCCACCCTGGCGGCGATCATGGAAGGGCGGCTTGCCAACGACGTGAAGCTCGTCAACTACTTCCGCGAGATTCCCGTCAGTTACGGGGCCACCGTTTTGACCGTGGAGGAGGGCTCGGCAGAGCTCTCGGTACACCAGATCCAGGCGGTGGTCATCTCGCTGGAAAAGGTCACCGCCCTCAAGAGCAGCCACTTCCCGAGGGACGTCATCGCAAACGCCAACTACGTGAACGTGGAGAAATCGAGGATCGTGCTCTCCAGCTTCTCCTACGCAGTGGTGCGCGCGGACCGGAGGATGTCGGTCCGGGTCGAGCTTAGCGACCCGATCTACGCCTCCTTCACCTCGCCGGGGGGGACGGTCAGCGGCAGGCTGCTCGACATGTCACTTACCGGGATCTCGATCACCGTCTCCGAGGACCCGGGCCTTCCCCTGAGCGATAAGGGGGAGCTCGCCGTCACCCTCCCGATCGGCTCCATCACGGTTCCCGCCTCCCTGCTCAAGGCGCACCCTGTTGCCGGCGGCTTTCGGCTGGTCTTCGAGATCGAGGCGACCCGCGCCACCGAGCTGAGCATTTCCCAGTACATCTTCCGGCGCCAGGTGGAGATCATCAGGGAGCTGAAGGGCTACCCCGGGCTCACCAGCTAGCGCATGTTTTTTGACAGCCACTGCCACCTCGATCACCCGCTGCTCTCCCCCCAACTTCCCGTGCTGCTCGCGGCTGCCGAGACGGCCGGGATCACCGGTTTCCTGGTCCCCGGGGTCGACCCCGGCGGCTGGCGAGCGATCGCCGCCCTCACCCGCCGGTACCCCCGGGTGGTCTCCGCCTTCGGCGTGCACCCGATGCACGCCGGCCTGCTCACCCCTGCCGTACTATCCGAACTGCAGCAGTTGACCCCTTTGGCCGCGGCGATCGGCGAAATCGGCCTCGACTACGCTCTTACCGCCCCCTGCCGCGAGATCCAGCAGCACGCCTTCCGCGCCCAGTTGCGGCTTGCCGTCCAGGCAGGGCTTCCGGTCCTGGTCCACTGCCGCAAGGCGTTCCGCGATCTCCTGGCTATCTTGGAGCAGGAAGGGGTGGCGCGGGTCGGCGGCGTCATGCACGCCTTTTCCGGCAGCCTCGAAACCGCCCGCGACTGCGTCGGCCTCGGCCTCCACATATCCCTGGCCGGAAGCGTCACCTACCAAAACGCCGTACGTCCCCCCGCAGTTGCGGCCTGGACCCCGCTGGAGCGCCTCCTTCTGGAGACTGACGCGCCGGACCTGGCGCCCGAGCCGCACCGCGGCGGGGTGAACCTCCCGGAGTACCTGCTGGAGACCGCCGCGCGGGTGGCGCATATCAGAGGGATCAGCAGGGAAGAGCTGGCCCGGGCAACCACGGCTAATGCAGTTCGCCTGTTCCGGCTCGCGGATGTTGCCAGGATAAATTAGGGCGGCCGAGCTCCTGCCAATTCCCCCTCGCCCTCCCCTCCTCATGATTCTTCACCGGCAGATTGACCTTAACAGCCGCTTCGATATACTTCACGCTAAGGTAAATCAACCATTCCGACGGAGGTCAGCCATGGTCAAAGAGTACACACTGCAGGAGGCGCTGAAACTCGCCATCAAGACGGAAAAAGAGAGCATGGACTTCTACCGGAAGGCAGGTGCGATAACTGCGGACGAGAGGTCGAAAAAGGTGTTCGGGCTACTGGCGAACGAGGAGAGCGGCCACCTGAAGGCGTTCTTCAATCACTACACGTGGGGCGACCTCGGGAATCTGGCGGGCTTTATGGAGAGCCCCGCCGACAAGAACTCCGCCACCCACCGCGCACTGGAGCAGGCGCTGGCAGCCGACGTCCACGAGCAGAAGGCCCTGGAAATCGCCCTTCAGGAGGAAAAGGCCTGCATCGGGCTGTACACGGTTCTCGTGAAGGACATCGTCGACCCGCTGGTGCGGCGCGTGTTCGAGACGGTGATCCGGGAAACCCAGGGGCACTACGACATGATCGAGGACGAGTACATGCGGGTCATGGCGATGGTGGACCGCTCCGACCAGGACATCTACGTCAGGGAATAACCATAGACGGTTTCAGGAAACGCTACCCGGGGCGCACCAGAGCCCCGGGTCACTCCCCCACCAGGTTTTCGTAAAAGGTCTCGATAAGCTTCAGAATTGAACTGCTTTCCGCACCTGCCCGCATCGCCTCCAGCAAACGGGACTCCTCCCACCTGTTCCGGCACGCCCCCGCCACGTTGCTATTTTAAGTTAACCTGTTTATTTCGGATTTTCCGCTGAAGAAACGCCCTCCAATTCAAGGGGGGTGTCGGGGTGGGGATGGGGTGCAAAAAGGTGCTCAGCATGGCTGGTGAGAGGTGCGGGCGGGATACAGCGAAAGGGGCGGGGCGCCTGGAGGGAACTCCGCGGCAGGAACCGTCCCGGGCGGAGATCGCCAGCAGTCGAGGTGCCGCAGACTCTATAGCTGCGGCCGGGGTGCGGCATCAACCGACGTACTGGGCGTAGTAACCCTTCACCTTGGTGAGGTACTCCCTGGTTTCCCTCGGCAGAGTGCCGCTGCCATGCCGGTCTACGTTCCCGGGACCCCAGTTGTAGGCCGCCAGGGCGTCGTTCAGGTCGCCGCCGTAACGGCGCAGCATGTCCTTCAGGAAACTGGTCCCCGCCATGACGTTTTGCTCAGGGTCGAACGAGTCCCTCACGCCGAGCCCCCTGGCGGTCGCCGGCATCAGCTGCATCAGCCCCTGCGCGCCTGCGGAGGAGACTGCACGCGGGTTGAAATTACTCTCCGCCTTGATGATCGCCTTGATAAGGCTGGCATCGACGCCGTAGCGCCGGGAGGCCTTCTCGATGATGCTGTCGGTTGGCTTTGTTTCCGAGGGGCCGCCGCCTGACGCGGCCAACGCGGGAGCTCCGGCCGGCTCGCCAGTTGCGCCCGGCTCTCCGGCGGCTGGAGTCGCTGCGGTCGCAGCGGGTGCTGCGGTTTCGGGAAGCTGAGCCAGGAATTTGTTCAAAAGCCCCTGCACCCCCTGAGAACTGGTGGCTGCGGGCTGTGGCTGGTCACTGCCGAGGCTCAGCGCGGAGCTCAGCATCTTCAGGCGGAGTATCTCCGCTGCGGTCGCCGCAGAGACCGGCTCTCCCCCGCCGCTGGGGGCGGTTCTGGAAAGAACCTCCTCGAAGGGGACCGCCGGAGCTGCGACCGGCACGCCTGCCTTTTTAAGAACTGCCGACCACTGTGCTGTCGCTAACGGATTTACCGACATGTAAGGTTGCCTTATTAGGTGGTAAAGGGGGTCTCGCCGTAGACGAGCTTCTTCTTTTTCAGCTTCTCTATCAGGGTGGTCCGCTTCAGGTTGAGAAGTTCAGCCGCTTCCTTCTTGTTGCCGCCGCTTTTCTGCAGGGCCTGGAGTATCAGCCGGTTCTCAAACTCCTCCACGGCGCTGTTCAGGCAGAAGCCGCTCTCGGGGAGCGTCATCTGCTCGCCCTGCACCGCGGAAGCCCTCCCGCCGCGGTACTTTTCAGGGAGGTCCTGGAAGGTGACGACACCGCTTCCCTTGATGATCACCAGACGCTCGACTAGGTTTTCCAGCTCCCGGACGTTCCCGGGCCACTCGTAATTGCTCAGAATTTCCATAACCTGCTTGTCAAAACCCTGCACCGTGCGCTGCTTGGACTTGTTGAACTTCTCCAGGAAGCTGTTCAGCAGCAACCCGATGTCCGAGTCCCGCTCCCGCAACGGCGGCAGGATGATGGGAATCACGGAGAGCCGGTAGTAGAGGTCCTCCCGGAACGCCTTGGAGACCACCATCTGGTCCAGGTTCTGGTTGGTCGCCGCGATGATCCGGACATCGACCTTCTTACTCCGGGTGGCGCCGACAGGCTCCAATTCCCTGCTCTGCAGCACCCGCAGGAGCTTCACCTGCAGGTTCGCCTTCATGTCGCCTATTTCGTCGAGGAACAGGGTCCCCTTGTCCGCCATCTCGAATCTGCCGATGCGCGTCGCCACCGCGCCGGTGAAGGACCCCTTCACATGGCCGAACAGCTCGCTCTCCAGTAGCTCGTCGGGGATCGCCGCGCAGTTCACCGCGACGAAGTTCTTGGAGGCACGGTTGGAAAGATCGTGGATGGCACGGGCGACCAGCTCCTTCCCGGTCCCCGACTCGCCCTGGATCAGGACGGTGGAGTCCGAGGAGGCCACCTTCTCCACCATCTCGAAGAGCGACAGCATCTTTTCGCTCTCGCCGATGATGTTGTTCAAGAGCGCCCTGTTCTTTATGCACGGTTTGGACCGAAAACTCTTGCTCTGCAGCGCCTGGTGCTCGAGCCCCCTTTTCACATGGGTCTCAAGCTCCTCCAGGTTGAACGGTTTTTCCAGGTAGAAAAAGGCGCCAGCCTTCAGAAGGTTGGCCGTCATCTCGAAATTGGCGAAGGCACTGTAGGCGATGGTGACGATCTCGGGGCGCATCGACTTCAGCTGCTTGATGAACTCCAGACCGTTCACCCTGGGCATCATGATGTCGGTAATCACCATCTGCACGTCGGTCAGCTCGATCTTCTGCAAGGCGTCCTGGCCGTCAAAGGCCTGAAAAACGTGGTAGCCCTTATAGCTCAAAAAAGCCGCCACAAAGTCGCGTGTCTTTTTATCATCATCAGCGATCATTATTCTCGGTGTTTCCATTGTTTCCCCGATTTTGATTAAAGTTGCGCAAGATCCGGCCGATACAGAGTGTGTCACCTGAAAACTATAGCGGGATCGCGCGCCAATGTCAATAAAATGACTCCGCCCCTGTTCCCAAACGTCAATTATTTGCACCCGGGCCCGAAAAGAAGTACGCCGGCCGCGCGTGGCGGTTTCATCCCGCTCCGCAGGGAAGCCCATGCCAGGTGCCGGAACCGCAAAAAAATCATTCAACATTTGGCAGGGGCGGCCGAATAGTAAAGCAGAGGGGACGTGGGGCCGAGGCCGCCGTTCCCCCAGAGACCGCATACGGAGGATACATGCAAACCGCACTTAAGGTAAAAAACGAAGAGTACGGGGGCGAGCTGATCCAACTGGTCAGCTTCAACCTGGAAAAGGAAGAGTACGGCATCAACGTACTGATGGTGCGGGAGATCATCCGCATGCTCAACATCACGCGTGTGCCGAATACCCCGCACTACGTGGAAGGGGTCATCAACCTGCGCGGCAAGGTGATCCCGATCATCTCCCTGAGGAGGAAGTTCGACCTCGAGGAGGCGGAATACGACAAGCGCACCCGGATCATGGTCATGGAGGTGGTCGGCGAGATGATGGGGTTCATCGTCGACGAGGTCTCCGAGGTGATCCGCATCTCGGAGAAGGAGATCCAGCCGCCGCCCCCGGTGGTAGCGAGCGGGATTGAGCAGGAGTGCATGGCCGGGGTGATCAACCAGGCCGACCGGCTCCTGGTTCTCCTGGACCTGGAGAAGATGTTTTCCGCTGACGAGAAGCGGATGTTCAGCAGCGTGGCGTAAGGCACAAACGGGGGTGTCCCCCGTTCCCGGAGCAGACAATGTCAATAGATTGCGACGATCAGGAGCTTTTGGAAGGTTTCCTGGCCGAATCCACCGAGCTTCTCGAAAAACTGGATGACGACCTGATAACCCTGGAAAAGAGTCCGGATGACGCCGAGCTGATGAACCGGATCTTCCGCTCCATCCACACGGTGAAGGGGGCCTCCAGTTTCCTCGGCTTCGACCTCCTCGTCAAGGTGACCCACAAGACGGAGGACGTGCTGAACCGCCTCAGGAAGGCGGAGCTGACCCTCACCTCCGAAATCATGGACGTCATCCTGGAGGCGGTCGACCTGGTGAAGACCCTGGTGAGCGACATCAAGTCCGGCGACATCGTGGAGCGGGAGCTGGAGTGCACCATCGCGAAGCTGATCCCGTACCTCTCCGAATCCGCCACCGAGGCGACCGTCCTCGCGCCGGTCTTCGCCCTCCGGCAGGAGGATAGCACCGCCCCCCAGCCGGCACCCCCCGCGCCGCAGCCAAAGGAGCCGCCGGTCGCAGGACTGCAGCCGAAAGGACCGCAGCCGAAGGAGGCGGCGCCCCAAAAGGCCGCTGCCGCGAAGGGAGAGGAACTGGCCGACAACTCAACGGTCCGGGTCGACGTGAAGCGCCTGGACGACCTGATGAACCAGGTCGGCGAACTGGTGCTCGAGCGCAACCGTATGATCCAGCTGCACAGCGACTACCAGTCCGGCCTCGACCCGGCGGGCTTTTCCGACGACTTCGGCAAGCTTTCCAAGCGCCTGAACTTCGTCACCTCCGAGCTGCAGATGCAGGTCCTCAAGATGCGGATGCTCCCGGTCGAGAAGGTCTTCAAGAAATTCCCCCGCATCGTCCGCAACCTGGCGCGCGACCTCGGCAAGGAGGTCGACCTGCAGATCATCGGCGAGGAGACCGAGCTGGACCGCTCCGTCGTCGACGAGATCGGCGATCCTCTGATCCACCTGATCCGGAACGCCCTGGACCACGGGCTGGAGACCCCTGACGAGCGCCTGGCGGCTGGGAAAACCCGCTGCGGCACCGTCGTGCTGGCCGCCGCCCACGAGGGAAACCAGATCGTCATCAGCATCAAGGACAACGGCCGCGGCATCGACCCGGAGCGGGTGTCGAGAAAGGCGCTGGAAAAGGGGCTGATCACCGAGGAGCAGCTCGCCTCCATGGGAACCCGCGAGATCCTCGATCTCCTCTTTCTCCCGGGCTTCTCCACCAAGGATCAGGCGACCGACCTCTCGGGCCGCGGCGTCGGCATGGACGTGGTGCGCACCAACATCAGGAAGCTAAACGGCATCATCGAGATAAAGAACGAGGTAGGCAAGGGGAGCGAGTTCATCCTGAAGCTCCCGCTCACGCTTGCCATCATCCAGTCCCTGCTGGTCGAGGTGGAGCGCGAGGTCTACTCCATTCCGCTTGCCTCGGTCATCGAGACCATGCGGGTGAACCAGGACGAGTTCCACATGGTGGGAGGGCAGGAGGTGCTCAAGCTGCGCGACTCAGTGCTCCCGCTTTTGAGGCTGCAGCGGGTGTTCAGCTGCGAGGAATCGGGCGCCGACAGGAAGACCTGCTACGTGGTGATCGTCGGTGTGGCCGAGAAGCGGGTCGGTCTGGTGGTGACCAGGCTCCTCGGGCAGCAGGAGGTCGCCATCAAGTCGCTCGGCAAGTTCCTCGCCAACCTCCCCGGCATCGGCGGGTCGACCATCATGGGTGACGGCAGGGTGGCGCTGATCGTGGACCCGATGGGACTCGTCGGAGGCGGCGAAGCTGCCGGCATTAGGAAATCCGCCTGAGGGGATGAAAATGGCATTGGATAGCAAACCGCTGGATCTGAAAAGTAGCGCCCCGAAGATCTCCGACAGGGATTTCGAGCAGCTGAGGGACTACATCTATAACGTCTGTGGCATATATTTCCACAGCTCCAAGAAGTACTTCCTGGAGAGCCGTCTCGCCCGCAGGATGGAGTCGACCGGGAGCAAGAGCCACGCCGAATACTACCAGTTCCTGCGGGGCGGTGCGACCGGCGGCGCGGAGCTCCGGAAACTGCTGGACGAGATCACCACCAACGAGACCTGCTTCTTCCGAAACCAGCCGCAACTGACCGCGCTGGAGAACAAGCTCCTTCCGGAGATCGTCGCCTTCAAGGGAAAGATAGGATTCAAGAAGCTCCGTATCTGGAGCGCCGGCTCCTCCTCGGGGGAAGAGGCCTACACCATGGCGATGCTCCTTTTGGAGAAGCGGTCTACGCTCCTTAAGGACTGGATCATCGAGATCGTCGGGACCGACATCAACGAGACGGTGATCGCCCAGGCCAAGGAGGGGGTGTACAACAGCTACTCGGTCCGCAACACGCCCGACTTCTACCTCAAGAAGTATTTCAAGGAGGAATCGCCCGGCAAGTTCGTGCTCTCCCCCGAGGTGAAGAAGCTCGCCACCTTCAACCAGCTGAACCTCTACGACGACAACAAGATGCTTTTCATGAAGAGCTTCGACTTCATATTCTGCGCCAACGTGCTGATCTACTTCGATGCAGCCTCCAAGAGCAAGGTCGTGCAGCATTTCTACAACAACCTGCAGGCGTACGGCTACTTCTTCGTCGGGCAGTCCGAATCTCTGCACGGGGTCAACGACAAATTCAAGACCGTACACTTCCCCGGCGGCTTTACCTACAACAAGTGAGGATGATGGTATGAAAAAAACAGCCATGATGCAGACGGCTCAGGAGATGGTGGAAAGCTTCGTTGATCTCCCCACCATCCCGCAGGTGGCCACCAGGGTCATAGAGCTCCTGGACAAGCCGGGGGTGGAGCTGGATGAGGTGGCCGACATGATCCTGGCCGACCAGGTCCTGGCGGCGCGGGTCATCAAGATGGTGAACTCCCCGCTCTACAAGCCGGCGCACGAGATCAAGTCCGTTAAAAGGGCGCTGATCTACCTCGGCTTCCGCCACATACGCGAACTTGCCTTCACCTGTTCCTTTGTCGATGTGTTCCAGGGAAGGGACGGCATCATCGACATCAAGAGCTTCTGGGAACACTCCTTCGGCGTCGGCGTGGTTTCCAAGATCATCGCCCAGCGCATGCGCTACCCCGACACCGAGAAGGCATACCTGGTCGGCATCGTGCACGACATCGGGGAGGTGTTCCTGAGCTTCTACCGGCAGGAGGCCTTCCGGGCGCTCCTGAACTCGGTGCAGGGGCAACCCTTCAGGCTGGTGGACAAGGAGGCCGAGTTCCTCGGCACCTCCCACAACGAGGTCGGTCTGTGCATCGGCCGCAAGTGGAACTTCCCGTCGGATTACTGCGAGGTGATCGCGCTGCACCATGCGCCCGAGGAGGCGGTCCTCGACCCGACCCTGTGCGCCATCGTGAACATCGCCGACCTGTTCTGTTCGGTCTGCCAGCTCGATTACGGCGGCCATTCCTGGGTCTCGTTCAACCTCGCCGATGAGAAGGCCTGGTCCATCCTGAAGGGGTACGCCCCCAACCTGGCCGACCTGGACGTGGAGCGTTTCTGCTACGAGCTCGAGGACCGGGTACCGGAGATCCAGGATATGGTAAAATCGATTTTCCAGGGGATAGGAGCCTAAAACACCATGTACTCTAGCGCACGCGAAGCCAAACTGAGGGTGCTCATCGTCGACGACTCATCCTTCATGCGGATGGCGATCAGGGGAATCCTGTCCCGCGCGCCGGGCATCGAGGTGGTCGGCATCGCGGCGGACGGCGTGGAAGGAGTGGAAAAGGCACTGGCGCTCAACCCAGACCTGATCACCATGGACGTGGAGATGCCCCGGATGGACGGCATCGCGGCGCTGAAGCAGATCATGGCGAAGCAGCCGACCCGGGTGCTGATGGTCTCCACTCTCACCTGCGAGGGGGCACGGGCCACCTTCGAGGCGCTCGAGGCGGGAGCGATCGACTATGTCCCGAAGAACGTTAGCGACTGCAAGGACGCCCAGCGCGCCTTCCAGGAGGCACTGCTCGCCAAGGTCATGGAAGCCTCCCTTTCCCTGGTGCACCGGAAGGTGGTCGCGGCCGAACGGCGGCTGGTGCAGCCTGCGGATGTGCGCCCCTCGCGGTTCGCGCACCGAAGGATCGGCTACGTCGGGATCGGGGCCTCAACCGGCGGCCCCGTCGCGCTGCAGGAGGTACTCTCCAGAATCCCGGTAAATTTCCCGCACGGCATCGTGGTGGCGATACACATGCCCAAGGCCTTCACCGGGCCGTACGCCGACCGGCTCAACGCGAAATGCTCGCTTTCCATCAGGGAAGGAGCGGACGGCGACGTGGTCAGGGGGGGCGAGGTGCTGATAGCCCCGGGGGGGCGGCACTCCACTCTGGTCCGGCAGGGGAGCAGCATCGTGCTCCGTACCGCGGCCACCACCGACCACCCGCAGTACATCTACATCCCCTCGATCGACCTGATGCTGACCAGCCTGTGCGACGCCAGCGGCGGGTCGATGCTCGGGGTCATCCTGACCGGCATGGGAAACGACGGTTTCAAGGGGATGCAGCACCTGAAGGGAAAAGGCGGGGTGACTCTGGTGCAAAACGAGGAGACCTCCACCATCTACGGCATGCCCCGCGCCTGCGTCGAAGGGCGTGTAGCCGACGTGGTACTGCCGCTGGACCAGATAGGGTTCGAAATAGGCAAGATCGGCAGTTAGGCCTCCCTAGCGCCTCCCCCGCACCCAAAGCCCCTGGTCCGAAGCCTCCACGGAACAGCGGGAAAACCCCTCGCGCTTCAGCCTGAAGAGCAGCAGCGGCGCGGCGATTGCCAGGCAGCCGGGGAAGAAGAGCCGCAGTTCCCCCTTGCCGTCCAGCAGTCGATCCATCCCGCCACAGATCTGACGCGGCGCGCAGCTCAGCACCCCCCCGGCCTCGGGTGGAGCCGTCCCGGGAGCCGCTGCGGGAATCAGCGTCAAGAACATCAGTTGCAGCGTGCGGATTACCCTTCCCGGAAATGTCATGCCCCCTCTCCCTCCACTGCGGTAAGCTGCAAAGCGCCCGTTTCGCCGGCACTACCCGTCCGGGCCGGCTGCCGGCTCCCCCAGTAGACCCCCAGTATCACGATGGAACCGCCCCAAAGCTGGGGTGCGATCAGCCTCTCGCCCAGGAAGAGGGCCGCCAGCACGGCCCCGAACAGCGGGACCAGGTTGACGAAGGCGGCGGCGCGCGCCGTGCCGATCTGCTGCACCCCCTGATACCACCAGACGAAGCCTACCACCGTGCCGAGGAGGGCCAGCTGCAGGATGGCCAGCCAGCCGAGCCAGCTGAAGCCCGGCAGGGGACCGCCCGCGGCCCCGTGTTCCAGCAGCGCCGCAGGCACCAGCAGCAGGGCGCCGAACAGTGCTGCGTAGGCCGTCGCCGCCAGCGGGGTGAACCTGGCGAGCGCCTTTTTCCCCAGAATCGAGTAGAGCGCCCAGCAAAGCGGCGCGCCCAGCATGATGAGGTCCCCCCTGTTGAAGGAGAGACCCGCTACGATATCGAGCGAACCCCTCGCTATCACGACGGCGACACCGAAAAGCGATAGGAGGAGCCCTGCCGCCTGGGTGGCGCTCACCCTCTCCCGCAGCCAGAGGGCGGAGAGGACCGCGGTCAGCAGCGGGTTGATGGCGACGATGAGCGCCCCGTTGGTGGCCGTGGTAAGCTTGAGACCGGTGAAGAATACCGCGTTGTACAGGAACACCCCGGTAAGGCCGAGGCTGAAGAGCCCGGCCAGCTGCCGGAAATTCCGCGGCACCGGGAAGCCGCCCCCCTCCCGGCGGGACTGCCATGCTGTGAGGCAGACCAGAACGGTCGCTGCGATTATGAAGCGGCAGCTTGCGGCGAAAAAAGGAGGCGCCTCCCGGACCGCGAAGCGCGCGGCGACGAAGGTGCCCCCCCAGAAAAAGGTCGTCAACACGAGCCTGAAATACACCTTATTGATAGTTGCCTCCCTTAAACAGCGATTGTGCGTTGGTAACGATTTCAGCATAAATCTCATTCTACCGGTTCGCGAGTTAGAACCAGCGGATCAGCTCATGCTCCATGTCGATCTGGTAGCGATGCTTGCCGAGGAAGTCCATCCCGAGAAGACCGTCGCGAACCCCCTCGGTCCCCTTGTACGGGATTAGTTCCACCTCGGCCGACGTCATGGCAAAGGGGCCGACGCCCAGGGAATCGATAGTCGCGATGCGGGAGCGGATCACTCTGCCGTCGGCTACCTCGGACTGGGAGGCTTTCGCGAGGCGAAGGTCGATCCGGAGCCGGGTGGCAAGCTCCTCGTGGATCGCCGTCCGTGAGGAACCGGTATCGAGCACCAGGTCTACCCGGATGGATTCCCCGTCGTTTTTGATCATGACGGGGACCAGTATCTGGTTATTCGAGATCCTGACCTTGGTGGTCTGTTCCCCCGGGGAGGCGCCCCCCTTCACCTCTGCGGCAGGCTGAGTCAGCGGCGCAGCTTCGGGTTCGGCCCGCACCCGCCCAGTACCGGCGCCTTCGGGTCCCACGGCCGCGGGCTGGGCGGCAACAGCAAGGGCCGGAGCCGCAGCATGCCTGGAAGGGACGGAGACGGACCCCGGCGACGCCAGGTACAGGGGGAGCAGTGCGGCGCCACCCAAGCCGAGGAGCCCGAGTGACCAGTTCCATCTGCGGCAAGGACGGTTTCCGGCTCCGGAGCCGGACTTCGCCAGCAGTTCCTGGGCATAGACGGAGAACTTTTTCTTCAAAAGCGGGTCGAGACACCCCTCGCCGATCTCGGTGAGGACTGCCACTCCGCGGCTATCCTGGACACAATTCCTGATGAGAGGTATGGCGATGAAGCTGATCAGGTCCAGCACCGCCCCCTGCCTTTCCAGATACTCCCGGGAACTTCCCGGCAGGCCGAGCTCCGGAAGCACCGACCGGCTCAGTTGGTACAGCGCGTCAATGAGGATCACGCCCCTTGCTTCGGCGCCGCTCGCCCCGAGCAGCACGAATGCCACCCTTTCCTTCATCGCACTGCACAGGTGATGGATATCCATGCGAGTCACCTCAAGGCTGCACTTTGCAGACCCCAACGCCGCCGGGAGCTGTCGGCGCAAGCGTAACCTGCCGCGCCGCTAGGGATATCTTAGCGCACAAACCGCCCCTCGTCCGCGCCTTTCTCCACCTTTGCTCCGCACGCCGTGAGGAGCGCCACGGTGCGGCCGACGTAGAGCAAGGCGATTGCCGCCGCCCCCCAGGTGACGGCGAATATCCCCCACCAGATGCCGTAAAGTCCAAAGCCCAGCGTGACGGCGAGCAGGTAGAAAACGGGCAGCGGCAGGATGATCTGCCTCAGCAGGCCGATGGCCAGCGGAAAGGCCGGTCTCTTCAGCCCCTGCAGCACCGAGACGCTGGTGTAGAGTATCACGTAGGCGATGAAAACGAACGTCTCTATCCTCAGGTAGGAGACCCCGATGCCGATCACCGCGCTGTCCCGGGTGAAAAACCCCATGAGCGGCTCCGCGCAGAGGTAGACGGCGGCAGTTCCGGCTCCCATCAGTATGACCCCGGCCTTGATCGCCTTGCCGATGGTCTCCACCACCCGCTCAATTTTACCCGCCCCGTTGTTCTGCGCCACCAGCGCCAGCGTGGCGACGTTCATCCCCATGACCGGGAGGAGGGCGATCTGTTCGATCCTGGTGGCGATGCCGTAGGCCGCGACCGCGTCCCTGCCGAAACGCGCCACGAACCAGGTGATGACGAAGATTCCAATGCCGACAGTCATCATGTTGAGGCTGGAGGGAAATCCCTGCTGGAAAAGTTCCAGGTAGGCGCGCCGCTCCGGGATCAGGCTGCGCCAGCCGAATCCGGCAAGAAGGCCGGTTCGCCTGGCCCGGGTAAACAGGTAGAGGTTCCCCATTGCTTGTATCAGCACCGTCGCCCAGGCTAGTCCGGCGACTCCCATAGCGGGGACGCCGAAACCACCGTAGAGAAACCATGGGTCGAGGAAGAAGTTCAGGACACAGCCGGTCACCAGGAAATTGCGGAAACTCCTGCTGTCACCGGTCGCATTCAGGATCGAACTCAGCACGAAGTTGACCAGGAAAAAGAGGCTACCGGAAAATATGGCATCTATGTAGCTGAGAGCCAGGGTGAGTACGCCTCCAGTACCTCCTAACAGGGAATAGAGCCAGGGAGCCAGATTTAGGCCGACCAGGGTAACCAGGATGCCGTTTGCCAGGCCGAAGGAGATGGTCTGGCCCGCAAGGTGGCGTGCCGCTTCGCGATCGCCGGCGCCTATGGCATGCCCGATCAAGGCTGTCGCACCGGTAGAGATCCCGGCGCCGACGGCTATGATGAGGAAGAACACGGGAAAGGAAAGGGAGAGTGCCGCGAGCGCCTCGGTGGAGACCCGGCCACCGTAGTAGGTATCCACTACGTTGAACATGGTATTGAAGAAATACCCAATACTGGTCGGGACTGCTATTTTCCTGATCAGTTTCGGGATCGGCTGGTTCAGCAGGTCATACTCTTCACTCATGCGCCCTCTTCTGGTTCCATTGACTGCACCATGGCCATGCAACATGGAGCAATCATCCGCCGTCTCGCTGCCAGCCGTGCCGGTGCCAGGGCCGATACCCGCCCGATGTTACCCCGCTTTGCGATGGCGGGCAAGGGAGGATTTTCGGGCGAGGGACAGGACCGACCCGGCAGGGTCAGTATTTCAGTACCCTGCCCAGAAAATCCCGCAGTTCCATGGTCTGCGGCGCGCTGAAGAGCTGCTGCGCCGGTCCGGTTTCCAGGATTTTCCCGCCACTGAGGAACAGGCAGTAATCGGCGACCCTGCTGGCGAAACCCATATTGTGGGTCACCAGAATCAGCTCCCTCCCCTCGGCCCGCAACTCCGCGATGATGTCGAGCACCTCCGCGGTCATCTCCGGGTCGAGGGCGGAGGTCGGTTCGTCGAACAGCAGGAAACGGGGCTTTACCGCCACAGCCCGCACGATGGCGACGCGCTGCTGCTGCCCACCGGAGAGCTCGAACGGTTTTTTGCCGGCATGCGCCTCGAGCTGAAAGCGCGCAAGCAGCGCCATGGCGTACGCCTGAGCAGCAGACCTCTGGTACCCGTGCGCCTGCACGAGTGGCAGCGTGACGTTTTCCAGTGCGGTCAGGTGGGGAAAGAGATTGAACGCCTGGAACACCGTCCCGATCCCGCGCCGGTACCGGATCAGATCTTCCTCGCTGGAGGGTAGCGGCTCTCCGTCGATCTCCACGCTCCCCTGGTCCGGCATCTCCAGTCCGGCCAGCACCCTGAGGAGGGTCGATTTCCCGCCGCCCGACGGCCCGATCAGCACGAGGGTACGGGCCTCCGAGACATCGAGCGAGACGCCGTCCAGCGCGGCGATGCTGTTATAGCGCTTCACCACCCCGGCGAGCCTAAGATGCATAGCGGTATCTCCCCTCCAGGTATCGGCTGAGCAGGGAGATCGGGAGCGTGAGGGCAAGATAGCCGACCGCAAGCGGCAGGTAGCTCTCCATGGTGGAGTAGGTAAATGCGTTTACTTCCTGTGCATTCAGGGTGAATTCGTTCACGGCGATGATGGAGAGGAGCGAGGAGTCCTTGATGAGCGAGGCGAACTGTCCGGCCAGAGGCGGCAGGATCCTGCGCATGACCTGGGGAAAGACCACGTAGCGGTAGGTCTGGCGCCGGGTGAGCCCGATGGCCCGCGCCGATTCCAGCTGGGACTCTCCGATGCTCTCAATGCCTGCCCTGATGATCTCGCTGATGTAGGCGCCGGCGAAAAGCGCGAGGGTAAGGGTACCGACCGCGTACCGGTTGCCGATGCCGAAGGCGTCGGCTACCACGTAGAAGAAGACCAGGATCTGCACCAGAAGCGGCGTACCACGGATCAGCTCGATGTAGATCTTGCCGAGATAGCGAAGCGGCAGGAAGATTGACCGTTGCGCCAGGGCCGCGCAGAGGCCGATGACGATGCTTGCGACCAGGGAAGCCGCCGAGATGGCGAGCGTCACCAGCCAGCCGGTGAGAAACTTTTGCCGGTAACGGTAGACGGCGCTCCAGTCCCAGCCGTACTGGAGTCGGGAGAAGGCAAAGCTGAAGATCAGCGCGAGCAGCAGCACTGCCGCCACGACCCCGACTGCGCGGCCGTAAAGGGGAATTACCTCTCCATTACCCTTGCGGCGTGCGAAAAAAATATTGGCCCAGCGGGATGACATGGAACCTCGGAGAAACAGGTTGAGGTTGAGGTTGAGGTTGAGAAAGGCCTTTTCTTAACCATAACCTCAACCTTGGCCTGTTTTTTCCCCCGTCACAGGAAAAACGGGAAACCGAGGCGACGGAACGCTTCCTTTTCTTCCTTCAGGTAACGATCGCCAAGCCTGTCGAACCCTCCGGAGCGCCTGAAGTCGGCGAGGAAGCGGTTGATCTTCCCTCTCAGCTCGTCATTCCCCTTGCGGATGCCTATGGCCCAGGATTCGGTCTGGAACGGCTTCAGGATGGCGCGGGTGGTCTCTTTGTTCCTCTGGTAGTTCTTGTAAGTGGACATCTGATCATAAATGAACGCGTCCGCCTTTCCTTGCACGACTTCCAGGACCGCCGCAGCCTCCTTGTCCAGCACCAGAAGACTCGCGTTCTTCAGGTTCGCCGCGGCATAACTGTGACCGGTGGTCCCCTTCTTGACGGCGATGGTCCGCCCGGGCTGGTCCAATTCGGCGATGGTATTTACGGGAAGCGACTTGCGCACCAGCAGACAGAGGCCGGTGCTGAGGTAAGGATCGGAAAAATCGATGGAACGTGCCCGCTCCGTCGTCGCTGTCATTGAGGAGATGATGAGGTCGATCTTCCCGGTTTTCAGCGCCGGAATCAGTCCGTCGAAAGCCATGTTCCTGATTTCAACCGGCCTTCCCAGCGCCTTACCGAGCTCCTTGGCCAGTTGGACGCTGACGCCATCGGGATTCCCGCGGGTATCCGTCATCTCGAAGGGTGGGTAGGCGAGTTCCATTCCGATAACAAGCGGCTTTGCCGCACTAACGGGGGAAGCGGCCAGAAGCGGGAGTGCCAGAAGAACTGCGAACAGGCCTAACCAATAGATACCTTTGGACAAAGTACACCTCCTTGTCACTGAAAGTTGCAGATATCTAATACACCCTGGAAGGGAGGCTGTCAATGAGAACGGGGCTATTGGAGCTGCTTGGCTGAAGAGGTGCGAAAAAAAAAGAGCGGACAAGCCGCTCTTTCTGTATGCATCATGCGATGGGCAAGCCATGCATTATAACCGTTACCGCCTCGCCGCCTTGGCCGCGACCTGAACCCTGATCAGGGCACGCTCCAGAGCCGCTTCCTGAAAACGGAAGTTCTTGTCTTCCGGGGTCAGCGTCTTGAGCTCCAGCTCGGCCCTGCCGAGCGCAGCCTTGGCGCGCTCCATGTCGATATCGTCAGCCCTCTCCGCAGTCTCGACGAGCACCGTCACCTTGTCTCCTTCGACCTCGAAGTAGCCCCAGTTAAGCGCCATGTGAAACGTGGCTCCGTCCTTCTTGTAGGCGAGCTCCCCAATCTTCAGGGAGGTGAGGAAAGGAGCATGGCCCGGAAGCACGCCGAATTCGCCGAGGGCACCCGTTGCGGTGATCTCGTCGACCTCTTCCGAGAGGACCTTCTTGTAGGGAGTTACCAGTTCAACTTTCAGTTTTTCAGCCATAAATGATCCTTCTTATAGTTTCGCAGTCCGGGGTTTTCAGATCCCGGGTCGAAACCGGAAGCCGCCCTCACGACAAAACCGATGGAATTATTGCGAAGTTCCGAGTCCGGGGTTGAAACCGGAACTCGGAACGCGTACCGCGAAACCTTCCTTAGACTGCCAGCTTCTTCGCTTTCTCGATGACTTCCTCGATGGTGCCGACCATGTAGAAGGCCTGCTCCGGGAGTTCGTCGTGCTTGCCGGCGATGATCTCGGTGAACCCTTTGATGGTGTCTTTCAGCTCGACGTATTTGCCCGGCGAACCGGTGAACGCCTCAGCGACGAAGAACGGCTGGGAGAGGAACTTCTGGATCTTCCTGGCGCGCGCAACTACCAGTTTGTCCTCCTCGGAGAGCTCGTCCATGCCGAGAATGGCGATGATGTCCTGGAGATCCTTGTACTTCTGCAGCACGTACTGCACCTGGCGGGCAATGGCGTAGTGCTCGTCGCCGATGACCTGGGGATCGAGGATCCTCGAGGTGGAGTCGAGCGGGTCAACCGCCGGGTAGATGCCGAGCTCGGCAATCTGGCGGGAGAGAACGGTCGTTGCGTCCAGGTGGGCGAATGCGGTAGCAGGCGCCGGGTCGGTCAAGTCGTCGGCAGGTACGTAAATAGCCTGGACGGAGGTGATGGAACCCTTCTTGGTCGAGGTGATGCGCTCCTGAAGCTCGCCCATCTCGGTGGCCAGCGTCGGCTGGTAACCGACGGCGGAAGGGATACGGCCGAGCAGCGCCGAAACCTCGGAACCCGCCTGGGTGAAGCGGAAGATGTTGTCAACGAAGAGCAGAACGTCCTGGCCTTCCTCGTCGCGGAAGTACTCGGCGATGGAAAGTGCGGAAAGCGCCACGCGGGCACGTGCTCCCGGAGGCTCGTTCATCTGGCCGTAGACCAGGGCAGCCTTGTCGAGAACGCCGGATTCCTTCATCTCCATCCAGAGGTCGTTCCCTTCACGGGTACGCTCGCCAACGCCTGCGAAAACCGAGAAACCGCCGTGCTGCTTGGCGATGTTGTTGATCAGCTCCATGATGAGAACGGTCTTGCCGACGCCGGCGCCGCCGAACAGGCCGATCTTGCCACCCCTGGCGTAAGGAGCCAGGAGGTCGACGACCTTGATCCCGGTGGTGAACGCCTCGACCTTGGTGGACTGGTCCACGAAGGCTGGTGCTTCACGGTGGATGCCGTACTCTTTCTCGTTGCCGATCGGGCCCATCTCGTCAACCGGCTCGCCGATGACGTTCATGATGCGGCCCAGGGTCTTCTTGCCGACCGGGACGGAGATCTGCTTGCCCATGTCGAGAACTTTCTGGCCGCGAACCAGACCATCGGTGGAGTCCATGGCGATGGTTCTGACTGCGTTCTCGCCGAGGTGCTGGGCAACTTCAAGAACCAGGTTGTACTCCCGATCATCGATCGACGGGTTGGTGACCCGAAGAGCGGTGTAGATCGGGGGGAGCTTGCCCGGCTCGAATTCGACGTCGATAACCGCGCCGATGACCTGCGATATTTTTCCGATGTTCTGACTCATGTAACGTCTTCCTCCTGCGGCCTCTGGAGGCCACTATGTTTATAAGTATTAACCTTTTATCGATTCCGAGCCGGAGATGATCTCCATCAACTCCGTGGTGATGGAGGCCTGGCGCGCCCTGTTGTAAATCAGGGTCAGCTTGCCGATCATCTCGGTGGCGTTCTTCGAGGCGCTGTCCATCGCCGTCATCCGGGCGCCATGCTCGGAAGCGAGCGATTCGAGAAGCGACTTGAAGACCTGCACCTCGATATGCTTGGGGAGCAGTTCATCCAAGAGGGCCGCTTTCGAGGGCTCGTAGATGTACTCCGTCGACTGCTCCTCGGAGGAGCCAGCCTTGGGCGCGATCGGGAGCAGCTGCTCCAGGGTGATGTCCTGGGTCATGACGCTCTTGAAGGCGTTGTAGATGACATAGACCTCGTCATACTCCTCTGCCAGGTACCCCTCGATCAGCTCGGCCGCGATGAGAGCAGCCGTCTGGTAGGAAAGGGTGGAGAAGATGTTGCCGTGGTGCTTTCTGACCGTGTGGCGGTTCCTTAAGAACTCGTAACCCTTGCGACCGATGGTCATGAGGGTTAGTTCCTTGAACTCGCCGGCGCGCTCCTTGATGAAGCGCTCGGCAGCCTTGGAGAGGTTGGCGTTGAAGCCGCCGCACAGACCACGGTCCGAGGTGACCACGACAAGCAGGGCACGGCCGGTGTCGCGCTTGACCATGAGCGGGCTTGCGTCCGCCTCCTGGCTCTGCGCCAACCGTTCCAGCACCTCGGCGAGTTTCCCCGCATAGGGGCGCGCGGCCACGACGTTTTCCTGGGCGCGGCGCAGTTTAGCCGCCGAGACCATCTTCATGGCCGCGGTGATCTGCCTGGTATTTTTTACGGATACGATCCGCTTCTTGATGCTCTTGAGGTTCGCCATGCGCTGTCCGTCCTTGGATTAGGCAGTAAATTCCTTTTTGAACTCTTCGAGGGAGGCGACGATCTGCCCTTTCAGGGTATCGTCGATCGCCTTCTTGTCGCGAATTTCAGCCAGGACAGTCGCCTTTCTGGAGTCGAAGAACGCGTAGAGTTCACTCTCGTAACGGTTCAGGGAACCGATCGGGTAATCGTCGATGAAGCCGTTGTTGGCCGCGAAGATGATGAGAACCTGCTTCTCGTTCGGGATCGGCCGGTACTGCGGCTGCTTCAGGATCTCGACCAGGCGGGCTCCTCGGGCAAGCTGCATCTGGGTTGCCTTGTCCAGGTCGCTGCCGAACTGGGCGAAAGCAGCCATCTCGCGGTACTGGGCCAGAGCCAGGCGGAGTGTGCCGGCAACCTGCTTCATCGCCTTCACCTGTGCCGAACCGCCGACGCGGGAAACCGAGAGGCCGACGTTGATGGCGGGACGTACGCCGGAGTAGAACAGGTCGCTCTCCAGGTAGATCTGGCCGTCGGTGATCGAAATCACGTTGGTCGGGATGTAGGCGGAAACGTCACCGGCCTGGGTCTCGATGATCGGCAGAGCCGTGAGGGAACCGGCACCGCACTCGTCGGAGACCTTGCAGGCGCGCTCCAGGAGGCGGCTGTGCAGGTAGAAAACGTCGCCCGGGTAAGCTTCGCGTCCCGGCGGACGGCGCAGCAGCAAGGAGAGCTGCCGGTAGGCAACGGCCTGCTTGGAAAGGTCATCATAGATGATCAGGGCATGTCTGCCGGAATCGCGGAAGAACTCGCCCATGGTGACGCCGGTGTAGGGGGCGATGAACTGGAGCGGCGCCGGCTCGGAAGCGGTAGCGGCAACGACGATGGTGTAATCCATCGCGCCGTGCTCCTTCAGCTTGGAGACGACCTGGGCAACGGTGGAGCGTTTCTGGCCGATAGCGACGTAGATGCAGACCACGTCGCCGCCCTTCTGGTTGATGATCGTGTCGATTGCGACAGCGGTCTTCCCAGTCTGACGGTCGCCGATGATCAGCTCGCGCTGGCCGCGCCCGATCGGTACCATGGCGTCGATCGCCTTGAGTCCGGTCTGCATCGGCTGGTGCACCGACTTACGCTTGACGATGCCGGGGGCCTTGACTTCGACCTTGCCGAACGTCGTGGTGTTGACGGGGCCGAGGCCGTCGATGGGCTCGCCCATCGCGTTCAGCACGCGGCCGATCAGCGCGTCGCCCACCGGAACCTCGACGATCTTGCCGGTCAGCTTGACCGTGTCGCCTTCCTTGATCTCGCAGAACTCGCCGAGGATCGCCGCGCCGACGTTGTCCTCCTCCAGGTTGAGGA
>Ga0209125_1001078_pt1 | contig 28399 bp, 25 predicted proteins | sample BarGraIncub1131A_FD_184503 | JGI IMG/M metagenome (GOLD analysis project Ga0209125, IMG submission 184503) | Arctic peat soil microbial communities from Barrow, Alaska - Barrow Graham LP Incubations 11-31A (SPAdes) (version 2) | ecosystem: Environmental > Terrestrial > Soil > Wetlands > Peat... | reverse complement strand
ATCATAGTATCATTATTGGAACCGTCAGGATTTAAGGTGCCAATTATTTTTATAGTAATATTTCCACTAGTAGCACCAACTGGAATACTCACGACGATTTCAGTTTGATTATTTGTATCCACAACAGCAGGGACTCCATTAAAATATACTTGATCTTCACCAGCCAAATGTTCACCTGATATTGTAACAGTATCTCCAACCTTTCCTGAAGTAGGAGAAATACTTGTTATTTTTGCAAGAGAAGTTGCAACTGGTGTTGAAAAACTAATCTCAGACAATACAATATTGTCATTTACAAGTTTAACCTTAAAATCAGTGACTGGCTTCAAACCTGTAAAATTTAAAACAGCAAGGCCCATGTCACTGATTTGACCAATTTCTATAGTTTTAAATTGATTATTCGATGGATCAATTTCACCATTTTGATTTGATTCAGTTACAGTAACAGTATAAGGAGGAGTTGCATCAGATTTATTTGTAATTGAAAAATTTACAGAAACTGAATTCGAAGTTACATTTGTAGTATAAATAGTTGGAGCAATTTTATCTCCTGGTTTAGGAAGTGTCTTAAAATTAATTTCTGAAGTTTCAGCTTGAGAAGTAATAGTTGCAATATAGTCAGTATTAGAAATTAACCCTGTGAAATTTATCATGGAGTAACCAAAATCACCTAAGTCTGTATTCTTAAAAATTTTAACTTTATTTGTATCAGTAGTAGGATTATTTTTCTTTTTTAAATCAATCGCATATGTGCGATTTGGTGTTTTTCCTTCAGGTGAAAAAAATATATCAACAGATGATGTTGTTATATTTTCGGCGCTTATTTTTCCTAGATTATAAGGACTGACTGTATATGCATAAAATTTATCTGCACTAATAGCTTCTCCATTAGTTGTTCTAACTATTATTTTGCCATTTATAAAGTCAGAAGGAACCTGAGCTGTTATTTGAGTTTTACTAATTGCTTTAAAATTGGTACCAATATCAACTGTGCCAAAAAATATTTTATCTACTCCAATAAAATTATTTCCAGAAATAGTAACTGTTCCATCAATAGCACCTGAAATAGGAGAAATACTTATTATTTCTGGACTAGCAGCACCCTCTACATTATTATATTTACTAACAAAAAATGTAGACATAAAGAGAGTGAACGCAAATACCCCAACAAAACTATATTTAAAAAGATTTGATAGAATACTATATTTTTTTGTTTTTAAAAATTTCATATTATTTATTTAATAAAAGCTGAAGTTGGTCATTAGCTCTACTTATTGATTCACCCATCGACAACCTATTTGATAATAAATTTTCTACCATCTCTCCAAAAATTAAATTGCTTTGACTTTTATCTGGATCAATCCAAGAACGAGAAATTAGTGCGGAATTAAAAAATATTGACATAAAATTGGAACCAAGACCAATTGGTTTTTCAGAAATCAGAAGAGCCTTTGATGCAGGTGGTAATGAAGTCTCTACGGATATACTTTTGGCACTATCACCCTGACTCAATTCTCCTGCTATTTGAAATGCTGATGTTAAATTGGTAGACTTTTTACTAACGGCAATAGCATATATTTCTCCGTATGTCCTCTTCATTGTTGTATCTTTTATTTGAGGAATTTGAGTTACATCAAAGCTTAAATTGTGATTTATATTTTGAATATTAAATAATTCACTTGCACGACCAATGTAAAAAGCGAGCTTACTTTTTGTAAACATATCTAATGAATTTGGTAATGCACTATTCCAAGAATATGCAGTGTTTGTTGGATTAGAAAATTCTACAAAAAATTTTAATACAGATTCTATAGGAGAAACTGTATAATTATATACATTACTACTCAATATAGAATTATATCCAGTTTCACTTCGTTCTACTATGGGATTGTTGTTCTGAACCAATAAAGTAGCCACTATGTCTTTTGCATTGTTAACGTTCCCATATTGACCAAGAGCAATCATACTTTGACTAATAGTTCCAATATTATCTCTTTTTGTTAAAGTCGAATTAAGAGGAAACAACTCATCCCAGCTAAAATTTTTATTTGGATCAATTATTATTCCTTCATTAGTTAAGATATCTTTATTAAAATACATAACAATAGGATCCACAACCAACGGCATCGCCACAACTCCATCAGTATCTAAATAAATACTTGCACCATCTATATATAAATCCGTAAATGTTTTTTCTGGGTAACTTGCAAATGGTATCTTATAAATAAAATTATTATTTTTCTGAATCATATCTGGAGTTATTATAAACAAATCTGGACCAACTCCGTTTGCAAATGCTTCTATCAAATCTTGTTGATAATTAAGAGCATCGTGACTTTTATAATTTAAATTTACATTTCTATTTGCAGCACTGATAGTATCAAGTGAATTTTTAACAACAGAGTTAGGAAAAGTTCCCCAGATAACAACTTTACCAGATGCCTTTCCATCTCCGCCAGAAATTCCACCTATTTTAATCATTCCAGAGAATATCAAAACCGCAAAAACAAAAAAAGATAAAAATATTGCTACTAAAATTGTCTGGAAATTATTCATACTTAAAAATTATACCATAATGATGAGGGCTTGTAGTAATATTTTCCTCTAAAATAAAACCTCGTTTTTCAAATAATTCTTTTGCAGTACTTTGGCTCACTATATTTTTAAATTCTGGACCCATTCCCCCAAAAGAATCAGTCCATTCGATTAGAAGAACCTTACCACTTTTCTTTAAAACACGACGAGCTTCATCAATAAGCCCAAGCTTATCTTCTGCTTGAAATAGAACATTAGATATTATTACAGCATCCATAGAATGATCAGATATCTTTGTACCACCACGTGTTTCTATATCACCCCAGATACATTCCACATTAGATATGCCCCAGCTTTGTAAATCACTCTCAAGTTTTTTTACTAAATCTTTTTGTACTTCTATTGCATAGACCTTACCAGAATATCCAACACGTTCACTTGCTGCTTTGGAATAAAATCCACTACCTGCACCAAAATCTGCCACGCGCATTCCTTCTGTAAGTCCTAAATGTAAAATATTTTGTTCTGGGTTAGTAAACATACGCTTATATTATATCACAACCAAAAATAAAAACTTAAACTTTATAAAAATGTAATAGACGCAATATTGTCACCACTCCTCAATTTCATTACAGTTACACCTTGAGTTTGACGACCACTAGTTGGAATAGAAATTAAACTTACTCTGATAACTTGTCCCTTTTGAGATACAGCAATAATCTCGCTCTCATCTTTAACAATTTTTGCAACTATTAACTTCCCTGTTTTAGCAGTAACTTTTGCAGTTTTTATTCCTGAGCCTCCGCGCTTTTGAGTTTTGTATTCTTTTATATTTGTTTTCTTTCCAAGACCATTTGAAGAAAGAGTAAGTATGGCGAGTGAATTTTCTCCTTTTGCAATTTTATCTACACCAATAACAAAGTCACCCTTTCCGAGCTTAATAGCTCTGACACCACCTGCACCACGGCCCATTTCTCTAACATCATTTTCTTTAAATCGAATAGACTGACCGAGAGTTGTCGCAAGCATAACATCATCTCCTTTTACAACAGCAAGAACAGCTTGTAACTCGTCATCCTTATCAAGTTTAATAGCGATTAAGCCACTTCTACGAACATCCTTGAAGCTTTCGGCAGCTACTTTTTTGGTTATACCCATTTTGGTAACCATCATTAAATTTTCTATTGTCTTTTTTGTTTCTTTATCAATAGGTAAGATTGAAGTAACTTTTTCTTCTGCACCAAGTGAAATAAAGTTCATGATTGATTTACCTTTTGTTGCACGCTTTCCTTCTGGAATATCATACATTTTAATCTGATATGCTTTACCCAAGTTAGTAAAGAACAACAAATCACTGTGTGTATTTGCAGAAATGAGCATTGTTACAAAATCTTCTTCTTTTGGTTCTATATCAAGTACACCCACACCTCCACGCTTTTGTGCATGATATTCGGATGGGTCAGTACGTTTTACATAGCCACCTTTTGTGAAAACAAGCACAGACTCTTTTTCTGGAATAAGATCTTCTTCGTTGATAGCCTTTACTCCTCCTTTTATTATACGAGTTCTTCTTGTGTCACTGTATTTTTCTCTAATTTCACTAAGTTCATCAGAAATAATTTTCATCATTTTCTTTGGACTAGCGAGTAAGGCTTCTAATTCTTTTATTAGTTCTTGTTTTTCTTTTAATTCAAGTTCAACATTTTTTCTTTCCAAACCAGCAAGTTTTTGAAGTTTCATTTCAAGAATAGCGACCGCTTGAATTTCTGAAAACTTAAACTCCTTCATCAAATTAAACTTAGCGATAGCTGTGTCTTTTGAACCACGAATTACTGTAATGACACGGTCAATGTGGTCAAGTGCCTTTTTAAGTCCTAAAAGAATATGCTCTCTATCTTTTGCTTTTCGTAATTCATATTCTGTACGACGACGAACTACAATAACTCTATGAGAAATAAATTCACCAAGTAAGCTTTTTAATGAAAGTGTTTGTGGTACACCATCTACAAGCGCAACAATATTAAAATTAAATGACTGCTCAAGCTGAGTATGCTTATAAATATAATTTAAAACTTTTTGTGGAATCACTCCACTCTTGAGATCAATAACTACGCGGATATCTTTTGTTGATTCATCACGAAGTCCTTTTATACCTTCAAGCTTCTTTTCCTGAATAAGAGCAGCGATTGATTCTATGAGAGCTGATTTATTTACACGATATGGAATTGAAGTAATTATTATTTGAAATGTTCCACTTTTTTGTTCAGCAATTTCTGCTTCACCACGAGTAACAACACCGCCACGTCCAGTGGAATATGCATGAAGCAAATCTGCTTGACCATACACAACACCACCAACTGGAAAATCTGGACCTTTAATGAATTGCATTAAATCCTCAGTAGTTGCATCTTTATTGTCTATTAAATGAATTGTGGCATCAATAACCTCAGCTAAATTGTGTGGAGGGATATTTGTAGCCATACCGACAGCAATTCCTAAGGTACCATTTAAAATAAGACTGGGTACTGAAGTAGGTAAAACAATGGGCTCTTTACGGGTTTGGTCATAGTTTGGTCTAAAATCAACAGTTTCTTTTTCTAAATCTAAAAGCAAAAGTGATGAGACTTTAGACATCTTTGCTTCTGTATAACGCATAGCAGCTGCACCGTCTCCATCTATAGAACCAAAGTTTCCTTGTCCATGAATAAGAGGATATCTATAAGAAAAATCTTGGGCCATATTCACCATAGAATCATAAACAGCAACATCTCCATGAGGGTGATATTTTCCAAGTACATCTCCAACTACTGCAGCAGACTTACGAAAGCGACCCTGGTGGGTCAACCCCATTTCATACATTGCATATAAAATACGACGGTGAACGGGTTTTAATCCATCACGAACATCAGGAAGAGCACGGTCTGTAATAACCGACATAGCATAGTCTATAAAAGATTCCTTCATTTCTGTACCTATATCTACAGAAATAACATTGACATGATTATCATTTACTTCTTCTACTTTTTCCACTTTTTCTTTTGCCATTCCGTATAAAGCGGGTCTTGAATGTTATGATTTTATAACTTACCAATCCCACAAATCTAATTTATAATTTTAAAACTTTTACTGTTTTTCTAATCCCGTGAATTCAGTTTGAGGTGATAATTCTACTGGAATAAGATTTACTTGTTTTTCATTTTTGACCTCGTTGGTAACATCTTGTTTTTTGGGTAATGAAATATTTCCAACACTTGCTGTTATGTTATTATATGTATCAGAAATTGTTTTTCCAAAAAGTGAAAAAGGTTTTACGTCTTCTTGTGCCTTAACAGAATTTTCAGGACTAAATTTATTACCAAAACCACTTAACCAAACTAATGAGACTAGGGCCATACAAAAAACCATGGAACCAAAAAATATTTGCTTTCGTGTTCCTTCTGGCTTAGCTTGTAACTTTTTTATATATGTACGCATATGATTTAGTAGAATACCTCATTCAGTAGGATAACCTACTTAGTACTGGGTGATTCTGCATTATTAATCTGATAATACTATTATCTCACCTTCACGACCTGCCAATTCTTTTGATTTAATTGTAAGTTTTTCTATTGGAGCTAATTTTTCTTGCCCTGCTTCTTTAAGAAAAGCCTTAAGTGTTGTGCTATCATAATCCATTGGAATGATAATTTTTGGTTCAAGAGTTACTGCAAGCTTATATGCTTCTGCTGGACTGAGTAATTCATTATTGCCTATTGGAATAAATAATATATCTGGAGATTCTATTTGACCACGAATACTTGAATTTAACTTTTCATTTGAAACTGCTCCAAGAAAACACAAAGAAATATTTTCTATGGACATTGAATAGATTGTATTGATATATTTTTTTCCAGAAAGTTCTGTTTCGGTCATAACACCTTTGATAAAAATATCTTTGATTTCATAGTCTCCTGGCCCATTAATTTCAAATGGAACAGTCTCTCCATGAGATACCATATCAAAACCATTATAATCTGGGTGATTTACAGTAGAAAGTGCTATATCTGAGCCAAATCTTGAAACTTTTGTAGAATATTTAGAATCTTTGCTTATAGGATTAAAGGCTACAACTAAACTGCCTTGCTGAATTTTGAAAAACTGTTTTCCTAAATATGTGATAATCATGTGGGTATTATATCATCTTAAAGATAATTTTGAAAGTGTTTTTTAGTTATAAAATACAATTTTTACAGACCTCCAACTTTTATAAAAAACTTTAAATATCTATAAAAAATTAATAAATCCGCATAAATTTTATAATTAAATTAATACAGGAATACAAAACAATGGGCACAAAATGCCCATTGTTTTAAAAATATTTTATTTTTCCCAAGCATTTACTTCAAGTTCTGCAAAATCTTCTCCTCTTTCCATTAATTGTTTTAATATTTTCTTTGAATCAGTAAATTTACTTTCTTCTCTAGCTTTTTTAAAACTATCCATCATTTGACTATATTCTTTTGGAGAACCAGCTATAGCAATACCCATTCCTGCAAGTGCACCTATTACAATTTGTCCACCACCAAGAATTATTTCTCCAATTTTATGCATTACTTCTTTTGCTTTTGTTTGATCTTCGGCAAGTTTTTCTAATTCTTCAATATTATATAAAGCTCTTTCATATTCATACTTATATGTATATTTTTCATTATTCACTAGGCCACGATAATTACCGTTTTCATCCTTAAAAAATAACTTCTTTTTACTTGTATCACTTGGATTAATTCCGATTGATGAACGCATCATATTTGCGATATCATGTGCTTTATCTTCAGAAAGATGCCCAGATCTTTGTTCCTCAGTAAAATTTTTCTTGTATTATTCCTCACTACTTACTTGTGGTGAATCAAATTTCATAATTTTTTAATTATTATATTAATGCGTTAATTATACTCTTAATTAATTAAGAGTGCCATATGTATCTGAACTTATGCATAAATTCATTCCAATTTTACAATTTGATAGTTTGGTAAAGGTCCTTGGTAGAGGTCCAACCTCTATAGATTACTGGTTACCTTTTACTTGTAAAAATATTAAATTTATAGTATAGTAATCACATTATAAGCTCGGTTTGAAGTTTAACCCTTTTTGTGTTTAGTTTAGAAAACAAAGAGATCTTCAACTGTGCCGCGAGACGCGGTTTTTTTAGTATATGAAATATAAATTTATTTATATTTCAAAAAATAATAGATATGAAAAAAGAAATTAATGACGTTATAGATACTATTGCAGAGCATGCAAAAATAGAGCTCTCAGGTATCGCTAAAATGTTAGATAAGGTAGAACTTCCACCTCAAGTAGATGCTTTAGTTGAAGGTCCTGTTATATCTATCCAAAAATCATCCGTTTATATAGACCTAGCACCATTTGGTACAGGTATAATTTACGGAAGAGAATTTATTAATGCAAAAGATATCATCAAGAAAGTAAATATTGGCGATGTTGTTAAAGCAAAAGTAGTTTCAACTGACAACGAAGAAGGATATATTGAATTGTCTCTAAAAGAGGCAAAACAAGCTCTTATTTGGAGTGAAGCTGAGAAAGCTATTAAATCAAAAATTGCTCTTGAACTTACAGTTAAAGAAGCAAACAAAGGCGGGCTTATCTTGGAATGGCAAGGTATTGCTGGATTCCTTCCTGCAAGTCAACTTAAGAGTGAACACTATCCACGAGTAGAAGATTCTGATAAGGATAAAATACTTAAGGCACTAAAAATGCTTATCGGCAAGCGTATTAGTGTTGTTATGATTTCTGCTTTACCAAAAGAAGGTAAACTAATCTTCTCAGAAAAAGACAACAATCCAGAAGAAAGACAGGAAATCGTTGGTAAATATGCAGTTGGTGATGAACTTGAATGTACTATCGCTGGAATCGTAGACTTCGGTATATTCTTGAAACTTGAAGAAGGCCTTGAAGGACTAGTTCACATATCAGAAATCGATTGGGGTCTAGTAGAGGATCCACGAACTATGTTTAAGGTTGGAGAAAAAGTAAAAGCTAAAATAATTGAAATCAAAGAAGGTAAAATTTCTCTTTCAATAAAAGCATTAAAAGAAAATCCATGGAAAGAATTTGAGAATACTCTCAAGAAAGGAGATATTGTATCAGGAGTTGTTATTAAATTCAACAAACACGGAGCTCTAGTTTCTATCAAACAAGGAGTTGCTGGTCTTGCTCACAATTCAGGATTTGGCTCAGAAGAAAAACTAAAAAAGACTCTTGAACTAGGCAAAACATACAACTTCCAAGTTACATTATTTGAACCAAAGGATCAGAGAATGACTTTAGTTTATCTAGAAGATCAAAAGAAAGCTGAATAATTTTGTAATTACCAATTAATAATTACTGATTACTAATTAAAAATGCCTGAGCGACGCTCAGGCATTTTTGTGTTGACATTATATAAAAAATATTATTAAATAGAGTTTAATAAAGCGTTATGCTTATTCGTAAAAGAGGTGCCGTAAACCTCATATAGTTCTTTAAATTAAAATTTTTCGTTATGGAAAATACTGAAAGTCTTTTAATCATGGATGGTCCGTCTAAATTTGATTTAATGAATGGTTTATTTGATGATAAAATTGTCACTTTTACTATTTCTGACCAATTAGACAAGACACGTAATTCTTCTGTAAAAGTTAAAATTATAGAAGTTCGGATGGATTTAAATTATCATAATTTAACAAGACAGGACGGTTTTAATGTAAAAATGGTTGTTATTGATACCAAAAAAAATCCTTATTTTGATATAGAAAATAAGGACGGTTTAAATGGTTGGTATGACTCCAAAACAAGAAAAGGTAATGTCTCTGGTTTTGATTGGTAAGTAAAATAATAAAAAAAACGGGCGATTAGTTATTACACTAATCGCCTATTTTTTAATTAAATAACGTCATTGCCTTTTCCTTACTTTCTGCAGTAACCATAACTATAATTTCTGCTACTTTTTTAGAAATGCTTTTAATTTGTTTTAATTCATCTTCCTTGAAAGTTCCTAGCAGAAATTTAAGGACGGCTTCTTCCCCTTTTGGTTTTCTAAATTTACCTGTTGGAGTAGACGGAGAAACTCCAATACGAATACGTATAAATTCACGAGATTTAACACGTTTTATTACAGATTCTAAACCATTATGCCCGCCAGAGCTACGGTCGTATGATATCTTTAGACTTCCAAGTGGCAAATCCAAATCATCATAAACCACTATTAAATTTTTTAATTTCTTTGGACCATCAATCAAAGGAGCAACTGCATTCCCTGAATTATTCATAAAAGTATTTGGTAATAAAAATTCAACTTTTTCAGAATCCAATTCTCCTTTTACTCTTAGTGATTTTAATTTCATGTCATCTTTCCATTCTGAAAAATCATTCGCTTTGGCAATTTTTTCTAAAATAATTCTACCCGTATTGTGACGAGTATTTTCATATTCTTTTCCTGGATTTCCTAATCCAACAATTAACATCATGTTTTTTATAATAACATAAATATTTGTAAATAGTGTATTTATTTTTTAGAGGTACAACATCCGAAGCCAACCTGATGTTGGACCTCTCAAAAATAGCACAACACACCAAACCCTATTCTGTCAATAGAATTTGTGTGATAAAATATACCACATATGGAAAATAAAAATACTCAAATTGAAAACAAAGATATTCCAATAAAAACAAAAATTCAAAAAGGTCTTGAAAATTTTTGGGATCTAATTAAGTTTGCAGTGATAGCCCTAATTATAGTTATTCCAATTCGAATGTTTGTTGCTCAACCATTTCTAGTAAGTGGAGAATCTATGTTCCCTACTTTTCATGATGGAGAATATTTAATAGTAGACGAATTATCCTACATAATCGGTCAACCACATCGTGGAGATGTAATCGTTTTCCGTTATCCTGGAGACACAAAAAGATTTTTTATTAAAAGAATAATAGGACTTCCAAATGAAGAGGTTTCAATAAAAAATGGTATCGTAACAATAATTAATCAAGAAAATCCTAAGGGCTTTATTTTAAATGAACCTTATATAGATGAAAAATTTGATACAACCAGTAATTATAAAACAGGAGAAGGTGAATATTTTGTAATGGGAGATAACAGAAATAGAAGTTCAGATTCTCGTACATGGGGAGAGCCTTTAATTACTAAATTAACAAGCAAATTAATAATAGGTAGAGCATATTTGAGACTTTTACCATTAAAAGATATATCTTATTTACCAGGATATTTCAAAGAGACTAAATAATTTTTATGGAAAATAAAAAAACAAAAAAAGGACCTTCATCTGTAGTAAAAGGAATGCGAGATATAATAGATAGTCAATACTATCAATTTCAAGGTTTTTTTGAAAAAGCTCAAGAAATAGCTGTATATTATGGCTTCAAACCAATAGAAACTCCAATGGTTGAACAAGAAGATGTTTTTACTTCTTCTATTGGAATAGGTACTGATATTGTTGATAAGGAAATGTATACTCTTAAAACAAAAGGTGGGGATCATCTAGCTCTTCGTCCTGAGCATACTGCAGGTATAATGCGCAGCTATATTGAAAACGGAATGCAAGCACTTCCTCAGCCAGTTATGTTTTATAGTTATGGTCCTGTTTTTCGTCATGATAACCCACAGAAAGGAAGATACCGTCAATTTTGGCAATTTGATATGGATGTAATTGGAAGTGATAAAAGTATTTTAGATGCACTTGTAATAAAAACTGCTTGGACAATACTTGAAGAAGCAGGTGCTACAAATCTTTCTGTGGATATTAATTCTATTGGAGACAAGGAATGTAGAGCAGTATATATTAGAGAATTAGTTGCCTATTATAAAAAAAATATTAATTTATTACCAGCAATTGATAGAGAAAGATTAAAAACTAACCCTCTTAGAATTCTTGATTCAAAAGAAGAAAAAACAATTGAGTTAAATCAAAATGCCCCAGATACGATATCTCGTCTTTGCCCTAATTGTAAAAAACATTTTAAAGAAGTTTTAGAATATTTAGAAGAAACAGGAATCCCCTATTCCATCAACAAATGTCTTGTTCGTGGTTTATCATATTACACAAGAACAGTTATTGAAATTGTGCAAGAAGACGCAGAAACTGGTAAAAAAATGACAATCACAGCTGGCGGACGTTATGACTATCTTGGTAAACAGCTAGGTAGTAAAAAAGACATTGCTGCCGTCGGTATTTCCATTGGAGTAGATAGAATAGTTGAATCCCCTTGGTTTGCAAAACTATCACCTAGAATTATTAAAAAACCTAAAATATATTTTATTCAACTTGGTTTTGATGCAAAATTGAAATCATTAAATGTCATAGAAATACTTAGAAAAGGTAAAATTGCAATTGCACAATCCATTTCAAAGGATAACTTAGGAGCTCAATTGGCTATAGCCGAAAAGCTTGGTATGGAATATGCTATTATATTTGGTCAAAAAGAAGCACTTGAAAATTCTGTGATATTTCGTGATATGAGTAATCGCTCTCAAGAAACCATAAAACTTCCAAAACTTTTAGAGTACATAAAAAATATCAAATAAATCGCTATTATAAATAAAATTTCTATAGATAAATATATGGTACCAATTGTTCAAAATGGAGATAAAGTTTTACGAAAGATATCAAAAGAGGTACCTATTTCTAATATAACTAAACCTAAAATACAAAAAATATTAGCTGAAATGAATTTAGCTTTGGATTCACAATTTGACGGTGTTGCTATTGCCGCCCCGCAAATTGCGGTATCTCTAAGAATTTTTATTGTTTCAGGAAGAATTTTTGATGAAGACTTTATAAGAGGAAAAGGCTCAACAGAAGGAGGCTCATACAAGAAAAATCGTATCCCGAGCTTAGTATTTATTAATCCTGTATTAAAAAAAATTTCAAAAGATAAAAAATTAATGACTGAGGGGTGTCTTTCTGTTAGACCTTTATATGGAAAAGTACGTCGAGCAACAAGAGCCTCTATCGAGGCTTATAATGAATATGGTAAAAAATTTACAAAGGATGCAACTGGATTACTCGCACACATTTTTCAACATGAAACTGATCATTTAGATGGAATCCTTTTTATTGATAAAGCAAAAGATTTACAAGAAGTATTTATGGAATAAAAAAATATGAATAAATTAAATTTTGCATTCTTTGGTACTCCAGATGTTGCGTCTAAAACTTTGGATATTTTAAAAAATAATGGTTATTTGCCGTCTATTATAATAACTTCTCCAGACAAACCAGCGGGACGAGGACTACTTTTAACTCCAAGTCCTGTTTCAATTTGGGCAAAAAATAATAATATTCCAATTTTAAAACCTGAAAAAATAAAACAAGAATTTATTGATGAATTTATAAAATATAATGTTGATTTATCTATTGTTGTTGCGTATGGAAAAATATTACCCGAAGTACTTATTAATATACCAAAATTAGAAACAATCAATATTCATTATTCTCTACTCCCCAAACATAGAGGTGCATCCCCTCTTGAATCATCACTTTTGAACGGAGATGAAGTTACAGGAGTAAGTATTCAACAAATGGTATTTAAATTGGATAGTGGACCTATTCTAGCTGATAATGAGGTATCTATTGGTATTAATGAAACAAAAGAAGATTTAAAAAATATACTTATTGAGACAGGTGGCAACCTATTGTGTGAAATTATTCCTAAAATCATCGAAAAAAGTATACAACCAAAAATTCAAGACGAATCACAAGCAACTTTTTGTACTAAAATTAAAAAGGAAGATGGAGAGTTAAATTTTAACAATAATGCATTAAATAATTATAATAAATATAGAGCATTTTATGGATGGCCTAGCACATATTTTTTTGTAACTAAAAATGGGGTCAGTATTCGAGTAAAAATAAAAGAAGCCACATACGAAAACAATCTATTTATAATAAAGAGAGTAACCCCTGAGGGTAAAAAAGAAATTAGTTACGAGGATTTTTTAAAACAAAATTAATATTATTTTGATGTAAAAGGATTACGATCAGATATTCCTTTCAACATCTTCTTAACACTTATAGATCCTCTTTTAAAAAGTGTTTGTTTTCTTTTTTTATCACTAGATACTTGCCTAAATAATTCTTCTTTTGCATCATCAATGGCGACATACAAATCATCTTTTTCTGAAAAAGTATAAAATTCATTTCCTGATATTTCTATAAATAACTCGGCCCTAAATATATCACCATGTTTATGATGAGATGTTGTTTTGCTTACTTCAACACGAGCAAGCATTTCTCCATTTTTAAGAAATTTACTAATACCTGATAAACGCTTATTTATATAATCACTAATAGCATCTGTTAACTCCATATTTGTTGCCTTAATATTTATATTCATATTTTATGTTTCAGTATAATCATTTAATTTATAATGATGATTTACTGGGTATTTATTTAGACTAAATTTATAATATTCACATTATACCAAATTTTCTGGTAAATTAATTGATAATATTTTACTAGAACTTTGATGACCACTTATTATACGTACCAATTTTACCGAAACATTAAATAGAGTCGCCATTAACTCGCAAACTCTTTTATTGGCAAAATTTCTTTCTGCTGGTTCTCGAACTGAAATAATATAAGTATCTTTATTCTTTTTCTTTATATCTTCCCTTTTTGCCCCTGCTGTAACTTTAACTTTAATAAACATAATTAAATTTTATCTGCTTGAATTGATTTTTTTATTTCTTCAATATCTTTCCTTATATCCTCTAAAATATTTCTTTCTTTGTGGATTTCTTCTTCTGTTTTTTCATCAATTCTTTTTTCTTGATTAATTCCAGAAATAATAATATTATCTCCAATAAAAAAAGAAATAAACAGACCAGTAGAAAGAGTTATTAAAATGCCCAAAAATAGAGACAACCATCCAGACATATTCCAAGAATCAGAAATATGCCAAATACCTCGCCAGATTGAAACAATACCAACACTCCCAATAAAAGCATATATTATAGGATAGTGAGTTAGCTTTCCTCTAGTCTTATCTTCTAATTTATCAAAATATTTATAAACAATTTTATATAAATTCATCATATATCTATACTATCATCTAAAAATTATAAGTCCTATTATACCTAAAATAGATAGATATATAAGACAAGGAACAATAACGCCCTTTAAAATACTTACTTCTCCATTTTTTACTCCTGTTACTGCTTCCGCTGTTAAGATGTCAGCTAATGCTATCATATTACCCGCTGCAGCTCCAACTACTCCTAGAGATAGGATAACACTAGTATTTAAAGAAAGATTTGAAGAAGCGATACTAAACATATGACCAAACATAATATTCGAAACTGTTACACTTCCAGTCATAAAGGCCCCGAATGCACCAATGAATGGTGCAAAAAAAGGAATCCATGATGTTTCAAATCCTTTCGTTATTAAACTTATTGCTGAGGGTAAGCCTGAAATATTATTGCCGGAATTAATCATCAATTGAACCATAGCAAGCATAGAAAAAACAACAAAAAATGGATGAATAGCTCCATTAAAAGCCTTTTTAATGGAGCTAACAAAGACCCTCTCCTTTTCTCTCCAAATTAATATTACCAGTAGTCCGGAAACCATAAAAATAAAACCAGGATTAAATAAATTAAATACATAAGGGGACCCTAAAAATAATGGGATGCCCATTTTACCTAAAATAATTTTACCTAAAATCAATAATGATACTAAAATAATATACGGTAAGAAAGATTTAAAAGCTGATGTTGATGAAGGCTCTTCTATTCTCTCAATTAGTGATAATTTTTCTTTAGGAATTAGAAATCCTGTTTTAATAGAAATTATTATTATTATTATTCCTATTATAGAACCTAAAATAGATGGAAATTCCTGACCGAGAGTAGTAAATAATACAGAAGGTATTACAAAAATTAAACCAGAAAATATTGCAAATGGTAATGCTTGGAGAAATTCTTTTTTTCTATTTATCCTCCCTTCGGTAATAGTCCAGAGCATAAAAACTGGTACTATAAAACCGACACAATTTAATAAGGATGCAATAAGTGGGACAGAAGTAATATTAAGTCCTGCAAAACCTATCTTTATTGGTGTCCCAGCAGCTCCAAAGACCCCTGGGGTGCTATTTCCTAAAAGACCGACAACCAGAGCTTTAATAGGAGGTAATCCTAAACCAATTAAAATTGGTACGGCTATAGCCGCCGGTGTTCCAAACCCTGCTGTACCTTCTATAAAACATTCAAAAAACCAAGCAATAATTATTATTTGTATTCTATAATCTTTAGAAAGCCCACCTAAATAATAGGATATATTTTTTATTATTTTTAAATTTTTAAGTATCTCAAGAAAAAATATAGCCCCAAAAATAATAATAAATATATCCAAAGCAACAAAAAATCCTTTTCCGTATGAAAGAAATAAAAATGAAGGGATAATTTTCCAGTAGAAAATAATGAGAATTGTATATATTGCAAGGGTTATAACTGAGGTCCAAAGCAATGAAGTTATTTTTTTAAATAATAAAAAAATAAAAATAACAAATGGTATTGCCGCTATTAAAATGGGTATGTTATTCATACATTAATAATAATATCATAAAATTAATTATTTTTAAAACGAAAAAACCTATTAAATAGGTGTTTTTCAACTAAAATTATCAAACAAGTTTTAATATATCTAAACTAGATTTTGATTTTGATTATTTTTTTTACTAATTACTCCAATTAACACAATAACCGAAATAACTATTAGAACAAAGGCAGCGATAGCCAAATAGAGACTAGCACCTTCTAATAATCCAGGCTTTGCTACATTGATAGATGCTTCAGCAATAGGAACATCCTGAAAGGATATAGCTTCAGCTGTTTTAGTAAATAAATATCCAGAACTTTTAGCAACAATGTTACCAGTATTATTAACTGTTGCTGTGTAAACCGTATGAGTACCATTTTCTAATTCTTTATCTAATAAATATTGCCATTCTCCATTATTGTCAGTTTTTACTGTTACTATTATTGGAGTACTATAAATATACAAGGTTATAAAACTATTAGGCAAAGCTTGTCCTCCAAGAGCTATTTGTTTTTTTTCTGTTAATTTAACTTCTTTCACCTTATAAGTAGGAACAACAGCAACCTTTGATTCTACTGGTTGTTCTTTATTTACCTTAACCAATTCTGTGACTGAAGGATCAAAACCTAATAAAACTTTTTCTGAAGCAGTGATTTTTCGACCTTCATAAGTAGAAACTAGTGATGGTTTTATGGGATCAATATTATAAACATAAGTTGAGTCGTAATCAGAAATTCCATCCTTGTTAGTATCTTTATATATAAGATCACCGCCACGATCCTTTAAAATATCATTATTTTGCTGAACAACTGTAGCAAGAGTATTTAACTGGCTTGCAATATTATTTGAATTATTTGTGCTAGGCTGAGAACCATTAGTACTTTCTCCTGCCAATATTTTAATATCTTCTATTCCTTTATTTATTTCGTTTTTTAAATTATTAATATCTTCAGGTGTAACACTTGTTGTATTTGCTAGATTTGATTCAACCTTACTTATAAGTTCATCTCGACTAGTATTAATTTTAATGGTGTCTATTTTTTTTCCCTCAGACGAACTATTATTAATTATATTTGAAACACTATCATTAATTAAACTTATTAATTGATCTTTTGTAATATTTATTGAATTTTTTAATTCATCTATAACCAAGCTAACGTCTTGAATATGAACTGACACTTCATTAATCGCAACAATAGTAGCGGCATCTTTTGAAATTACTTCCGTAGCAACATTAGGGGTCGGTGATATCTCTGAATTCTGATTAGGAATTACGACAGGTATTACCTTATTTATATTATCTATTATTGTCTTTACTGGATTTTCAGTTGATGTATTATCTGGAGTTGCGTTTGTGTTTATCGTTAAATATGGAATTTTAATACTTTTTATCTCTGAAGGATTAGAACAAATCTCTGTTGCTCCACCTGTCAATACCACAGTCTCAGATGATAAAACACAAGCTTTTACTAAATAAAAATATTCAACTCCCCGGGGAACATTTGATTCGTAAGTCGATACAACAAAATTTGCACTTGGAAGTACCTCCAAAGTTGAAATTGGTGCTGATGTTAAAACAGAACTATATCTTCGTTCAACAATAAACTTAGTTTCATTTCTTGAATTATCTGTCCAGCTAATTTGAACTTTACCTTTTACATCAGTAGATAATACATAACTCAATATTAAACCAGTTGGAGGTAGAATAGAAACATTGGTGTGTAAAGGAATAATTATTCCTATTAATTCTATTGGATCAGAACAGTTGTATGGAGCTACTCCTGTTGGAGTAGCAGGAACACAAGCTTTTACTCTATAGTCATAAGAAACACCAGGGATAACATAACTCCCTCCATCTGTATAATAATTAACACCAGCATTTGTATAATGAGGTAATGTAGTATATGTTGTTTCTTTGCTTAATTTTCTTTCAACAGAAAATATAGCCTTGCCATTAGAATTGTCTTCCCATATAAGTTGAATTGATGTCGAATTTGAATCAGGAACAGAATATAAATTTAATTTTGTTGGAGCAAGAATTGCAGTAGAAACAACAAAAGGAATTGTAACTTCTTTTAAATTAGATTGATTAGAACAAATAAACGGAGTAGTCCCCGGTGAAGTTGAAGGGATACAAGCTCTAACTAGATAATAATAAATCACTCCACGAGAAATAATATTGTTGCTATTATTTATATCTGAAAATGAAACCAATGAACCAGTGCTAGTTGTTGTATTTGATGGCACATCAATATAAATTGGGGTAGCAGTTATATCAGAGCTTAATCTACGCTCTATAACAAATTTAGTTTCATTATTAGAATTATCTATCCAAGTAAGATTAATTGGCGTTGTGACTGTAGTTGCAGCAGTATTAAATGTTGCATTCAAATTAGTTGGAATATCTACCGTAGGAATAATAGAAGTATTAGGAATTGTAACTGAAATTGAAACGGGAGAAGAGCAAGGCTGTGCTGTAATTCCTGTCACCAGTGCAGTACAGGCCTGTACTTGATAATAATAAACGCTACCTTTAACAACTTCATTTGGGTCTGAAATTAAAATAGTAGAACCTGTACCTATAGTTGTTGTTGAGTCTTGTGAAAAAGTAACTGCAGGAGCAGATGTATTTGTAGTTAGCATTCTCTTAACATTAAAAATAGTTTCATTATTTGAATTATCTATAAAACTTAGTTCTACAACTGGGGTTGATAATGTTAATTTACTAGGATTAAATTTTAGATTAGTTGGAATAGCCACTGTAATGAGGACTGGAATTTTAATTTCTTTTACATCTGTATATTTTAAAGAGCAAACCTCTGGTGTTGTTGCTGTCGCATTAATACAAGCCCTGACCTTATAATCATAAGTTAAACCTCGAACAACTCCCTTATCCTCATAATGATTTATGTCTTTACCTGTCCAAGGAAAATTCTTTCCAGTTGGTTCGTTGCTTAATTTTTTCTCTATAATAAATTTATCTTCATTGCTTGAATTATCTGTCCAATCAATTGATACTGATGGTGTTGTTGAGTTGAGAGTTAATATTAAATTAGTTGGATTTGCAGGAGGAGTAACTTGAGGGGTTATATTTGGTATTAAAACATAATTAAATGGAGTATTGTTAGAACAATTTGGTTTTATAATATCTGCAGGCAGTGACGTAGCAGAAATCGGATTATTACAAGCTTTCACTCTATAATAATAATTAGTATTCGGAGTAATATTTAATTTATCAGAATATGAAATAGTATCTTTATTTAAATAAATATAAGTAGATAATGCGTCAGTGCTTGATTTTTTCTCTATAACAAATTGATTTTCATTTATAAAATCGTGTTTCCATTTTAATGCTACAGAAGGAGATGTAGTAGTCCCATCGTAAGTTACTGATAATTCCGTAGGATCAGAGGGTATAAGATTAATAGCGGGAATTAAAATAGATGTAGGAGTAGAAGAAACGAGATTGGAACAAATTGGTGTAGCTCCTGTTGCCGTTTGTTCTAAACAAGCTTGTATTTGATAGGTATAAGTTTCTTCTCGGTTAATAATATTGGTATTGCCACTAATATCTGAATAATTAATAATACCAGTACCTACTACTGAATTTGAACGCACAACTAAAGTTGCAGCACTACCATTACTTGAGGTTCGGACAACTTTAAAAATACTTTCATTATTTGAATTATCATTCCAACTAAGCCCCACTAATACCGAAGTATTGGTTGAATTATTAACTACTGTAAAATTTGTTGGATCAGAAACAACAATCTGAGTATTCGGTGCTTTAACGATAGCTCCCTTATATTCAGCATACCCAGAACAAAGAGGCTCACTCATATTAGTATTAGTAGCAGTACCTGCTGGTGATGTAGTCAAAATTCCTCCTATACTTGTGGATAAACAGGCCTTTATTTGATAATCATAAGAAACTCCAGATGTAATATTATATTGGTCAGTATAATTATATGTAGTTGGACTTATAAACTGATTTGGAAGTGGAATATAAGTTGAATCACTACTCAATTTTCTTTCAAGAATAAATTGAGTTAAGTTACTGTCAGCATTATTTGTCCAAGAAAGAGATATTCCATTTGAATAAGTAGCTGAATTTTGTATTTGTTGTAAATTTGTAGGATCTGCTGGAACAGTAGCTGCATAAGACACTCCCCAAATAATAGACATTATTGTTAAAAAAATAATCGAACCAACAATAAAAATAGGATGACTATCTTTGGAGTGCATTTTTGATATGATTTTATTCACTGCATTAATTATAACATTATTGAATATAATTATTCAATGTGAACTATTTTATTAAAGGGAAAGAAACAACAAAATGTGATCCGACTCCTTTTATAGATTCTATTGATATATTACCACCCATTTGTTTTATCATTTGAGCCGTGATCCAAAGACCTAAACCTGTTCCTCTTATATTTTCTGTCTCTTTATTTTTAATACGATAAAACTTTTCAAATAATCTTTCTCTTTCTTCTCCACTCATACCTATTCCAGTATCACTAACTCTTATATATAATTTATTATTTTCTATATATTGTTTAACAATAATTTCACCTTTATTTGTATATTTAACTGCATTTCCAACCAAGTTAATTAAAATCTGTTTGAAGCGACTTATATCAATATTTATCATTTGAAATTCTTCTGATTTTGATTTATCAAAAGAAAGATTAAGATTTTTTTCTTTAGCAGAAAACACAAAAGAATTTACAACTTCTTCTATTATAATAAGAGGATTAATTTTTTCAAACTTAAATGACATTCTTCCCTGTTGAATTCTAGAAACATCCAAAATATCAGAAACCATTGTGTCTAAATCTTTAGCCGAATTATCAATTTTTAAAATATAATCTTTTGTTTCTTTGGTCACTTCAGGGGCCTCACGAGCAAATTCTGCATAGCCACGAATAATAGATAATGGCGTTCGCAACTCATGAGAAGCCATAGAAATAAAATCATCTTTTAGTTGGTCTACTTCTTTTAGTTTTTTATACAAATCCATATAATCAATAATCTTTGAATGGCGAAAGAAAAGAAATAAAACTAAAACAATGATAAACCCTAATAGCGCTTTACTACTATTTATACTTCCAGCTAGTGCTATATCTGCCATAGATAATGTTTGAGTTGTAATAACAGCTCCAAGTATGTTGCCTGTTTGATCCATTATTGCTCTGGTTGTTTTAAATAATCTTTCTCCACTTTGAGCTAGCTCTATAGTTATAGAGTGAGATGGATCACTTGAGGCCAAAGAAAATATAAAAGCAGCCTGATCATCTGATTTATTTATTTCATCCTTATTATTTGATGCAATAATTTTATAAGAAAATGAAATATTATTTGTTTTTGGATCTGTAATTATTTCTTTTTTAACCACCTCAAAACTTCTTATTGTTTCATTTGTACTTATTACATCTTGTATTTTTTGATTTAAGTAATTTGGGTCGTTAATTTTATCTTGAGCAAATGAAACGAAAGCATCTTGTAAAGACCCTATTCTCACATTTATTAAACGTTCCTGAGCATTATTTGCAATGCCTATAAATCTCTCAGCCATGAAAATAAAAGAGCCCGTAATAAGCAAGGCCACAACAACTGTATATATTAATTGAGGATTGCTGGTTACTTTTTGGATACCCTTTTTAAAATTTGAATATAAGAAACCAAACATACTAAATATAATACCATTTTACAAATAATAAATCACTAAGGTGTAATGGAATTATATGAGGAAAAATTTACTATTGACTCTTAAGCCAACTTATCATCTTTTTAAAGACACTTGAACCTGAGCCTCCATCAACAGTTAATCCTTCTGCCTTCTGGAAATTTTTTATTGCATTAACAGTACTCAATCCATAATCATTATCTATTTTATTTGAAGTACTATTGTATATATTCAAAAATTTTTGAACTGTTCCAACAGCTGGACCCTGTGACTTATTTTTAAGAAGTATATTATTATTAACTAATTTTTGTAAATCATTTATTAAACTCTGATATTTTAAAACTACCGTTTTAGTTGGCGTAGTAGCCACTACTACTGGCTGTGTTGTTTTAACATCTAAAATATCCTTTTCTTTTTGAGCCTGAGCTTCTTTATCTAATTGCAAAAGACTAATTTCTTTTTTTAATTGCGTTACTTCTTTTGTAAGGTCCTCATTATTTTGTGCTAATTCTTTTTGCTTTTGAATATCAACATGAGAACTGCCTGTTTCTATTGTGGAAAAAGCCCAGTAACCAGAAAAACCGAATAGAGCTAAAACTAATACTGAAAATAATAAAAATTTAAAATTATCCATTGCGATTTTATTATATCAAATAATTAATTGTTCTACTATTTAGTAATTAATTTTAAGGCGCTTTTTTAAATATACGATAAAAGAAATATTTTAAAATTTCTGCAAGAATTAAATATGTTACCACAATACCGGCAATAAGAACTAGTAAAATAGGTGAAAGTGGAGTAAAAGACAAAAGTGTACCGAGCGGAGTATAAGGAACAATCCAAGCAAATGCCACAACGGCAATAGTGCTAATTGTCACAAGGATACCAGGAGTACTTCTCCAAAATGGAACACGTTTGGTTCTTATAATAAAAATAACTAATATTTGTGTTGCTATAGATTCAATAAACCATCCAGTCTGAAAATGTTGCTCATTTAAATTAAACACCTTATAAAGAACGAAAAAAGTTAGAAAATCAAAAATTGAACTAATCAAACCAAATACAATAATATATTTTGAGAATTCCTTCATATCCCATTTAATTGGACTTATTACCGATTCATCATCAGTACTATCGGTTGGAATTGTTGTCTGAGAAAGGTCATATAAAAAATTATTGAATATTATTTGAGATGAAAGCATAGGAAAGAATGGTAGGAAAAATGATGCACCCATCATTGAAAACATATTTCCAAAGTTTGAACTAAATCCCATCTTTATATACTTTAGAGTATTCTGAAACGTTTTACGTCCTTCTATAACTCCATCTTTAAGCACATGTAAATTCTTATTTAAAAGAATAATATCAGCAGTTTCTTTAGCTACATCGACAGCATTATTAACTGATATTCCCACGTCAGCAATCTTTAAAACAGGAGCATCGTTGATACCATCACCCATATAACCAACTGTATATCCAGCAAGTTGCAAAAGTCTTACAATTCTCTCTTTCTGTTTAGGTGAAACGCGAGCAAATATGTTTGTATTATCTAACTTTAAAGAAAGTTCTTCATCTGACATAGTATCTAGTTCTGCTCCAGTGAGAGAACCTTTTATTTCAATATTTAAATCTCTACAAATACGTTCTGTAAGAATTTCACTATCACCAGTAATAATTTTTACTTCAACAGAAAGATTTTTTAATTCTAGAAGAGCTGAACTCGCACTTTGTTTTGGAGGATCAAGAAAAGCGGCAAAACCTATAAATGTCATACCTTCCTCTTCTTGATTTTTATATTTCGTTCTTTCCTCTTTTTCTACTTTTTTTACAGCAATCGCAAGCACACGAAAACCATCTGCACTCAATTTATCGTATTCATTTAAAGCTCTTTTTTTAACTTCACCATCAAAAGGCAAAATATTATCACCATCTTCAAGTGAAGTAGTAATAGATGTTATGCTTTCAGGAGATCCTTTTGTAACAATAAATCTCTCCCCTTCGTGTTCAACTACAACAGAATCACGTCGTCTCTCAAAATCAAAAGGTATTTCATCTATTTTTAAATATGAGCTTGTATCAATCTTCCCGTGTATTTGTATTGCCTCATCAAGCGGACTTTTACGAGCGGTGTGATGTATGCTATTTAAATAAGCATAAAGAAGTGTATTTTTAGAATCAACTCCCATTAAATTTACACATTTTATTAATTCAATTTTATCTTCAGTAAGAGTTCCTGTTTTATCTGTGCATAAAATATTCATACTACCAAAATTCTGAACTGAGGCAAGATTTTTTAAAATGACTTGCTTTTTTGCCATACGAAGTGAACCGTGAGAAAGGGTGACCGTCATAATAACAGGTAGAAGCTCTGGTGTTAAACCTACTGCAACCGCAGCTGCAAATAAAAGTGAATTGAGTATTCCACGCCCATAAAAAGCATTAGCTAAAAAAACAATTAAAACCATAATTAAAGTAAGATAAAGAATAAAGACACTAAATTTCTTTAATCCTTGTTCAAAACTTGTTTCTTGTTTTAGCATTGAAAGACTTTCAGCAATTTTACCAAATTCAGCAGATGAACCTGTCTGAATAACTTCTACTACTGCAAAACCAGTAACAACTGATGTGCCCATAAATACCGCTTTTGTATCAGAAAGTTTTAAAGTTGTATTTTCAAGCGAAGATTTTTCATCTATAATAAATTTTTCAACTGGAAAAGATTCTCCTGTTAAAGCAGATTGATTTACAAAAAAATCATCAGCAGAAATAACTTCACAGTCAGCAGGTATAACATCACCCGCAGTAAGCTCTACTATATCTCCTGGAACAAGTAAATGAAAAGGAATTTCTATTTTTTTACCATCACGACGCACAGTAGCAGTTGAGGCAACTTTTGCTACCAATTCTTCAGCTACTTTTTCAGATTTATAACTATTAAAAAAATCTAAAGTAACTGATACTAAAATCATCCCAAGAAGAATGATTGCATTAACATGTTGACCAAAAAATAAAGCAACAATAGCGGCCCCCATTAAAATAAACAGAAGTGGATTATTAAATTTTTTCAAAAACATTACAAATGGTTGTAATCTTTTACGATGATAGATTGTATTTTCGCCGAACTTGACAAGATATTTTTTTGCTTCAACAGAAGATAAACCATTAATCGGATCTGTTCTATTTATGTTTAACATATCTTTTATTATATCATGTATTTTTGTCCGTCACGAATAACAAAATCACTCAGACTATAATAGTCTGAGTGATTTTGCTTAAATATTACAAACTAATCAAAAATAAATTTTTAGATAGTCTTATCAGAGGGACTTGTGAGCGCGTCGGCGCGAACACTGAACGAATTTTCAGTAGAAAATTGTGATTCAGTAGAATCACCTACTGGGTTGTACCCTCTGAGAAGAGCTATCTAAAATTCTATTTATTAAAAACTCCTCAAAATAGCTCTCCTCAAAATACGCGTATAAAATTCTGCTGAATTTTTACTATGCTCGGCTCGACGCCATAGAGGTACAACCTCCGAAGCCAGCTTGAGGTTGGACCTCTATTTTTTCAAAGACTATTTTGATTCGTTACTTTACAAAAGTTTTTAATTTACGAAAGTTAAAGCTACTCCAACTTGGTTTGCGCGACCAGTTCGGCCAATACGGTGAACATAGTCTTCATAAGTAGCAGGAATTTCATAGTTTATAACGTGAGTTACATTTGGAATATCCAGTCCTCGAGCAGCAACATCAGTTGCAACAAGTATTTGACTATGATTATCTCTAAATGCTTTTAATGCACTTTGACGTCTTGATTGATTTTTGTCTCCGTGAATTGACTCTGCTTTATATCCTCTTTGAACCAAAGTCTGACAAAGTTTTTCAACTCCATGTTTTGTTCTACCAAAGATAAGAACTTTTGAAAATTCTTTTTTAGATAAAAGAGAATGTAATGAATCAATCTTATCTGTACCGTGAGGTACACGAATAATATCTTGGTCAACATTTCTGGCTGTATCTCCCGTCTTAGTTGAAATCCTTTCAGGGTTAGTTAAAAATTCTTTGATTAATTTATCAATCTCACTTGTAATTGTTGCAGAGAATAATAATGTTTGACGATTTGGTGCCATATTAGACATTATGTGTCTCATATCATTTACAAATCCCATATCGAGCATTCTATCAGCTTCATCAAGAACAATTGTTCTAAATTCGGCCAAACGTATAACCCTACGGTCAACTAAATCTTTTAAACGTCCTGGAGTACCAATCACAATATTGTGATCTCTACGTAATCCATAAATTTGATTTGAAATACCCATTCCTCCAACGCAACAAACAGAATAAATTCTAAGTGCACCGCGGAATGCTATGAGTTCTTCATTAATTTGTGTTGCTAATTCTCGAGTTGGCACAATGACCAAAACTTTTTCGCGAGGATTATTCATAATCTTATCTAATAATGGAATTAGAAACGCAGCTGTTTTACCAGTTCCTGTGTTTGCTATACCAACAACATCTCTTCCGTTAAGTACAAATGGAATAGCGACGTCTTGAATAGGAGTCGGATTCACATAACCTTTTTGAGTGATGTTATTTTTTAATGTTGCATGAATTTTAAAATCAGCAAATTTATTTGTAGGAATATATGGAGCTGATTCAACGATTGGATCTGCTTTACATATAAAACGTGAGTGACTGATATTACTATCGCCACCGTAACGAGGTTTAGACCTCCCGCGGTTACCACCGCCACTTGAGCGACTATAACCACTACTTGGACGACTACTATTACTACTTGAGCGGCTGTAACCACCACTTGGACGATTACCACTACTACCACCGGTTGAACGGCCAGTTGATGAACTACCACGATAACTGCTTCTTTGTCCACTTGAAGATGGACGACTTGAACCACCCGAAGATGGCTGACCGGAGCTTCCGCCACGGTTATTTGGTTTATACATATTATTTTACCCCAGTCTATAAATATAAAAGTAAGACGGACTGAGTACCTTCTCCCCTGTTTTTCATAAAGACTACCACAAGGGATAAGGCGTTATATAGGCGCTATAAGCGCGGAAAAACCAATGAGAATACAACTTACTTGACTAGTATATAACTAATAAATATATTTGTCAACCCGTACACCTACATTTCCGTAGCTTTTTTACTCTGCTAATAAATTCTCCCTAAAGTTCATATTATATAATCTATATATCTAGTATAAAAATACTCAATATTAGAAAAGCAGAATAACAGAAATATAGGTATGGAGGAGAAAAAAAACAAAACTCTATTTCTGGAGTTTTGTTTTCTAAATAAAAATCTTATTTTGTTTTTTTTGCAACTGATTTTTTCTTATCAGTCTTGTTTGCAAGCATTACCATTTTAACTGCAAGTCTCTTTGCTGTCTTAGGAGAATGCCTTGATTTTACATGAGGATGAAGTGAAGTAGCTCTTTTTGCCATATATATTGTTTATTATTAATAAGTATTAAATAGTATACCCTAAATTCATAAAAAATCCAATTTAAAATACCCTCATTACATCAAATTGATGTAATGAGGGTATTTTATTAAAGCTACGCGATATTATGCGCGTGATACTTTTGTAGCAGCTGGTCCTTTTTCAGTGTCAACTAATTCAAAAGAGACCTTGTCTCCTGTTTGAAGTTCGTCAAATGTAACGCCAACTAGTTCTTTAGAATGAAAGAAAAGGTCTTTAGCTTCGCCTTCGCGAGAGATAAATCCAAATCCTTTATCTGTAAGAGTCTTGATTGTTCCTGTCATATGATTTTTTTGATTATTTTGATTGAAACTTCGACGTGGTTTCTAGTGCCTTAACACAGATACAGTATAACACACTTTTTAAATAAATACATATATCTAAAAATTACTGCAATAACTAATATTGCTAAAATATATTATCTCTTTTTAGTATCCATAAATTTTCATATTGTTTTAATTATTTTTTAATATATGAAATCAATTCATTCAAAAATACCTGAACCCTATCTTTATATGATTCATCTTTTATTTTTCCATTTTCTTCAAATAAATTTGTAACCCCAGAAAAATATATAGCTTCTCTAATAGGTATCATATGAAATTCAATACTAACTAGTCTCAATTGCTCAACCATTCTAGCCCCACCTAAAACACCCATAGATACACCACAAATTCCAATTGGCTTATGTGCATATTCTTTATAGAGCATATCAAGCATCATTTTTAACTCTCCTGGATAACCATGATTATATTCAGGAGAAACAATAATTAATCCATCTGATTTAATTACTTTTTCTGCAAATTTAATTGCCTGGGAAGATTTGCCAGTAGCGTCTGTTTTTTCTATTAGATAATCACGCACATCAATAATATCACTTTCTAATCCGGCTTTTAATACTTCCGCCAACATAAAATTGGCAACTTTTTCCGACTGTCTTCCTTCTCTTGCTGTACCTAAAATAATTGGAATATACATAAAATAAATTTAATAAATATGATAATTAATAAACTCTATTAATTATATACTTACTAATAAAGACTGCAAAAAGTGTATAAAGTCTTAAGGTT